>Ga0209013_10005571_pt1 | contig 10807 bp, 2 predicted proteins | sample Cruoilmetagenom2_FD_187291 | JGI IMG/M metagenome (GOLD analysis project Ga0209013, IMG submission 187291) | Oil polluted marine microbial communities from Coal Oil Point, Santa Barbara, California, USA - Sample 2 (SPAdes) (version 2) | ecosystem: Environmental > Aquatic > Marine > Oil seeps ...
TAGGTGCTGCTAATGATAGACCACACATTGGTGCTCTAGTTTTCTTGTGTGAGGATGATGGAAGTTACAAGTTTCATGATTTACGATATAGAGCTAAGAGGAGCAAGCCATGGCGGAGACAACCATCACTGATGTCGAAGTTACAGAAGAAGACTTGATGCTCCAGGCAGCAAACTTGATGGCTGTCAAGAAAAGAGAACCAGATGAATTGACATCCAGGCTCTTGGCTGAGGTAACAGGAATGAGTGTTAGGACAGCGCTTGTTAAGCTGCAAGAACTTGAGCGAGAGGGTATTCTTACATCGCGCAAGATTATAGAAGATGGACACCCTATGAACGCATATGCACCAGCTATAGAGAACGGCTGGGAAGCCGTGATGAAGGTGTTTGAGGAGCGTTGGGGAGTGTAAGATGACTGTCAAGAAGTGGAACTATAATACTAACCTACAGTCGTACTATGCGCGCAAGGACTTTGAAGACTTCTACAAAGGTATTAAAGACACAATAGGAGGGTCACTCAAAGAGAAGGGTTTTCAATTTGAGGCTAAACCTTTTGAGGAAGAGGGATTTGTGCGCCTTGGTATCAAGCCGTTTGGAGAAAAGCGCAAGCCGCTTACTATCGATATTTCCCCTGGGTATCAAATATCCGAAGGGTGGGGCTCAGCAATAGAGCTACGGTCTCCATCTGGATGGAGTCGTATGATAGGTGCTGAGATATGGTATGAAGGCAAGGAGGAGGGGCCACAATTTCGTACACCGACACAAGCATTAGAGCGATATATAGAGGGTTCCTTTAATGAGAATCTGGTTGGTATGTATGGGTCATATCGGGATGTATGGAATACGTTAATTACTCGTGGACACCGAAGAACCCAAGTGCCCGGGGGACTAATGTCGGCTGGACCTGTACACCCTGAGGCTGCGTGGCAAGAATTTGCAAGTCGCGTTACCGTTGGTTTGGGTGCTGGCGTAGACCCGAACGAGGCCATGGCTGCTATTCAGGAAAAGGTACAATATGCAGGTGAACCAATTAGGGACCCGTATGCTGAGCTTGCGCCGTATGCTCCTATAAAGGGAGATGATCGCATAATTCGTATGCGTCAATATGGTAGGGCGGAGGCAACAGGCGAACCTGGGGGATATGATTGGCAGGTCTTTGGTCTAGGCAAAAGTGCCGCAGATGTACTCAAGCGTTTGAACATCCTCCCGCGCGGTGGACTTAGAGAGCGCGCACAATTGTTTGAAGCTACGCCGGATCGCAAAGGTGTTGTCCAAATGCAACCCAAAGAGATAACCGGGATGGATTGGGAGCAGAGAGCTGGTTATCGGTGGCCTACTTTTAGAGAGCCTGGTGCTACACAAAGGGAAGGTGTCTTAGTACGTCCCGGTGTATATGGTGCTCCTACCTCTACGCCTGGTACCCTTGGTATTTATAGACCACTTGAGGGTATATTCTCTGGCGGATATCCCGGGAAAGAACCATTCAAGATGCGGATACCTCATATGAAGCATCTACAAAAAGCCGAGTTTGAGTTCGGTATTATGGAAGAGGTGTATGAGGGAAAAGGCGAGGAGCGAAAAGTTGTAGACTATAAGCGTACCCGTGAATTGGAGGGTGCGGTATTGCAAGGTGGGGAATCCGCTATTGTTGGTTGGTATCGGGTACCCAGTGCAACAGGTGAACCGCCAGCCGAGAAAGTTCCAATGCGGGTAACTGCTGGTACACGTATGCTAATGTTCGGTCCGGAGAGCGAGACTGTGCTAGATATGCCCGCTGCAATTTCCTCATCGTCAGGTGAGGCGGTAAGTGGTCTGACCATGGATAAGAGCTATGTAAAGAAGCCACCCATTGAGGAACCTGGACTCTTCGAGCTTGCAAAAGCTCCATCGCGGCGCGTTGAGGACCCAGTGCAGTTAGTGCGTGACAGACCAAAGGGGTATAGACGATCACCTTATGACATAATCGAGGAGCGATTTCCTGGTGAAGTAACTACTTTAGCGCGTGAGGGTGCTACTATACATATACCCGTTGCAACCCAAACCGGTGTGTCTGAAAAGAATGTTATCAAGGCAATGGGCTTTCGTCCCGCTGGTGTAGAGCAACTAATTGGTGACGTGGAATCGGGAGTACCCGGACAGTTAGTAAGCGCCATGACTGGTGAACTGAAGGGTGCCACGCTTGGTTTCTTTCACGCCATGAAGGGTATCCCACGAGAGCGAGTCTCGGAAGCGTTTGGTTTATTGGGAGGGCGCACTGGTCGGATGATGTCTGAGTACGTGACTAGAGTGGGAATGTATGGTGAGTTTCAGCCCTCGGAACAAGGTGGTATAGAGCCCGAGCGCATGGCAAGGTTTTATGCACATGTCGAGGGTTCTGAATACAAGCCGGGGGAGACTATCTGGAGAATGTTTGAGAAGACCCGCCAAGCTGTAGAGGCACTGCCACTAGAGCAAAAATTGGAACGGTTTGGCTATGGCACTTTCAAGGCAAAGGATGCACCCTGGCTGCCAATTGGGTTTATGACACCGGATGAACGAACACTTCTTCGTAAGCAGGCATATGAGGGAATGAAGCTCGGACCCAAGGGAACTGGCGAGGGTGGGTTAGTTGGTGACAAAGCAACTGAGCGCCTAAATGAATTTCTGCGTTTTAGGAGAGTGTATAAAGACGCACAAGGTGAGGCTGTCATCACTGGTAGAAAGCCAGAGGGTGGTGAGTTTGCAGGTTATATGGCGGAGTCGAAATTACCCGGTACGTTTTTTACAAGTGCGTCTGCACCAACACCAGAACACTTATCTAAAGTGCCTATGTTGGGGTTTGAGGAAAATGCTGCTATCACCATGGCCTTTCCTGAAGAGGCTAAAAGGCTAGGGCTACATACTGCACAGCGCGGTACACCCACTGGGTTTGAGCCCCCACACGCAACTGCGTGGCGTGAGGTTGGCGATATTTATAGACACCAGATAACCAAAGGTGAGGAGCCCTATGTTCCCAAAACTGTAACTGAGATTACTCCCGAGATAAGGGAGAAGATCGAACAGGCATATATGACTGGTGAGGATGTGCCGTTTGAGGAACTAGAGAAGATAGTCGGTGGAAAGGGACCTCTCTATAACCCTGCTTCTGGTGAGATGCTTGAAAGACCTAGCACCATGGCTGCTATTACCGCCTATCGTTTCCGTGACCAGGAGTACCAAACTCCAATAAACTTCATGGCAAGTCAGTACCCCAAGGCAGTGCAGGCATTGATCAGTGGGCAATCCAGGTCGGCGGGATCGCTAGGAAAGATGTTTGCCCGCCGTCAGCAGGTGTTTCAGTCTGCATCTGGTACAGCAGTAAAACTATTACAGAGCCGCTTTGCACCTAGTGCACTTGGTGGGCGCTATGCCGCGACTACAGGGGTTGGGCTTAATGCCGCGGTCATGTCAAAAGAGCGCATGGGGCAAATGTTTAGACAAATTGCCGGAGCGCAAGGTATCACGCCATCACAATTTGAGGGTGAGGGCTTAATGAGTCGGTGGCAACAGCAGGTTTTCAAAGAGGGGGGTCTACCTGGAGTTGCTGTACGTTACCCTGTACAATCCCGGGAACATGCTGCTATAGCTGCTAATTTCCTAACCCCTGAGATAGTCAAAGCTAGAACAGGAATTGATATTCCTGATGCCAGTAGCTTTGAGGGTGGGCGTGCAAAGACAGGGGCTATGACCTCAACTGGTATTTTGGCGGCTTTTGGTCCACAGATAGGACGAGCATTTGGGGACTGGGATGCTGATATGATGGCGATGGTTGGTGCCGTTAAAATTGATCCCGAAACCCATGATCTCATGTTCCCGAAGAAGGGCTCAGCCATGTATAAAGCACTAAGAACGAGTGGCCCTGAAGCTATGGGTTTGCTGGATAAGGCAATGAGAGATCAAATGGGTGAGGTGGCCGGTGTCGCAGCTGGCTCTCTAAATGTACAGGCAGACGCGCTTAGAGAAATGGCGTTTGGTAAAGAGGCTGGTGTATCATTTGATACGTATAAACCTGAAGAGGTATATATACAAGCCATGAACAGGCTACAATCCAGAGGCGGGATGGGTGTGGCATACAACCTCAGACGAGGTATAGAGTCTGCTAGTGGAGCACTGGGTCTTCCAAGAGAAGATATAGCTAAAACGCATACATCGCAGTCCTTTGGCTATCAGCAGTATCTTGACTACCTTACTAATATTCAGGCGCAGGGTGGATACTCACACCTTGAAACATTAGCACAATCAGGGATATTTACGCAGGCTCAGGGTAGCAAGGGTGCTGCGTTCATGGCGAAGTTCTCGCCCACTGGTAAATTTGTTAATATTTGGGAGTCTTTATCAGACAGAGACACCTATGGGCGGTTCTCGCGCCGCTTTGGAAAGGGTCTAGCCGCCGCTGTTGGACGTGATGTAAAAGCGGAGAACATGCTACCCGAAGCGGCAGCAGCTATGTTCCAAACTCCTGGGATGGACCTGCAAAAACTGATAGCACGTGTTACAGGCCATAAGGGTGGTGTAACCGCTGCGCTTGGAGAGATGATTGATGAACCAGGCTACGATATTTTGAAGTCCCCTATTGGGCTTTTTACATATGGTATGGCAATGAACAGAACAGAAGGTGAGTTTTTGGGAAAGGCACCACGCTATGTTGATACTGAGCAAGGGGGTCGGCGCAAGGTGCTCGATCTTGTGGGGCAGGAAACTGTGCCTTTCCAGGGTGGGTATATACGTGCCGGTGAAGTAAGAGAACAGCAACCTTATCGCTCAATGATGGCGGCTTATCAGCAACATGTTAGAAAGGGTGGTCTCCTGGATGTTGAGACATCGGCTTTCTTTGCTGGTACATTGGAGCAAATGGAAAAGCTCGGGACACCTCCTGCTGATATGGAATACTATTCCAATCAGATGCGAATGTACGAGGATGTTGCCACTGTACAAAAGTCTGGTCATCAACGGGCCTCTAGGTTAACAGAGGAAGAGGTCAGTAGTATTCTCCCTAGTACTCCACGCATTAGTGGTAGTGTATTACCACACTTCGCATTGCCTGCGGGTAGAAGATTTGGGGCAAGTCCAGAGATGGAAGAGAAGTGGGCTGGGGCTGCTCGTGAAAAACTGGTTGGTGCAAATGTATTGGGGCTTGGCAGAGAAACTCTAAATAAAATCTATCCTATACAGGGTAAGTTTGCGAGTTCGGCTGAGGCTAAAAGGTTTGGTACTGCCTGGGAAGAGCAACTCACCGGTAAACTTGTCCACGCTGGATGGACTGATGTTAAGAGGGACCTCAAGAGTACTTGGATGCCTACTGAAGCGGGCAAAAATATTCAGGTGTCTGGTACACCGGATATCATGGGTATTACTCCCAGAGGCACACTTGGCATTGTAGAAGCTAAGGCTACTGGTGGCAAGACAATGGAAGAAGCCTTGGGTGGTGCTAGGCGGAAGTCCACGCTTGGGTTTGCTGATCGTGTCCAGGCTGCTCTTTATGGTAGAGGCTTTGAATTAGGGGAGAAGCAAGGTAAGTCCACTTTCTATGACATGGCTAGGAATGTACTTGGTGAGCGTAAAGGCTGGGAAGGGACTGCTGAGAGATGGTATCAAGCTGCATCTGGTCCAGGTATTGAGGTAATGAGAGGTCATGGTGCTGGTGTCGTTACTGGAGGGCAGTGGCAAGGTGGCGAGTTTGAGGAATATATCCCCAAGACCGGCAGAGCATTTGATTTTAGAGATGAGGGTCTTTACCCCGTATCGGCTGGTATCGTAGCTGCTGAGAAGTTCCAGACCTCTGTGCCCGATGTAACAGCTTCGATGCAAGGATTGTATAGTACTGCTGCACAAGCCACACCCGCGGTCTCACTTCCTGGTTTAGCGGGTCAGATTTCGTCAGAGGAGCCCGCAAGACACGTTCCTGCTACTGGCACAACAGTAAATCAACAGCAAGTAAGCAGCGCTGCGAGTGAAATAGCGCGGCGAACAGGTGTTAGTGAAAAGCTCTTGAAGGGAATGGGCCCGTACTTGACCATGGTCCCTGGCATGGGTATAGGCTCTGGAAATCAGCCTCCAGAGGGTGGAATCCCCATGATGTTCTTGGATTTGGGCGGCGAGGAGGGTGGTGGGGGCAAAGAAGCTGCTATGCAAGCAGAGCTACGGAGTATGATCGATGTCAATGTGCGTCACTTTGGTCAGGGTACACTTCCCGAAGACCTGTTACGCCAAGCACAAACAGGCATTGGCGCGGCCCGGATGATGGAAAACGAACCATATGCTGGCTTTTGGAAAAAGGCAAGAGGGTTTGTGGCTGAAACTGCGGGTGTAGACAAAGACCTAGTTACAAGAGAAACATTTGGCAAGTATTTTGGTCAAGCACTGGTTTCAGAAGGCGGAATGGGCAAGTTCGGGGAATTTTCTAAGATGAACCGAACCATGATGACACAGGCGGGACGACAGTTCCCCTTGGTTGCTGCTGGTTTGAAAGCTGCGCGTAGTACTGCGATGCCAATAGATGCAGTATCTCAAGAGGAACGGCTAATGCTTGAGGCTACTATGGAGGGGCTACCGGGCACAGGCGGCCAATCAATGATGGCTGCGTCTGTCATGGGTGCTGAGGCGTCTCGCAAAGGACTTATGAAAGCTGGTGCTTTACCCACGGCTACTGAGGCTGAGCAAAAAACAATTGATTCCGCTGTCCTAAAGCTCAACGCTACTATAGAAAAAACCAACAAGTTAATGAAGGAAGGCAACATAGGGCGTGATGCACTCACTGAGCGATTCAAAGAGGAAAAGCGACAGGAGATAGACATTTCTAAAGCGGAACTGGCACCCGGCTTGCGAGAAACGCGAGATATTATGGGTAGGTGGGATACTGCTAAAGCAGCAGGTCTTGACCCAATTGCCACCGAAGGTATTTTACAAGAGGATTATGACGCCGCGGTTAGGAAGAGCGGGCCACTTGAGAAACGAGCAAGGGCCCTTGAGATGCAGAGACAGGTGTTGGATAAACCTCCACCCGGTGGAGGTGCACAAGCGACCAGCTTTATGAGAAAGATGATAGGTGGTTGGGGCCTGTTCTATATGGGACACCTTGCTCAGTTGGGAATGGGACCTCTCAAAAAGGGTTATGAGGAATCTCTGCAATTTATGCAGCAAACCCAGCAAGCAGGCGTACAGGCAGTTGGTGCTGGACAATTGCCTCCATATGAGACTCCAGAACAAGAATATCAAGAGGCTCTTTTGCGTTCTGGTGGCACTGTGTTTTCTCGAATTAGAGAGGCGAGTGCAGGGTTGACTGGTGGACCACTCGATGACCTTAGTGCGGCGGGGATGACTGGTCTTGCCGCATCTGGACTTTCTTTGTATACAGCCTCAGCTGCAACTGCAATTAAAAGCTCGAAGTGGTTGCAATTTGGTGGTGGAGCACTAGCTAAAGCAGCAGGGCCTATTGGTTTAGTGGCTACGGGAGCAACGTTATTGGCTTCACAGGCCGCTTACATGAAGAATAAGGAAGACACCCTGATGCAGGCGGCGGCGGCTGGTGCTCGTGGTGATCAATGGACAGGACTTTCAAAGGGTGCTGGAATAATGGTCTCTGATATATTCCAGGGTAAGTGGCGACCATTTGGGGAATATGATATTACTGGACCTAAAGAGACAGACTGGCCAGATTCCTATGCACAGCAAAAGGGAGTATTAGAACAACAAATTCTAGGTTTTGCCGAGGGTCAAGTACCTGTTGGTCGTGAAGGGCCCTTTGGACCTAAAGAAATGCTGCGGTTTGCTCGAACTGTAGGTATGTATGGTGAGTTGCCGGGGACGGAAGGGCTTGAACCTGCAATGGTTACACAGCTATCCCTGCGCGCCCAACAAGCTGGTCAGGGTGGAGAGGATGTTGGCGCTATTGGGCAAGCTCTAGCAAGTGGGATTGATGTAGATGCCATGAGTGCGGCAATTGGGACTTTTGCAGGTCGTGGAGTCAGACCTGTATATGCTGATTATACACGGCAGGCAGAGCTTGCTAAGGACATGCCAATAGATCGGTATACAAAGATACAGGCAGGTCTCAACCTTATGCAAAAACTTCCTGGTATAAGGTCATACCTTGCTAGTGGAAAGGGCGCATCCGTGGGAGGGCGCGGTGCCATGGCCGAAAAACTGCTAGGTGTCACAGGGGACTGGGACGACCTTCCAGAAGAGGTACGGGATCAATTTGTTCAAGATATGGCCGAGAAAGAGTTTGGCGAAATAGCCGAGGGTCCATATGAGGGCAAGCTCATGGAACGCTGGGAACTACAATACCAGCGAACAGCCCTTGGGTTAGAAACAGATATAGATAGAGAAAAGTATATTGAAGGTGAGTGGACACCTGAGGAAACGGCAGCATGGCGCGAAAAACAGACCCGGCAAACCCGTGGAGCACAGGCAGCGTCAACATTTGCACAGATGGGTCTTACGCAAGCACAGTATGGACCAATAGTTAGTGCTATGGAGACCTCACCTGAGGGCTTACGGATGATGGAGGGTTTCCTCAATCGTGATCCCGTAGTTCTAACCGAAATGGCTATGAAGGGCATGGTCCCCGGTGATGATTTCAGAGGTATACCGCTAAACGAGTTGATGGCTAGCGCAGACATTAGCTCTAAGACAGGTTTGCCCACTGGTAGACAATGGGGTACTACTAACCTACAGCGTGGCAATGTTCCGGCTGCGGAGATGGGTGCCAAGATATTTAACATGGATGTAGACACCCTGAGTGTTAAAACTATACAGGTAGCACCCGGAATTTCTCAAACACAGCCTGGTGCCGCTGCTACTGGTACGCTTTCAGAAAGGTCGGCATATGCAGCTGTCCAGGGTCTTGATACAACATTCCAGGGTAGATATGGTGCGATTGATGTACCCGAGTACATGCAGGGTAAGGGAGGCCTGGTTTCTCTCCAATGGCAACAGAAGGAATTGTCTTTTGAGTACCAGCAGCAGATGTTCGGTATCCAGCAAGAGCAACTAGACCTTCAGGCAAAATATCAGCCGCAGTTTTGGGCTATTGAAGACAAGCAGATGGATTTGCAGTATCGACAGGCAATGTATGGGTTCGGTCAACAGCGCCAACAACTGCAAATGCAGTCACAGCAATTCTATGAGAACATGGGCTTACAACGTGAGCGTGGTGAGTGGGGATTCCAATACCAGCAAATGCAGATGGGCATGCAGCGTGAGCAATTCCAGGAAACCATGGGCTTACAATGGGCGCAGGCTCAGTGGGGTTTTGAGCACCAGCAGATGCAGTTTGAGATGCAGGGTCGTCAATTTGGTGAACAGCAGGAGTTACAGCGCCGTGGCTCAATGATGCAACGTGGGTGGCAACGAAGGGATTGGCAATACGAAGACCAAATGCGCGGCATGCAGTGGGGTTGGAAACAAGAGGACTTCCAAGAAGAAGTACGGTTCATGTCAGGTCGTCAGCGCAAGCTAGCCGAGCGTGGTATGGAGCGCGAGACTACTGTATTCAATCTGGAAGGGGATCGTATCAATGAGCAGCGTGATCGCCAGAAGGAATTGTGGCAACTTGAGGATGAGCGCTTTGATATGGTCATACGCCATAACGAAGAGCAGCGCGCACTCATAGAAAAAAACATGGAGATGCAAAAAGCCTTCTTTGAAGAGGGTTTTGAATTACGAGTAAAACAGTTTGAACAGCAACAAGAGCTCGCCCTATTGAACCTTGAGAAACAACAAGAGTTTTTCGAGGCTGGTATGGAGATGCAGATACAACACCATGAGCAACAAATCGCTATGCAGATGGCGAATATTGCTGCTCAGCAAGCGTTCTTCCAGGAAGGGTTTGCGCTACGCCAACAAGCCGCGGCCTTACAGCGGGCATATTGGGAAGAGCAGCATGCGCTGTCTCAGAAATCGCTTGAAATACAAAAGCAATATGCTATTGATGCCAAGCTCCTTGCTGACAAAATAGCGGCAATGGTTGAGAAACAGGGTGAGTATCAGGGCACGTTGTCGGCAGCCTGGAGTGATGTCATGAACCTGACTCAGACGTTCTTCCAGGAAATAGCGATTGCGATCCAGAACGCAATAAATCAAATAGGGGGTTACACCTTCAATGCACCGACAAAGGAGGCAGCTGGTGGCCATATGGTGCCTGGGGGGTCGTACATTGTTGGTGAGCGTGGTCCTGAGCTTATTAGCCCGGGTGTGATCGGTACTGTTACCCCGTTGACATCACCCAACGCGGGTCTTAGAGATAAATGGCAGAATAGCATGACCATGACTTCTAACTTTGGCGGCGGCGGTGATGGTAACCGCACAATTGTTATCAATATTGGTAACAGGCGGCTTGGCTCATATGTCATAGACGCGTTCACAAATGAACTAGAGGTAGTGTAATGGCTGATACAAGCACCTCCTCTGATGCCTATATGGCTGGTGGTATATCTGTTAACCATAGTAAACCAGCGTTCATAGCTTCCATAGGTTATGGTGTATTTAGCAAAGATGCCTTTATTCGTGGATGTCAGCACGTAAAAGATAGCACAGATGCATATATCGTTGGTGGGTATACTTGGATATCTTCTGGTCATGCCTATCTTGCTGGTGGAGAGGTAGTATCTAATAGCCAGCCTGTTTTTTTGATGGGTGGTACAGACACCACATCCAGTACTGATGCTTATTGTGGTGGGATAAATGGACATAAAGCACAAACTAGCGTATACTTAGATGCGGTTGAGCGTACCAGCGTTCACGCAATGTTGGAAGGTGTAAGCATGGCAAATGATTACATATGGCTGAAG
>Ga0209013_10005573_pt1 | contig 10802 bp, 10 predicted proteins | sample Cruoilmetagenom2_FD_187291 | JGI IMG/M metagenome (GOLD analysis project Ga0209013, IMG submission 187291) | Oil polluted marine microbial communities from Coal Oil Point, Santa Barbara, California, USA - Sample 2 (SPAdes) (version 2) | ecosystem: Environmental > Aquatic > Marine > Oil seeps ...
GATAAGCTTTTCTTATTTTAGCATCACGCAATTGCGATTTCTGTTGATCGCGATGAACTGCTATGAATTTAGTACTGAGGCGGGCCGGCTGCCCGCCAAGCTTTCAAATTCTAAGAGGAGGAAGTCATGAAGGTATGGAGCAAGCCTGCGGTTCGTGAGCAGGAAGTTGGTCTTGAGGTTACTTCGTATCTGCCGGCCGAGATCGACATCATCTGAAGTTGATCCTACCCAACAGGTTCTGAAGCGGCGGCCCCGTATCGGCTGCCGCTTTTTTTGCGCTTACAGTTTGCTATTTCCCCAAACAAGCGGCCTCTACAGCAGTGCATTCGATCCCGCGCATGGTGGCGAATAAACGCCAGTCGTGCCTCACCACCTCGACGGCCGCAGCGCGTTCGAAGCCCGTGGACGGACTGGTGATCAAGCTGGCTGAGCGCACACCGTGATCTGCGCCACGTCAGTACACGCGCGCCTTGGGTTCGATGTATTTAACCTCATTGGTCATCGTGTGCGTGTGCACGGGCCGATAGTCAAGTCGCACTGATTTCGTCCCATAGTCGGCCCAAGCGAGCGTGTGTTTCATCCAGTTAGCGTCATCGCGATCGGGGAAGTCCTCGCGCGCATGCGCGCCTCGGCTCTCCTCGCGATTTTGAGCGCCTGTGACCGTCACCGCGGCTTGGGCGATCAAGTTATCGTATTCTAGTGTCTCGATGAGATCGGAGTTCCAAATAAGCGATCGGTCGTTGGTACGTATGTCGTCGGACGTTTTCCATATCTCACTGATTTGGCGGACGCCTTCGGCGAGCACCGGGCCGTCGCGGAATACGGCGCAATGCATTTGCATTGACTTTTGCATCTTGAGGCGCAGATCGGCCGTGGCCGTGTCACCTTTTGCATAGCGAAAGTAATCGAGACGAGAAAGCGCCAAGTCGGCCGCGTCGATGGGCAGCTCGGGTTGAGTAGCTCCGGGCTCGATGGTCTCAGCACAGCGCAAGCCTGCCGCTCGGCCGAAGACAACCAGATCGATAAGCGAATTTGACCCTAAACGGTTGGCCCCATGGACTGAGACGCATGCTGCCTCGCCAATCGCCATGAGGCCCGGCACGACGCGGTTTGGCTCGTCATCTACACTTGTGAGAACCTCGCCGTGATAATTCGTTGGGATACCACCCATATTGTAGTGCACGGTGGGCAGCACTGGAATGGGATGACGGCGCAAATCGATACCGGCGAAGACCTTTGCGCTTTCTGTGATACCCGGCAGGCGCTCGGCAAGGATCTTGGGGTCGAGGTGGTTAAGGTGCAGCTGAATGTGGTCTCCGTCTGTCCCGTGACCGCGGCCCTCCCGGATTTCGATTGTCATCGATCGCGAAACGACGTCGCGCGAAGCAAGATCCTTGGCATGCGGCGCATAGCGCTCCATGAAGCGCTCACCTTCACAGTTGGTGAGATAACCGCCTTCACCGCGCGCGCCTTCTGTAATCAGGACACCGGCGCCGTAGATGCCTGTGGGATGAAATTGTACAAACTCCATATCCTGCAGTGGCAGCCCAGCCCGCAAAACCATGGCGTTTCCGTCACCGGTGCAAGTGTGTGCGGACGTACAAGAGAAGTAGGTCCGGCCGTAACCGCCGGTTGCCAGGATGGTCTTTGCGGCACGGAACTGGTGGATCGACCCATCCTCCAGGCACATAGCAACGACGCCGCGGCATACGCCATCTTGGTCCATAAGCAAATCAATGGCGAAGTACTCAATGAAAAACTCTGCTGAGTGGCGCAGCGATTGGCCATAGAGCGTGTGTAACATTGCATGACCGGTGCGATCCGCCGCAGCGCACGTGCGCTGCGCAGGGGGGCCTTCACCAAACTTAGTCGTCATGCCGCCAAACGGACGCTGATAAATGCGGCCGTCCTCGGTCCGGCTAAAAGGAACGCCATAATGCTCTAGCTCATAAACGGCGGCCGGCGCATGGCGACACAAGTATTCGATGGCGTCCTGATCGCCCAACCAATCAGCGCCCTTAACCGTGTCGTACATATGCCAGCGCCAATCATCTGGCCCCATGTTGCCTAGCGCAGCAGCAACCCCACCTTGCGCTGCGACCGTGTGCGAGCGTGTAGGAAAAACTTTGGTGACGCAGGCCGTTTTCAGCCCCGCCTGTGCGCATCCGAGCGTCGCCCGCAACCCCGCGCCTCCAGCCCCGACAACGACGACGTCGTAGGTATGGTCAGTGATCGGATAGGCCTTGCCGCCGACGCCAGGTGCCGTCGCGTCCGCTATACCGTTTGTCTTTTTCTGACGCTTCTTCGTCATTCCATTTACGCCCCGAAGCTCAATTTCAGCACCGCGAAGATCGCAGTCGCCGCCACACCGAATGCAAACAAGGTGTTTGCCAGCAGCAAAAGCATCTTCACGCCATCCCTGTGCACATAATCCTCAATGACGACCTGCATGCCGATGCGCATATGTACGGCAACCGAAAGCACTAGAACAATAAACGCGGTGGCGACGAGCGGATGTGAAAGTGTGGCTTTCACATTCGCCAAATTGGTTCCGGCGACACTAGCGATCAGCCAGATGAGAAACGGCGCAAGGATGAGATTGGCAACAGCCGTCAGGCGCTGTTTTACAAAGTGATCCGCACCTTCCTTGGCCGAGCCTAGACCACGCGCGCGCTTGAGGGGTGTAATCATCGTCATTGCTAGAGCCACCCCCGCTCGGCCGCCACATAGACCCAAAGGCCCGCCGTCAAGATCACCGACAGGATAATTGTGCCCCAAGACATGAGATCGACGGTCGGGATGTCTAGGCCCGAGCCGGTATCCCAGACGAAGTGTCGGACGCCGCCGAGCATGTGGTGGATCAGCGCCCAAGAGTAGCCAATGAGAACTATTGCGCCGAGCCACGTAGCGAAGAGACCATTGACGAACGCGAAATAGTCCGGACCCGCAGCTGCTGCGAACATCCACCACGCGAGCAAGAGTGAACCGAAGTAAAGCACCACGCCAGTTATGCGATGAAGGATCGACATCACCATATTGATGTGCAGGCGATGAACCTGCAGATGCGGCGACAGCGGCCGTTGTTGCGGGCGCCGTTCGGAACTCATCTCTGCCATGAGGGACTGCCTCGTTGTTCTAGTCGCCCCGCGTTGTAGCGCGGTGGCGCAGGAGCGGCAATTCACCAAACGCCACAGGGCAGCGCTCGCAAGTGCTTATTGTGGAAGCAGAACCCAAGCGTCGAGGTCGATAAGCACGCCCTCTTCGTACTTTCCGTCCTCTTGCTTTAACGGGAAATCAGCGCAGTCACGGTCTTTCACCGCAACTAGGCGGATACGCAGAGCGCCAACGTCATCGCGACCCGGCAGCTCGGCTTTCTCTAGCACTTCCGACCAGGCATAGACGGTGTCGCCAGCAAAGCACGGTGACACGTGGCGGCCACCATTAATCGCAGCGAGGTGGAACGCATTGGCAAGTCCATTGAAAGACAAAGTGCGAGCCAGCGAGATTACGACACCACCATAGACAATGCGTTTACCGAAGCGGCCTTTCACCTCTGTGTGCTGATTGAAATGAACTTTTGCGGTATTCTGATATAGGCGAGTTGCGATTTGATGCTCGGCTTCTTCAAGCGTCATCCCATCGACGTGGTCTATCCGCTCGCCGGTGTTGTAGTCACCCCAGCGATAGGGAGAGCCGGCGAGATCAAAATTGTAGTTGGCGACATCGAGCTTGGGCACAGCGCGACCAATCTCGGAAGGGTCGACGCGTTTGGCCAGTTCGGGCACGACTGCCTCGGGCGCTGGCGAGGCTTTGTCGCGTTTTCTGACCATGACCCAGCGGGTGTATTCGAGCACCACTTCACCGTCCTGATTGCGGCCCGTGGAGCGGACATAGACGGTGCCCGTTTCGCGGTTGGAGTTCTCTTTGACACCGATGACCTCGGAAACCGAGCTTAACGTGTCGCCAGGATAGACCGGCTTGAGAAAACGGCAATTAGCGTAGCCGAGATTGGCGATGGCATTGAGCGATATGTCGGGCGTCGTTTTGCCAAAGACCATATGGAATGTGAGAAGGTCGTCGAGCGGCGAGCGTGGGTAACCAATTGCCCTTGCGAACGCGTCCGATGACTGTACGGCAAAGCGCGTACCATACAGGCTCGTATACAATGCAACATCGCCCACGGTGACAGTGCGCGGCGTGGCGTGCTTGATCTCCTGCCCGAAACGGAAATCCTCAAAAAAATTGCCGGGATTGGTCTTGGTCGATGTCATTGGATGGGGTGTGCCTCTTCGGATGCGGACGGCCGGTTGCCGATTAGTCCGAAAAGGGCGCTCCTGTCGACCACCTTTTTGCAGAGACAAGTGAAATAAGGCTCAGAGTGCGGGTTCCATGGCGTCGCGCATCGCGACAATGGCGTCGGCAATCGCGACGGTACGCTCAGCCATGGCGAGGTGCAGACGCTCCACCATCTTTCCGTCAACGGTAATGACGCCCTTGTGGTCATTTTCCGGCTTTTCGAAAGCGGCAATGATCGCGCGCGCCCACGTGACCTCCTCGTCAGTAGGTGAAAAGATCTCGTTGCATGGCGCGACTTGAGAGGGATGGATTAGCGTCTTGCCATCCATACCGAGCGTGCGACCATGCTCGCATTCTTCGCGAAAACCTGTCTCGTCTCGAAAATCGTTGTAGACGCCGTCGAGAATGTCGAGGCCGTAAGCACGTGCGGCCACGAGAGTCATGGCAAGCCATGGCACGACGGCGACGCGATTGTGCAGAGCGCGTGCTCGCGATTCCTTCAAAAGATCGTTGGTGCCCATGACGAGGCAGGCAAGACGATTTTCCGGCTCAGCCCCAAGAGCCGCAATTTCGCGCGCGTTCAGCATCGATTTGGGCGTTTCCATCATCGCCCAAAGCCGCGTCTTGCCTGGCGCGTGAACAGAGCCCAAGACCTTCGATACAGTAACGATATCACCCTGTTGAGACACCTTAGGCACCAAGATCGCATCCGGTGCCGCGGCAACGGCGGCACGCAGATCGTCCATACCCCAGGGAGTTTCTATCGCGTTGACGCGGATAACGAGTTCGCGATGTCCATAACCGCCGGCCTTCACCGCGGCACAAACGCTATCACGAGCTTCGGCTTTCGCTTCTGGCGCGACGGAGTCTTCTAAATCCAGAATGAGCGAGTCGGCGGGAAGGGTCTTGGCCTTCTCCAGCGCGCGCTTGTTGGCGCCTGGCATGTAGAGCACGCTGCGACGTGGGCGAACCTGCATGGGCGGCATCTCCCCTCGTTGTGCGACGCACAATACCGCGCACTGGCGCCGGCACCAAGTCTTAATGAGTATTCCACAGGACCTTGGCGACGACATCGCGATTGGGCACAGTGGCGCAAGGAGATTGAACCCGCCGATGGCTCGCATCCTCGCTTTTTCTTCCCACGTCGCCTACGGATCTGTCGGGCTGGCCGCGATCGTGCCCGCGCTGCAGTGGCTGGGGCACGAGGTAATAGCGCTGCCAACGGTGATCCTTTCCAACCACCCAGGGTATGGCCGCTTCTCAGGCGAGCAAGTGTCCCCCGTCGGCCTCGACCAGATGATCGACTCGTTGGAGGCAAACGGGTGGTTGGGCGAAATCGATGCCGTGTTGACAGGTTATCTGCCAAACCCCGGCCATGTCGCCACGGCGTGCTCAGCAGTGCAGCGGGTGCGCAGCACCAACCCCGCCGCGTTGTTCTATTGTGATCCCGTTCTCGGCGACGACCCCAAGGGGCTTTACATAGATTCGGCAGCTGCAGAAGCGCTGCGCGACGAGCTCTTGCCACTTTCGGATCTCGCGGTTCCCAATCGCTTCGAGCTGGCCTGGTTATCGGGGGAAAGTGTCGACAGCCTGAAGGACGCGGTATGCGCTGGACGCAAGCTCCCGGTTCCAGTGACCCTTGCAACGTCGATACCCGTTTCAAGTCTGTCACTCGGCACGGTGCTGGTCGAGGAGCACCGTTCTACGTCGTGCCAGGTCACATGGCGTGAGGGAGTGGGGCATGGTACCGGCGATCTCATCTCCGCTCTATTCCTTGGGCATACGTTGAAGGGCTTGAGCGGCGCGGAAGCGCTGGCATTGACGGTTGCACAGGTCGAAGCGACCATTCTGGCGAGCCCGCGCGAAGGCGAATTGTCGCTAGCGGCAGCGGCTGCTAAATGGACCCGCGCCGACCCATTGGCAATTGAGGTTCTCTAGCTTCTGTATTGTCATGGACTGTACTACGACGCGCGGCACATTAGGTGGGGCCTTGATCAGTGTTTGAGTTGAACTCGGGCAGCAGGGCACCCAACAGCATCGAACGAAACACGGCGAGTAAAGACCACTGATGGAAAAGAAACAGAACCGCAGGTTCGAAGGCGCGCTGAGGTTCGTCAAACACGAAGCCTTTGCCCCTGTCATATTGCTCGTTGCTGCATGTCTCGCGTTCGCCTTCCAGAACTCCCCACTAAGCTGGCTCTATGACTCGCTGCTGCACACACCGGTCACGGTGGGTATCGGCGCGTTGATGATCGATAAACCGCTCTTGCTGTGGATCAACGACGGCCTGATGGCCTTGTTCTTCTTTCTCGTTGGCCTCGAGATTAAGCGCGAACTCGTAGTGGGCGAGCTTTCAAAAGCCAAACATGCAGCGCTCCCGTTCATCGCGGCCGTCGGCGGCATGGCTATTCCGGCACTCATCTATATTCTCCTGAACTGGGAAGACCCCATCGCACTAAACGGTTGGGCGATCCCTGCTGCCACCGATATCGCGTTCGCAGTCGGCGTCTTAGCCCTGCTCGGGCCGCGCGTGCCGCCAGCACTGAAAGTCTTCCTGCTGGCGCTGGCGATCATTGACGATCTCGGCGCCATCATCATCATCGCATTTTTCTATACGGCAAACCTCTCCACGGCTGCTCTCGGCTTGGCAGCAATCGGCGTGGTAGCATTGATTATGTTGAATCTGCGCGGCGTGACGCGGATCGCGCCCTATGCACTCGTGGGGATTTTCATCTGGGTATGCGTCCTGAAGTCAGGCGTGCACGCGACGCTCGCCGGCGTCGTAACTGCACTGGCGATCCCGCTAATGCCAGCTCCGGGCGATCAGCGCAGCCTTCTTGTCAAGCTGGAGGAAAACCTGCACCCGTGGGTGAACTATGGCGTACTGCCCATTTTTGCATTTGCAAATGCGGGTGTGTCGCTCGCCGGCATGTCCGTCGACAAGGTGTTGGGTCCGATTCCCATGGGAATTGCGCTCGGGCTCTTCCTCGGTAAGCCAATTGGTATTGTCGGGTTCTCCTACGCTGCGATTCGCTCTGGACTCGCAGGCAAACCGGAAGGTTCGAACTGGATGCAAATGCTTGGGGTGGCTTGGCTCGGCGGTATCGGCTTTACGATGAGCCTGTTTATAGGGATGCTGGCCTTCGTGGACGCAGAGCGCGCCGCTGATATTAGAATAGGCGTGCTGCTCGGCTCGATCGCATCAGCGATCGTTGGTTACATGTTGCTGAAACGCGCCGCGACCCCTGTTGTCCAAGAACGGACCGTAGCAACATGATGCGGCCAATCAGCTGACTAGGAGGCCGCTCCGCGAGCGGGTGCAGCCCTGCTTCCTGCCGCCCGGCGCTGGTGATATTTTTGCGATAGTCCTTCCCACTCAATCTCGAGTGAACCACCGGTTGCCTTGTGCTGGCTATCCCAATTGGTCAGCAAATCGATACACGCATGATCGATGTAATCGAGCTCATCGATATGCACGTGCACATTCGTGTTAGGCTTCAGCCGCTCCAGGGCACCCGCGAGTATGGGAAGACGTATCAAAGTCGCCGATCCTTTCAAATAGAGATCGACGCGGTTCTTCTCCACATCCTCCTCCTCGCGCACGTCCAGATGCGAGAAGGCATAAAGCAATTTTATGATCGACAGACCCAGCCCGGTCAGCACACCAGCCAATAAGTTGGTGGCAACAATCATCACGATCGTGACCACGTAGATTAAGACTTCGCTCCTGCCGAACTTGAGCAAGCCTGGCACGGCCTTCGGATAAGCAAGCTTATAGCCGGTATAAACGAGGATCGCCGCAAGCGCGGAAACCGGGATGTAATTCAGCGTGAACGGAATCACGCTGACGAACATAAGGAGCCATATGCCGTGCAGGATCGCCGACGTGCGTGTTACTGCACCTGCTTCCACGTTGGCGCTGGAACGCACGATAACGCCGGTCATCGGCAACACGCCCAGCACGCCGCAGATCGTATTGCCCACGCCTTGAGCACTTAGCTCACGGTCGTATTTGGTGCGCGGCCCCTTATGCATCTGATCCACGGCGGTCGCACAAAGAAGCGTTTCAGCGCTGGCAATGAACGCGATTGATATGGCGCCAATCAGGATCGGTAACTCGACGATACGCATAAGCTTTTCGGTCGTTGGGAAAATCATCACCGAAAAGATATCGTCGGGCACGTCCACGTAATTGATGCTGTCAAGTTTGAAGACGGCGGCCGCTATTATCGCAACTACGACGCCGACCAATGGCGCCGGGACGATGCGCCAACTCTTCGGTGTTGCCGAGCTCCATAACATCGTCACAAGTATGGTTAGCAATCCGATCCCGCCGGCGGTGAGATGTGAGTCTCCTGCGCTGATTGCCGAAAGAATCGCGTTGGGAATGCCCAAGAGATTTTGAATGCCGTTGCCGACCGGCGGGTAGTCCAGCATTACGTGGAACATCGAGGCAAAGATTAGCACTCCGATGCCGGCAAGCATGCCGTGAATGACTGCAGGCGAAACGGCGCGAAACCATTGTCCGAGCTTGAAGGTACCAGCGGCAAACTGTAGAAGACCGGCAAAAAGCACAATGACACCGAGCATCTCTACGCCTTGCTCCTGCACCAACTGCCAGACAAGGACGGTCAGTCCGGCCGCCGGGCCGCTCACCTGCAATGGCGAGCCGGCGAGGAACCCGACCACGATGCCGCCGACGATCCCCGTAATGATGCCTGCCATCGGCGACATGCCCGACGCGATCGAGATGCCCATGCACAAAGGCAAGGCGACGAGGAAGACGACGACGGAAGCCAGTAAGTCGCGGCCGAAGTCGTTGGTCGAGTATGAAGATGTCATGCGGACACTGGCCTACATTAGTGTTTTCGTTGTGCTGGCCGGCGCACGCCCCATGGAAGCGCTGTTCCAAATTTCTCGCCACTCCCCCAGCGGGTCGGGACGATAGCGGCAAGCCTTGCGCACCGCAACCTACACCCCCATGCCGCGGAGGCCTTGGAAAAGGGCGCCTTTCGGGCTCAATCCATAAAAGCTAATCTTAGCCTGCGGCAGGGACTACCCCTTCGGGTGGCTCTTACTTGCCGGATGGGCAGGTTCCAATTGCCCGATTGATGGGTTGGCATTGAAAACTGCGTGAGGGTCTCTCGCACTATCTTTACGATTCGTCTCTAATTACCTCTAAGCAAATAGAGGCAAGCGCTGCGCTTACGCCAGTGACCAGACGCTTCGCATCGCTTAGACATAATCGAACCCGGGAGGCGAAAGCTAACCATGAGCAGCTTTCCAGAAGTCCTTACCGACCGCTTCCGCCGTTTCAAGTATCGGCATTTTTTACCCAACGCCGAACAATATGAGGAACTCGCAACCTACGGGCAGAATCCCGAGGTGATGCTGATCTCATGTTGTGATAGCCGCGTTGACCCTGAGACAATTTTCAGCGCTACGCCCGGCGAGCTATTCGTTGTGCGCAATGTCGCAAACCTCGTTCCACCCTTTGAGACTGATGGAGTGTTTCATGGTATTCCAGCTGCCATCGAGTTCGCAGTGTTGAACTTGCGAGTCAAACACATCATCATCATGGGTCACTCCGGGTGCGGCGGCATAAAGGCCGCACTTGACCAAAGCGAAGCCATCCAAACGGAGGCGCGGTTCATCTCGCGTTGGATGTCGATGCTCGACAGCGCACGCCTTAACGTTCTGGCTGCGCATCAAATGAGCCCGCAGGCCGAGAAGCTTTCTGCTCTGGAGAAGGAAGGCGTTAAGACGTCAATCCGGAACTTACGAACATTCCCATTCGTAAGCGAGACTGAGAATAAGGGACGGCTATCACTACACGGCGCGTATTTTGATATCGCAAGCGGTACGCTCTCGGTATTGAATCACTCTCGCAACGAATTTTATTCGCTCTGAGCCGCCTGTGCCTTCTGGATCGCAGGGATGAGCTGGGTTGCCAAGCTCTTTGGCGAGATCGGGCCCACGTGCTTGTAGGTTATCTCCCCCTTGCCGTTAATAACAAACGTCTCGGGCATACCGTAAACACCCCACTCGATCGCGCCGCGGCCCGTAGCGTCTGTACCGACAGCTTTGAAGGGGTTGCCATAGCGGCCAAGAAAACGCCGGGCCGCCACGGGATTATCCTTGTGGTTCACACCATAGAGATCGACACCTGTCTGCGCCTTCAATCGGAGCAGTAAAGGATGCTCGGTCACACACGGGACGCACCATGAGGCCCAAAAATTGACGACGCTGACCCGACCGTCATCAAGATCAGAGCCTTTGAAACCTGGCACCGGCTGTCCAACGTCAACAAGCTTCTCGAGGGGCGGAAACTCTTTGGCCGGCGCTGGCTTGCCTATAAGCGCAGAGGGCAGTTTGGAGGGATCACCAGTTTGCAGCGCGAATGCGAACACCGCCGCCAGTGCCGCGAAGACCAGCACCGGCACAACCACCCAACCGAGATTGCGGCGCGGCTGCGGTGCGGCTTCCGGCGGACCTTCGGTCACATG
>Ga0209013_10005574_pt1 | contig 10801 bp, 8 predicted proteins | sample Cruoilmetagenom2_FD_187291 | JGI IMG/M metagenome (GOLD analysis project Ga0209013, IMG submission 187291) | Oil polluted marine microbial communities from Coal Oil Point, Santa Barbara, California, USA - Sample 2 (SPAdes) (version 2) | ecosystem: Environmental > Aquatic > Marine > Oil seeps ...
GCCAAACGTTTGATAGTTGGACTCCGAGCCATTCGGTGTGCTCTGCAAGCTCATCTCGCCGCCCAAGGCTTCGCGGTACAGCGCTGCGAGCTCGCGTCTCCGCGACACGATTTCGTCGAGCCGTTGGAGCTGTGCGAGCCCTAGCGCTGCGGCAATTTCGGTCATCCGGGAGTTTCCCGCCGCGACGACGAACTCCTCACCGAGCTGTCCGTGATTGCGAAGCATCCGAAGCTTCTCAGCGACGTCGTCTTCATCCGTGAGGCACATCCCGCCCTCACCTGTCGTCAGGATCTTTCGCGGATGAAAACTCAGACACGACACCTTCCCGAGGCTGCCGCACGGGCCGCTCGCGAAGCGGCTTCCAAGCGCACACGCCGCATCTTCGATGATGGGCAGCGCCCCGAGCGCCTCACGGATCTGTTCGGCGCGCGATGGGTTGCCGAACTGGTCGATCACGATTGCCGCTCGCGTGTTGCCGTTTCGCGCTTCGCGCAGCGCTTCGGCGGTACTGTTCCACTCGTCTGGATCGACGTCGACAAACCGAACCTTCGCCCCCGCGACTCGAACAGCGTGGGCCGGGCTCGGCCAACTCAAGGCCGGGCACAGCACCTCATCTCCAGGTCCGACCTGGAGCGCTTTGAGTGAGAGCTGCAGCGCTGTGGTTCCACTCGATACCGCGACCGCATGCCGTCGCCCGATCAACGCGGCAATCGCATGCTCGAATCGCTCGACCAGAACCCCCTGTACGAGCTGACCGGACTCGAGAACGGCGGCGACGGCGCGCTGCTCATCCTCGCCGATCCACGGTTTTGCAAGGCGAATCAAAGCGCCATCATCTTACCAGCTCGGCCTCCAAAACCACCAGATTGCGGGGCCCGGCCCCTGGGCGCACCTTGGGACCGTGGACGCCGCGCAGCAGCTCGACGCAATGGAACGAGCCCTAACGCGCCTCGGGATTGTCCTGCTCGAAGAGGAGCTCCCCGATGAGGCCCACATCGACGGGGGCCTGTGCAACGTTGGCGGGGCGCTCGTGGTGTACGTCTCGCCGACGGCTCCACCCTGGCGCCGTTCGGAGGTGCTGCTCAACGCGCTTCGCCGACTGCCCCACAGAGAGGTGTGGCTCCCGCCGGAGATCCGCCGACTACTAGAGAACGAGGATTTCTGTGACAACCCCGTTCGGCTGATACCCTCGGGGAGCGAGGAAGAACGTTGAGCGGTCTTGGTTTGATACTTTCGGGGGGCGGTGCCCGAGGCGCATACGAAGTGGGCGTCCTCGAGTACATCTTCAGCGAGTTCGCCGACGCTCGAGGCAACGCACCCAAAATCGACATGATCTCCGGCACCAGCGTCGGAGCAGTCAACGGCGCGTTCGTCGCCTCCGCCATCGGAGAAATGCCGGGCGCCTTGAAGCAACTCGTCTCGATTTGGACCGACCTCGAGCTGCCGCATGTGCTCGGCTTCGGTCTTCGACAAGCGGCCGGCCTCTATCGCGTGCTTCTCGGTGGCAGCTCTCAAGCGCGCGGCGTGTTCGATCCGGCACCGCTTTCGGCGCTCGTCGGAAGGGCTGTTCGCTGGCGCCTCCTCAGACGAAACATCCAAAGTGGCGCCCTTCGCGCTCTCACGGTCAGCACGACGCACGTCGCAACCGGGCAGCCCGTGATTTTCGTCGATGCAGCCCCCGGCGTTGGAATTCCCAAGGGTTTGGGCCTCCATGCGCTGGTTCGCAGGGCTAGGATCGGCCAGCACCACGTGCTCGCTTCCGCCGCCATTCCCCTCATCTTCCCCGCAGTCGAGATCGGCGACGAGATCCATTGTGACGGCGGCCTTCGCCTCAACACACCGATGGGGCCTTCGGTCCACCTCGGCATGAACCGCTTGTTGGTCGTTGGCCTTTCGACTCCGCATGCGTCCGACAAACGCGCCGTGCAAGACGGCAAGTACCCTGGCGCGACCTACATGCTCGGCAAAGTGCTCAACGCGTTCCTTCTCGATCACGTCAACACCGACCTTCTCGAAGTGCAGCGCATCAACGACTTCCTCAAGGACGGCATCCACGCGTACGGTCCACAGTTCCTCGATCGCATCAATGAAGCGGCCAAGACGCGCGGCGCGTTGGCGAAGCGCCGTTTGCTCAACTCCCTAGTGCTTCGACCGACCACTGACATTGGCCAAGTTGCATCCGACTACCTCGCATCCAATCGAGTTCGATTCGGCAAGAGCCTCGGTCGCGCGTTCATCAGCATGCTGGACGTCGGTGCCGGCGCCGACGCCGACTTGGCGAGCTATCTGTTGTTCGACGGAGGCTTCGCGCAGACTCTCATCGAGATGGGGCGTCGCGATGCCCACGCGAAGCGAGACCAGATCGAGGCATTCCTGTTTGAAGACCCCGATGCCATCCTATCCCCATCCCACGCTGTGGAAACGGCGGAACATTCCGAGTCCAAGCCTCCGGAATAGCAGGCCCTTCCTGGCGCTCCAGGGCTGTGGACAAACAGTGGAACCCTGACCAGAACGTCAGTGTCATTGTAATATTTTACCCACAACGTTGGCTGTGGTACGCTCCATGAGTGGCTCAACCCAGCGTCGCGCACATCTCTGAAAACGCGACCCAGTCGTCGCAGCGCCTCGTTCAAAACGTCGCGCGCGTGGTTCGCGGCAAAGAAGAAGTCATCAAGTTGGCTGTCGTCTCGCTCTTGGCGCGGGGGCATCTGCTCCTCGAGGATGTACCCGGTGTCGGCAAGACGACCCTGGCCCGTGCCCTCGCGGCGTCGGTGGGCGTCTCGTTCCGACGACTTCAATGCACCTCCGACTTGATGCCCACCGATGTACTCGGCGGCAATGTGTTCAACCAGTCACAGGGCACGTTCGAGTTTCGGCCCGGTCCGATCTTCACGCAAGTTCTCCTCGCCGATGAGGTCAATCGAACCACGCCCAAAACGCAAAGCGCGCTCCTCGAAGCGATGGACGAGCGTCAGGTTTCGATCGACGGCGAAACGCACGACCTCGGCGAGCCGTTCTTCGTGGTCGCAACGCAAAACCCGCAAGAGTTTTACGGGACGTACCCGTTGCCCGAGTCACAGCTCGATCGCTTTCTCGTGCGGCTCAGCATCGGCTACCCGCCGCCGGGGGTGGAGCGCGAGGTGCTCAATCGTCGCGGTGCGGATCCGGTCAACCAGCTCGACGCGGTCATGAGCGCCAGCGAGCTTCGCCACGTGCAGCAGGCGGTCGACTCGGTGCGCGTCGACGACGCGGTTCTCGACTACCTGCATCGAATCGTCATCGCCACACGAAACACGCCGCTGTTGTCGATCGGCGTATCCACTCGCGGAGCGCTCGGTTTCGAACGCGCGGCGCGGGCGAAGGCGTTGGTGGAAGGGCGGTCGTTCGTGCTCCCCGACGACGTCAAAGCGCTCGCAGGCCCCGTCCTGGCTCACAGAGTGAAGCTGAGCGGCGGCGTGGCTGGCGGAGCGGTTCGCGACGACGCGCAGCGTGTAATTCGCGAGCTACTCACCGTCGTGGCCGTCCCTCTCTGATCGGTCCGATCGATGCGGATCTTTCGACCAAGGAGGCGCAGGCGGAAGTTTCGACTAACGCGCGAGGGCCGAGCCTTCCTCTTCGTCACCGTCGGTGTCGGACTTGCCGCGGTCAACACCGCCAACAACCTCCTCTACCTGGTGCTCGGCCTCTTGCTGAGCCTATTGCTGGTCAGTGGTGTGCTCAGCGACCTCGCGCTTTGGAAGCTTCAAGTCAAACGCAAGCTCCCAACGCGACTGTTCGCCGGAAGGCGTTCGCTCATGGATGTGGCCGTACTCAATGAAAAACGCTGGCTGTCCAGTGTTTCGGTCGAAACCATCGACGAGCTCGACGGTGTCGACACCGAACCCGCAAGGTTCGTTCGCGTCGCGCCCGGCGAGACGGGGGTCGCGAGCTACCGCTTCGAAACGCGGCGCAGAGGCATCGTCGAGCTGGGAACGATGCGGGTGCTCACGCGCTACCCGTTCGGCCTCATCGAGAAGGGGTACACGATCTACTTACCCGACGAGCTCATCGTTTATCCGCAGTTGCTCGACCATGTCACGACGCCAGCCACCCGCCCGATGCAAGGCGACGCCGCGCCTATCCACCAGACCGGCCGGGGGAGCGAGTTCGCGGGGAGCGTTCGGTTCTACCGGGAAGGTGACGAGGCGAGGGACATTCATTGGAAGCGAACGGCGAGCCGTGGCGAGCTCGTCGTCCGTGAGCACGAGCAAGACTCGAACGCCTTGGTGACGCTCACCGTGAACAACCTGCTCGCGGCGACCCCTGACGAGGAAGCGGCGTGGCGAGAGCGCTTCGAGATCTCGATTTCCGAGGTCGCGACCGCTGCCGCCGCCTACCTCACACGGGGCGTTTCCGTACAGGTTCAGACCAACGACAGCGTCTCGCCGCTAGTCGCCGGAGGCACCCCACCGGACCCGATCTGGCGCTTCCTTGCACTCCTGCAGCCGTGCCGTGCCGAGGCGCCCCGTCGTGGTCGAAAGCAAAAGAGGCGGGCCGCATGAGGTTCGCGTTCGCTCACAAGCTGGTCACGTACCTCTTTGCCGGCCTCGGCCTGATCGCGCTGCTGCTCGGCACGACGTTCAGCCCCATCGAGTCGCTGCTCCTCGTCGTGGCTTTCGTTGCGAGTTGGTTCGCCGAGCCGCCACTTCTCGATCGCCCGGGGTACTCTCGTTTCTGGAACGTCGCGGCCATCGTGTTTCTGATCATTCAAATCGGGCGCGCGATTGCCGGGGAGGCGACACTAACCGTCGGTGTGCAGTACGCCGCCTTCCTCCAGATCTCCCGCCTCTCGCATCGAAAGACGGCCGCCGACTACCAACAGATCGCCATCCTGGGGTTCCTCCACCTGATCGCCGGCACCGTGCTCTCGGCCGGTCTCGACTATGCCGTCGTGTTCTTCGGCTTCGTCGTCGTCATGCCGTGGATGCTCGCGCTCACGCATCTTCGAAAGGAGCTCGAGACCCAGCACGGTGCCGATAGCCCCATGCTCCGCGGTGAGCTCGAGAGCAGGGAGCTCGCGACGCCCGCATTTTTCGGTGGCACGACGCTCCTTGCAGTCCCGCTCTTCATCCTGACGGCGGCGATGTTCTTCGCGTTCCCGCGCGTCGGCTTTGGCTTTTTGTCCAACCTGGGCGCTCGCACCCAATCGGTTGCGGGTTTCGGCGACGACGTCGAGCTTGGCGGCTTCGGGGCGATCCGCGACGACCCCACGGTCGTCATGCGGGTCAAGCCGAAGACCAGGCCCAACCCCCCGCAGCAGTCGATCGCGGTTCGCCTTCGTGGCACATCGTTCGACCGCTACAGCGAAGGCCATTGGTCCCGGACGCAAGCGACCGGCGTCGAGCTCAAGCATCTCCAAGACCAGTACGTCGTCTTCCGTCCTCCTAAACCCGAGGACCAGGAGTACGAGATCATTCTCGACCCCATGCAAGAGGCGGTCCTCTTTCTACCCGAGGGCACGGTGGCGCTCCGGGTCCCGCCCACGGTTCGTGCTGGTCGTGATCGATACCGGCGAATCATGCACGCGCCCGGCCTAGACATCCGATACGGTGGGCGGGTCGAAGCTCCCCTCACGTACAAAGCGTTCGTCACGCCCAAGCGCCGCGGCTTCCCGGAGCGCATCCCCCGGGCGCTCCGAAAGCGCTACGTCGAGGTCCCCGCTGGTTACGAGCGGGTCGCCGCCTTGGCCCAGAGAGTCGTCGGTGGCGCCTCCAATCCGTACGCCCAAGCCCAGCTCGTTGAGCGATATCTCCGCGGAGGCGGCAACTTCCGCTATACGCTCCAACAGCCCGACACCGAGGGAAAAGACCCACTTCACGTCTTCTTGTTTGAAGCCAAGGCAGGGCACTGCGAGTACTTCTCCACGGCGATGGCCATCATGATGCGGTCGCTCGGGCTGCCCGCACGTAATGTCACCGGCTTCCTCGGCGCCGACTACAACCCCTACGGTGACTACTACGCTGTCCGCAACGGGAACGCCCACAGCTGGGTCGAGGTTCTCATCGACGGACGGTGGGTCACGTTCGACCCCACCCCGGCCTCGGGGCAGGTCTTTGCCTCGCCCTCCGGCTTGGCGGTGAAGCTTCGGCAGATGATGGACGCGATGCGCGTGCGCTGGGCCGACTACATCGTCGAGTACAACATCAGGGACCAAGTCAAAGCCCTCCAGCGTTTCGCCGTCTGGTATCGGTCGCTCCGTGGAGGCCGCCGCGGCGCCCAATCGAACGCAGGTGACGGTTCGGGCGACGAGCAAGACTTCGGTCCGATTCCATTCCGCCCCGACTGGCGTTGGTTCGTCGCGATCATGAGCACCTTCGGCGTCGGCGTCCTGTTCGTCCGCTGGAGCCGCAAACGTCGGCGCCAAACGCGCGCGGGCCGGCAGCTCGACCCGGACCGGGATCGCGCCGTGCGTCTCTACCTATCGCTCGAGAACAGTCTTCGAAGCGCCGGGCACGCACGTCCGCCTGACGTCACGCCGATCGAACACGCCCAAGAGCTTGGCCGCGCGGGATTCCCCGCGGTGGATGAAGTCCGCGAGGTCACCGACGCGTATCTCGCGGCGCGCTTCGGCGAAGACGGCCTGCCGATGCAGGACTACCATCGGCTGCGCCAGGTGAGCCGCAGCGTCCGGGCCAAGGCGAAGCGCCCGCCTACTGCGTGAGAAACCAGCCCGTTGCCACGCCGAGCGCGGCAAGCACCAAGACACCGAAAATGATGATGCCGACCTTGGAGCCGCCGCGCTTTTTCTCTGCCGGTGTCCCGCTTTCCTTCACCTCGGCCGGCTGACTCCCGGCTTCTGCCCCGATCGAAACCGGCGTTGCCCCAGGCGGCCGGAAGGTCATGATCGGCTGCGACCCTGCCGCCTCCTTCGAACGCGGAGGCGGGTTCAGCGACGGCCCCATCGGCACGGTCGCTGTTCGTGGAACATTGACGGAGTCGTCCTTCGACTCGAACCAGCCCATCGTGGCGCCCGCGGGCGCGCTGTCGCGCACGTTCTCAATCGCCGTCTCGACCTCTTCATCACCCGCGAACCAGTTGCTCGGATCCACGAAGTCCGATGCGTCGAGCGGCCGCGCGCCATCATCGGGGCGCAGCGCAAACGACGTCGACGGGTCGATCGGGACGCCCCCATCGCTTTCGAGCGACGTGAACCGACCCAGCTCTTCTTGAATCATGCCGTCGATCATGATCGGTTCCGGCGGCACTGACTTTTGGCGCTCGAGAGCGGCTTTGACGAGGTTGGCAATGTCGTACGACGTCACCTTCATCTGATGGTGGAAGAGATAGCTCGCGAGCGCATCGCCCAGCTCGCGCGCGGTCGGAAAGCGGTCGGCCGGATTCCTGGCGAGTGCCTTGAGGATCAGGCCTTCGAACTGCGGGTCGATTTCGGGGTGAACCCCAACGAGGCTCGGCACGTCCGCATTCGACACCGCCTGGACCGTTTCGTAGTCGGTATCGCCCAGGAACAAACGCCGCCCCGCCAGCATCTCCCAGATGCAGACCCCGAGCGCGAAGATGTCCGCGCGCTCGTCGACGTCCTGCCCGGTGGCCACCTCCGGCGAAAGGTAGCTGAACTTCCCCTTCACGACGCCGGGGTCGGTGCGTTCGAGCTGCGTGCGGGCCTTGGCCAGACCGAAGTCGGTGACCTTCACCTCGCCCCGCTTGCTGATCAGGATGTTCGGCGGCGACACGTCCCGGTGGACCAAATCGACCGGGTGCCCATCGTCGTCGAGGAGCTCGTGTGCGTAGCTCAGCCCACGGCACGTTTCCATCGCGATGTAAATCACGTCCTTCAGAGGAAAGGGCTGCCCCTTGACCCGCAGCGTCTCCATGATCTTCTTGAGGTTCGTCCCATCGACGAACTCCATCACGATGAAGAAGCTGTTGTCCGACTTCCCGATGTCGAAGACGCTGACGATGTTCGCATGCGTCAGCCGTGCCCCGAGCCGCGCCTCATCGAGAAACATCCCTATGAAATTCGTGTGCGAGGCGAGGTGGGGCAGAACGCGCTTGATTGCGACGCGTTTCTTGAACCCCTGGACGCTCGTTGCTTCCCCGAGGAAAACCTCGGCCATCCCCCCGGATTCAAGCTTTTCGAGCAGGTGATATCTCTGATCGCTCATCCTCGCTCGTCCGCCCTCCCCTGAGGCGTCTTTCCATTGTCCTTTGCAGGCACTATCGCGGTCAAGGAACGGATGCCATTGACATGCTGCTCCGGCGGCGCTTGACTGCTGCCGTGTCCCGCTCCCCAAAGCCCCTCAGAATTGCCCCCTCCGTTCTTTCGGCTGATTTTGGCCGCCTTCAGGCTGAAGTCCAGGCAGTCGGTGAGGCAGGCGCCGATTGGATCCACGTCGACGTCATGGACGGCCGATTCGTGCCGAACATCACGATTGGCCCGCTCATCGTGAAGGCCATCCGCGCCGCAACGAAGCGCGTCGTCGACGTCCACCTCATGATCGTCGAACCTGAGAAATATGTTCAGTCGTTTGCCGCCGCGGGCGCCGACATCGTTACGGTCCATGCGGAGGCCTGCACACATTTGCACCGAACACTTCAGCAGGTTCGTGCGCTCGGAAAGCGCGCCGGCGTGTCGCTCAACCCCCATACCCCTCCCGATTGCCTACGCTACATCCTTCCGGAGGTCGACCTGATCCTCGTGATGAGCGTCAACCCAGGCTTCGGCGGCCAGAGCTTCATCCCGTCCGCCAACGACAAGCTCGCTCAGATTCGCGCGATGATCGACGCGTCGGGTCTCGACATCGATCTCGAAGTCGACGGTGGTGTGAAGCCCGGTGTTGCGCGGCAGGTCGTGGAAGCGGGCGCTGACGTAATCGTCGCGGGCAGCGCGGTGTTCAATCAGAGCGACTACGCGGCTGCCATCGAGGCTCTCCGAAAGGACGCCGAGTGAACGACGACCCCTCGCTGACTACCGAGAACGTCAATCGCAAAGCGACCAAGCGAAGGCTTCGCAAGAGCCGTCTAGTGGTCGAAGACGGGCCCCAAAAAGGGACCCGGCTCAACATCGAGAGTGAGCGGATGACCATCGGCCGCAGCGGCATCTGTGACCTCCAACTCACCGACGATGGGGTGAGTGGGACGCATTGCGAGATCGTCGCCAAGGAGACGGGCTTCCTGCTTCAAGACCTGGGCTCGAAGAACGGCACCTGGGTTGCCGGCGTCCGAGTCGAAGAAGCATGGCTCGAGCCGGGCATGCCCTTGAGGATCGGGAACACGGTGATCCGCTTCGAGCATGCTTCCGGCTCGATCGAGATCGACCTCAGCCGGCGCGAGCAGTTCTACGATCTGGTCGGGCACGGCGTGCGAATGCGCGAGATCTTCGCAGTCCTCGAGAAGGTGGCCGCGTCCGACCTCACCGTGCTCGTGCGCGGGGAAACCGGCACTGGCAAGGAGCTCGTCGCTCGGGCCATTCATCGCGCGTCCAAGCGCTCCCAGCGGCCGCTCGTCGTTCAAGACTGCAGCGCGATCCCGGCCAATCTCATCGAGAGCATCCTGTTTGGTCACGAACGCGGCTCGTTCACCGGCGCTGCCGACCGCAAACGCGGGTGCTTCGAAGTGGCCGACGGCGGCACGCTCTTCTTGGACGAGATCGGCGAGCTCGACATCGGCCTTCAGCCGAAGCTCTTGCGTGTGCTCGAAACACGCGAGGTGCAGCGCGTGGGTGGCACAAGCATGATTCCTGTCGATGTGCGCGTCGTGGCTGCGACCAACCGTGACCTCCGCCAGATGGTCAACGAGGGCACGTTTCGTGAAGACCTCTACTACCGCCTGAGCGTCGTGCAGGTCGACCTGCCGCCGCTCCGAGAACGCCCCGAGGACGTCGCCGCTCTCGCGCATCAGTTCCTCGAGGAGTCAGCCAAGCGCGGCAACCACGGGGAGGACACCCACTTCACGATTACGCGCGACGCGATGACGAAGCTCCAGGCGTACCCGTGGCCGGGCAACGTACGCGAGCTCAAGAACACGATCGAGCGCGCCGTCTCGCTTGCCGACGGAACCGAGCTTGGGATGCACGACCTCATGCCCGCGTCGCAGAAGACGCCGCCGGTCATCTTCCCAGGTGGCACCGCAGAGCAATTCGTCGACAACGAGATCCCCTTCAAAGACGCGAAGCAAAAGGTCGTCGATGCGTTCGAGGCGCAGTACCTCAAAGCCGTTCTCGACAAGCATGGCGACAACATCAGCCGCAGCGCGCGCGCCGCAGGCCTCACCCGCTACCACCTCCGCGAGCTCGCGAAACGCTATGGTTTACGGGGTGAAACCAACGGTCCCGACGACGAAGATTGAGCCTTTGCGCGCCCGGCCCACTATCATGGAGGCCATGGGTGGGGTCGTGTTTCTGTTGATCGCAGCGGTGGCCTTCGGTTGGGCCCGGCCGGTGGGCGCGGAGATTGTGACCGGGCAAACCGCCGTCCCGGCGCCCTCGTGGGCGAAGTCGATCGAGGTCGTCGATGACGGCGCCCCGGTTATGCTAGGGCCCAGCAGCGAATCACGACGGCGCGGCACGGTCGGCGCCGGCACACGGCTCGGCTTCACGCGGCGAGTGTTCGGCGAAGGCTGCTCGACCGGCTTCTGGTACGAGACCCGTGACGAGCTCTTCATCTGCGAGGCGCACGTCCAGCCGTCGCCGGAGTCGCCCGGGCCAAAGGTCGATGAGTGGGCCGGGAAGGGCGCGCGCTTACCTCAGCGCTACGCGTTCATTCGCTTCGACGGCACGCGCGCGTATGCACACCCGAGCGACTAC
>Ga0209013_10005575_pt1 | contig 10801 bp, 8 predicted proteins | sample Cruoilmetagenom2_FD_187291 | JGI IMG/M metagenome (GOLD analysis project Ga0209013, IMG submission 187291) | Oil polluted marine microbial communities from Coal Oil Point, Santa Barbara, California, USA - Sample 2 (SPAdes) (version 2) | ecosystem: Environmental > Aquatic > Marine > Oil seeps ...
TCAGTTATTCTTGTTTCTTATGCTTAGCTTTTCATGTCTATCATAATCCGCCATATCAGAAATAACAATCTCTTCATCTGCCAACAAACCTTTTATGACTTCCACATAATCGAAATTGCTTACCCCAAACTCTACCTCTTTTCTAATAAGCTTTTCATCCAGCACAACAAATACATATTGTTTTGTCGCCCCTCTGTAGAAAGGGCCATTACTAACCAGTACAACATCATTTTTAAAGGAGGTAATCACAAACAGGTCAACTTTCAGATTAGGTCGCAGTAAAGGATGATTTTTTTCATCGAGTCTTACTTTGAATTGAATCGTATTTGCCTCCACCGAGGGCGAAATACTCACCACTTCCCCTGTAATTTCAATGTTTTCGGCAAGGTGTATTAAAACCTCTTTTCCATTGGAAAGTTTTGTTGCATGCATTTCGGAGATTACCCCCTCAATCCAAAAACTTTCCAGGTTTGCAATCTTTACCAACTCTTCACCTGCACCAACAGTTTTCCCGATTTCACTGTTTATCCAGGTAATTACCCCTTTTTTGTCGGCAGTTATTGTAGCGCGATCAAGATTCTCCTGTAATTCTCCAACATTCTTTTGCCCAATACTAATTTCATAATTCAACCCATACATATCAGCTTCCATCGATTTTTCTTTGTTGCCAATGGTTTGTTCAATTTGCTCAAGTTCAAGTTTAGCTATCCTGAAATTGAGTTCGGCTTTTTCAATTTTTTCCTTTGTACCCCCGCCAATTTCATCCAGATACTTCTCTTCTTTTACTTCAGCCTCCATATTTTCAACATGAAGTCTTTTAATCTGGTTCTGCGTTTTTAGGTCGATTAGGCTTTTCTCCAATTGTAGTTTAAGCTTGTTTACATTGTTTTTTTTCATTGCCAGCTCATCTTTCATTTTTTCCAATGAAAGGGTCGCACTTTTTGTATCCAGCAACAAAATTGTATCTCCGGCATTTACCTCATCACCGGTATTGTGAACAATTCTTATTATTCTTGAAGGGATAGGGCTGGAAACGATTTCCTCAAATTCAGGTACTACAGTCCCCGATGCAGAAACGGTTGCTCGAATATTGCCTTTTTTGGATTGTTCAGTATAGAACTCTGTGGCATCAATGGTTGGTTTAATTACAATTCGAAGTGTAATCACCAGAGCAAGGAAAATAATGGTTGTAATAACTACCCTAATTACTATTTTCCTTTTGCGTTTTCTTTTAACTGAATCGGATAAAGCTCTGTCCATATATTTGAAATATTCCAGAAGCCCTAAACCAAAGAATGTGCCAGCATGTATGTATCTGTTAATCAGGCATATGCGTGATTTCAGCGATTCGAAATAGTGTTCCAAAATGGACAGTATGTCCGGTTTAAAACAGTTTCAAAAAGAAGAATGAATGAAACATTTTTTTCAGTTCTCTTCGACTATGGGGGGAGGAAGAGATTAAGGTATAAATTTATACCCGGCTACTTTTGGCTTAATCTGCTCATAAAAAAAAAGGCACCCGGTTGGGCACCCTTTCATAATTTTATTTAACCTCGCTTTAGCGAACATTTATAAGGCGAAGCAGCCTTGCATCTGAAGCGGATGATATGTTAGCTGCCTAAGCTGGTGCGCAGCATCAGGTTCAGCAGCGCTATATTATCCGCGAAGGATGCCGTTGAATTGAAGAATATTTTACTGTTAAAGCAATAGGCAAATCCCTAGTAAAAGAGGTCAAGGCGGTTGTCCTGAACCTTGGCAGCATCCAACAGGGCGTTGTAGGCCTCATAGTTGCTCCGGGATTCAAGGCTGTACTTGAGTCTCGTAATTATTGTAGGATCTATGTTCTCATCCACAACAGGTTCAGTGCGGTTGGTTACCGATAACACAAACACACCACTCTCTCCAACCAGGGGTTCCGATAGCTGGTCAACCGGAAGGTACATGGCAGCACCTACGATGTAAGGCTCAAGTCCCACACCTGAAACATAAGTGTTGGCAAATTTCACCTGTGTGGCTTCACCCACATTTTCGTTGTTGTCGATCCCGAACTGTGACAGATCAGTCACTCCGGCGAGCTGCTCATTCAATCTTTCAGCCAGTATTTCCGCTTTCTTCTCTTTCTTTACCGCCAGGGTGATTTCTGCACGAATCTTCTCCAGTTCCGCATATCCTTCCTCCTTGGATTCGGTAAGTACTGCCACGATATATTTCTCATCGCTCTGACTGAAAATATTACTTACACTGTTGAGATCGGCTGAGTAGGCCCATTTAGTTATCTGTTTGGGTTCTTCAATTCCTGGTATGGTCTGCTGATCCTTTGTGATGTTAGGTGCAAACCTGGGATCGAGCCCGAATTCGCGTGCCTGCTCAGTGAATTTTTCCAAATCGGTGGCTTTGCCCCTGAATTTGACTGCCCGGTTATAATAATCCTGGTTGGTTTCGTCGCTTGCATAAATGTTCCGGACAATGGTTGCTAATTGAATTTTTTGTACAGGACGACTCTGATCTTCTATTCTGATGATGTGGGTTCCGTATTGGGTTTCTGCAGTAACCAGGTCACCTCTCTTATTCTCAAAACATGCGTTGTTGAATTCAGTCACCATATTGCCCTCAGTAAACCAACCCAGGTCACCACCGATGGCTCTGTTGCTCTCATCCGCTGAATATTCAAGTGCAATCTGATTGAAGTTGCCTCCACTGTTAATGACTCCCACAAGGCTGTCAGCCAGCTCATTGATCACCAGCTTATTGCCCTCATAGGCCTGAAGTGAGAGCAGGATGTGTCTGACCCTGACAGAGTCGGGGCGCATCTGAGTATCGTGCAAACGGGCTAGTTTGAACGCATCTTCTTCCCGGTAGGGGCCAAAGATCTCCTCTGGAGAGGAATTGAATACAGAGTCCCTGATGATTCCAGGAAGTTCGTCAAAGGTATAATACCTGACATCGAAAGGCTCATCAGAGGTACCATTCACATAACGGGGTACATCTTCACCAGAAGTACGGGAAAACTCAGTCATGGTTTGATCTGTCCAGTAACTGGCGCTTTCCACATCCTTTTCGCTGGGTTCCACTTCAAAAACCACATACTGGAAGGTTCTGGATGCATCCTGCTTATATCTCTCTTTGTGAATTTTATAAAACTGTTTCAGTTCCGATTCCGTAAAGGTGATCTCCTCATCGGCCACCTCAGAAAAGGATTTCGAGATAAACGCAAAATCTGTACTTTTTTCAGTTTCAGTAACATAATCTTTCAGATCCAGTGACGAGGGCTGAAATCCTTTTCTTACCAGGTTGAAATACTTCTGGTTCATCTTTTCATCCACAATTTCCTTCTCAATAAACAACCACCGTCTTTTCTCCTGTGCAAATTGAGGATTATCCAGAGCGCTGAAATAGTTGGTCATTACTGCCCGATTCAGCATGCCGGTTTCCGGATTGGAAAACATTTGACGAACAATGGGATGAGGTTCACTCAAAGCCGGATTTCCACCTAATCCAGTGGACTGGTCACCTGTTACCATGGTTTTCAATTCGTCTGTACTCACATATATTCCCAGCTTTTCGTATGAACGTGCCATGATGGTTTCCCTAACCAGTCTTCTCCAGGTCTCCTGCTGGATCTGTTGCTCCATTTCGGCATCGAGTGACTGTCCACCCGCGTTTAGCTCATAAAACTCCCGAAGGCTCTTTTCCCTATCCAGATAATCTTGTATACCAACTCCTTTTCCATTGATTTCCGCAACGGTTCTCTTTCCTGAGGGAGAACCCGATCCCATCATATCACCAAAAATGAATGCAGCAAGTGCCAGTGCAATCACGATGGCGATAAGCAATCCCGCCTTATTTCTAATGTTCTGTAATGTTGCCATTTATATAAAACTATTTAAACGATGTTTATTCCTAAAAATTTGAGCGTACGAATATAGTAATAATTAGAGGTTTAATAATAATAGTATGGATGAAATTTAGCCTATTAGGAATGGATCACCTTCAGCTCTACCTCTTCGATGCGGTTTGAGCTCACATCTGTTATGGTAATCAGGAAGTTATCAAGGGCTACTGTGGTCTCTTTTTCGGGGATACTCTCGTAATGATAGATAATATAACCCGCAAGGGTATCATACTCTTCCGATTCGGGAATGGCCAGGATATACTTTTCATTGAGATAATCGATCTCATGTCGCCCTGATAACAGGTAACGGTATTCGTCCAGCATTTTTTCCACCAGATCACGGGTATCATGTTCATCCTCAATTTCACCAAAGATCTCCTCAATAATGTCCTCAGTGGTGATGATACCCGAAGTTCCGCCAAATTCGTCAACAACCAGTGCAATGCCCTTACCATCCTTTATAAATCCAGTAAGTAGTTGATTAACAGGGAGTGTTTCGGGTACAATCTGGATAGGTTTCAGATGTGATTTAATCTGATCGGGCTTTCGGTACAGGTCTTTTGAGTTGACATATCCTATCACATTATCGATGGTATCATTGTAGATAAGGATCCTGCTGAGTCCGCTTTCGATGAACCGTTGTGTCAGTTCATCCAGGGAAGCCTCAATCACAAGGGCAACCACATCGGTACGAGGAATCATGCAATCCCTCACCTTCAGACTGGAGAATTCCAATGCATTTTTAAAAATCTTCAGGTCTTCGATCTCTTCACTGCCGGTTTTTTGTTCGGGTTGTACTGTGGTCAGGAAATGATCCAGGTCTACCTTGCTGAAAACAGGCTTGGTGGTTTCTGTATCGGGCCGAACCCGTAGCAGATACCTCATGGTGAAATTGGAGATACCGATGGTAAGCAGCATAATCGGATAGAGGATCACGTAGAATATCATGATGGGTATGCTGAGAAGACGCAAGGAGTTGTTAGGGTTTATCCTGAAAAGAGTTTTTGGCAGGAATTCAGCTGTGAGTAGTATTATCAATGTTGAGATCAGGGTCTGGACCAGTAGTAAGGCAATATCGGAGTTATCTCCTATTACGCTTGTGATGGGTTCTTCCAGCAAAATGGCGAAAGAAATCCCGTAAATAACCAGTGCAATGTTGTTCCCCACCAGCATGGTGGCAATAAACCTGGATGGCTGTTTGGTAAAGAAGCTGACGATTCCGGCAAATAATTTCTTCTGCTTTTTGTCAATTTCAATTCTAAGTTTGTTAGCTGATATAAATGCGATTTCCATCCCCGAAAAAAATGCTGAAAAGAGGATGGAAACCAGAATAAGGAAGATCAGAATGAGATAGTTCATGTTTTAATGGCGTGAAATTCGCATTCTTCTCCTGAAAAAATAGATAAGAAAGGCCAGTATGGAAAAGAGATAATAGTACCAGCTATCACTAAATCCGGAGCTCTGTGTAACATCAACTGCCATGAAAAGCATGAGTCCGCCCAGTACAAACCAGACCACTTCAAATAATCCTGATGCGCTATTCTTCATCTGGTACATTTACTGTTCCACTGGTACCTTTTAATTGCCAGTTTGTAAGGTTCTGGTGTGATTCGAATCCTCTTTTTCCGTAGAAAGTGCCATCTTCGTTCTGGATCCTGGTGTAGGAGTCTGAATAGATAAACTTTTTTCCTTCATCCCAGAACAATTCATCGGTGTGAAGTGCATCCCCATTGTCGAGACGCCGTGCCACCACATTGCCTATGGCATGCCACAACCGTTCTTCAGAATAATAGATAGCGTAATCGGCCCTGATCTCCGATTCAACCTTCATAGAATCGTCGTAAAAGTAGACTTCCAGACCATCAGGAAACTCCATATAAGGGCGCTCCACATCTAAAAACTGCTGATATGATGGTGATAGAATCTGGACCTGGACCTTGGCCGAGTCGCTGTATATGACCTCAATGTTGGAGCCTTTTATTTTTGGTGTTTTAGTCTCATCTGTGAGTAAATTAATCCGTTCAATGTCATTCTCACAACCCCCGAACAGCATAGCTAAAACTAACAGGGCGACCGCCCGGTATATGATTGAAACACTCATCTTCACAAAGATAGAAAAAAGCTGCTTCAGGGGGCAGTCCTTTTTTTTTCTGTAGGAATTCCTAAACCGAAGCCTATATTTATTCGCGCAGCGGAGAAATTCAGCGAGGTTTGGAATATCCTGCAGATAAAAAAAAAGCCGTCGTTGAGACAGCCTTTCTTATATTAAGATAGTTGTGGTTATTTTCTTGACCTTACGGTGGTATACTCGTTTATACACCCCTTTACCTGGTAGGAATCGCCGTCTTTTAAGTCCCTGAAGAAGACCTCTTCGTGGTTGGGATACTGACCAGCATAATCATTCAGCTTTTTATTGGCATCAGCAGTTACACTGGGATCTACACTTTTGGCCTTGGTGTATTTATCTGCAGCAACCCAGAAGGCAGTGCGTTTTTCAAAATCATCGCCCAGTCTGTCACGGGAAGCAATAATTGCATCTCCCATTATAATATAAGCTTTGCCATGATTACTTTTATTGGCAACGGCCTCTTTTGCGTAGATAATTGCTTCGCAGTAATCTTTGTTCGCACTGCTCACAACGGCCAGTTCATAGAACCAGTCTGCTCTTGTGGCATTGTCAATGTCGATACCCACCACAGCTTCCTTTAAATATTGAGCGGCTTTGTGGTAATCATTTTTGGCTATAAACAGGATGGCCAGGTTGTGTGCTGACTTAGGGCCCGGTTCAATTTCGTACATTTTTTCAGAGACTGTCACATAAAGATCAGACCGGTCACATCCTGAGGCCGTATAGAATGTGATTACTTTCTCAAGGAACTCCTTGTCATCCTGGTTGGCCTGGTATTGAGGTTCAAAATAGCCATTCAGTGCCTCACATGTAAGCAACCCACTTTTCAGCATGTTGTCATCGATGAGGCCTTTGGCACGTGGCCAGCGGGAGCTTTTTTTCAGCAGCTTATCAATGATGGCAGTTACCATAAAGTAATCATCAATTACCTGATTGTCCTCTATTCTTTCATAGTTGTTCAGGGAGATACTTGCTGAAATAAACGTGACCATTACTGCATCCCTGGTCTTACTTTTTTCCATTTCAATGCTCCGCTTCAGATAGCCATAACCCTCTTCCATAGCATCTACATCAGGACTGCCTTCACTATCAAGTCTGCGGTAGCGAAGCAGATCGATCCCTTTCCTTCCGAGGACATTTCCTTCCCCCCCATAATACTTGGCGCGCCTGTCATAAATGAGCAACATGGTGTCAATCAGGGCATCCTTCCTTGCTGGGTCGGAAGCTGACTCAATAAAACTGCGGTACATGGTAATTCCTTCAACATACATCCGTTCGCTTGAACCTGGGCATTCGCTGAACACTCCCCGCCATGGGTTAATGGCATCCTTGTAATTGCTGTGCTTAAAGAACTCTCTGTAAAGTGAGAGGTTCTTGATGCAATTGATGCTATCCTGACCTTTACCGTATTTGGATCCGTCCTCAATTCCTTTTTGTGAACTGGCGGGTAGGATAAACAAAAGGGACAGTATCGCCAAGAATATGGTTTTGAGGATTTTAGTTTTCATGCTGTCAAGGTTTACATGGTTTAATCAAATCTCCGTTTCCGGAACCACAGATCGTGTAAAGTTACATTAAATGTAATAATTCCATAATTTTCTTCCACTAAATTGTACTCGGTAGTACCCCTGGTTCCCAGTGTGAAAGCTACATTTATACTCGATTTCATGGTTCTTATCGGTAACCCCAGTCCAAAAGTTATGCCATAGTCTTCCAATTGGGTCTCGTTCACCTGCAGATAGTAATTGGAGTAATACCCTCCAAGACGGTATGTTATAAGCTTGTGAAAACCTCTTAGGGCTTCAGCATCAGGGGTATACTCAGCGCCAAAATGCATGGATGTGGCATTGGTGGTGGTATAGTTTTCGCCTGACATAAAACCTGTCCAGTCCTGCATGTAATAATCACCTGTAACGGTCAATTTGTTGGGTATGCCCAACGCGATGCCCACACCTTTTTTATGGGGGATGGTGAAACTTCTGAGGGTGGAGTCCTGTCCAAGGATGTATTCGGGGTGGATCAATTGATCATTGATTGAGATCGTATCAAAGGGGTAGATTTCATTCACAGCTTCGTATTGTAATTTGGTATCCACATTGGTTTTCAGATCGTATATGCCCCCAAGGGTAAAGAAAAACTTATCTTTAATGACCTTATTGTATTGTAAGCCAAAACTGAAAATTGGTTTCCTGAGATCGAAATTCTCCTGCGTAGAGATGGATGAGTAGGCTGAGTTCGTTGGAAAATCCACCTGACGTTCCCGGGTAAGTCTCCCCATCAGATAGTTCATGGTAACACCCACAGAGATCTGGTCGAATAGTTTCACTGCGGTACCTACATAAAAGTTCATGATACCCCCATCCCCTTTATAATAGGTGTCCATTGCCTCTCCGTTTGTATAATCGTTATATTCCTGTTTGATGTTGTACCCGATGCTGCTGTAGGGAATAATTCCTGCAGAAACTCCGAGGTATTTGCCCATGGAAGAGGCAAACGCCACATGGTGCAGGTTCATGTTCCACCAGGTATTGGTATGTTGTTCTGTCTTATACTCATTGTGAAAAGTATTGGCCCCAAAATCAAAGTAGACAGATGTGCTGTCAAGGGCTGAGAAGGAAGCCGGATTCAGGTAATTGATCCTGTTGTTTTCATGAATGGCAAGACCGGTGCCTCCCATGGCCTGGTTCTGTCCGATCCCCGGTTTTGCCAGGTCACCCAGTGCAAACCGGGTGTAAGGTGAATAGGTATTGAACTGGCTTAACAGCGGTGTCGTGACAAAAAGGGTGATAATAAGGGTGACAGGAAAAGTGACAATCAGGTTTCTATATTTTCTCAGATGCATTGTGCTCTAATATTCTGTTAAGTCCGATCAGGTTCAGATTCAGGTCCACAAAGATGCTACTTTTTAATTTTCCTACAAAGTATTTTGCATCTCCTCCCGTTAAAACCACCTGTAATGTAGGGTGGTCCTGACTAAAGGCGCCAATGAATCCGTCCATCTCGAACAGCAATCCGTTCACGATGCCCGATTGGATAGCCTCCCTGGTACTGGTTCCCAATAGAGGTGGTTGCTCATTGGGACGTTCCAGGTGTGGCAGACGGTTGGTGTACTTGTTCAGTGATTTAAACCGTATTTCCAGGCCGGTGGAGATATTTCCCCCAAGGTATTCACCTTTCGATGTAACAATATCATAGGTGATGGCCGTTCCGGCATCTATTACCAGAACGTTTTTACCCGGACAAATAGTATATGCCCCTACTGCAGCAGCAATCCGGTCGTAACCCAGGGTATCCGGGGTTCGGTACCTGTTTTTCAGGGGAATTGGAGTGGAGTGATCCAGCTCGATACAGGTGTTGTAGAGGTTGCTCAGGTAGTCGATGATCTCTCTGGAGTAATTCACCACCGAAGAGATAATTGCTCCTTTCAGGCCTGCATAACGGGCATGAAAATAGGCTATCTCCTTGCTGGTGACTTTTTCATAGGTGGCAGCTTCAATCACCTGGGTGCCTTCGCAAACAGCGATCTTTCCAAAACTATTTCCAAGGTCGAGAACAAGGTTCATCTGTGCTATCCGTTACTTAGTTTCTGCATTATTTGATATGCTTTCTGAACAGAATCTACCTGATCGCTTCTCAGGCTCAGTTTATCCTGGTCCTCCCTCATGCGGAAAATACCTGGATTTGCCTGGATGTTTCCGATCACCTCCTTAAACTTTTGAGAACTGTAGAAGAGAGATTCCGGATTACTTACAAAATACGTGATCAGTACGCTTTTTTTCAACACTATTTTTTCAACACCACTGCTCTGGGCCAGCCATCTAAGCTCTACAACTTGCAATAATTCTTCCGATGGAGATGGTAATGGACCAAACCTGTCGGTGAGCATTTCGCGGAACTCCTCCATCGCCTTTTCATTGCCAATGGCATCCAGTTTCCTGTAGAGTTCTACCCGTTCACTGATGTTAGAAACATAGCTATCAGGAAACAGCAATTCAAGGTCTGTATCGATATGACAATCAGGTAGAAACACCTCTTCATCCAAGGTTGATTCAACAGGTCTTTCATATAGATCGCTAAATTCGGTCTCTTTCAGTTCAAGGATGGCCTCATTGAGGATCCTGTTGTACGTGTCAAACCCTATATCTGCAATAAAACCACTCTGTTCCGCACCCAGGAGGTTACCGGCACCACGGATATCCAGATCCTGTAAAGCAATGTTTAATCCGCTTCCCAGCGCTGAAAACTCCTCCACAGCTTTTAGTCTTCTTCTGGCTTCAGATGAGAGGAGGGTAACAGGGGGTGCAAAAATGTAGCAGAAGGCTTTTTTGTTGGACCGACCCACCCGTCCCCTGAGCTGGTGAAGCTGGGAGAGGCCAAATCGCTCGGCGTGCTCGATGACCATCACGGTCGCGTTCGGCACGTCGATCCCGACCTCGATCACGGTCGTGGCCGCAAGCAGCCCGATATCGCCCCGGGCGAAACGGCGCATCACGGATTCTTTGTCGGCGGCGGGCATCCTGCCGTGCACCATCTCGACGACGACTTCCGGGAATCTGTCGCGCAGTTCCTCGACCGCTTCTGTCACGGCAGTGGCGTCGAGATTTTCCGACTCGTCGATGAGAGGGTAGACGAAGTACGCCTGCCGTCCGCTCGCCAGCTCGCCCCGGACCCACTCGAGGGCCGCATCGCGGTCCGCATATCCCCGGACTCCCGTCCGCACCGGCCTGCGGCCCGGCGGCATCTCATCGATTACGGTCAGATCCAGGTCCCCATACAGCGTG
>Ga0209013_10005576_pt1 | contig 10794 bp, 7 predicted proteins | sample Cruoilmetagenom2_FD_187291 | JGI IMG/M metagenome (GOLD analysis project Ga0209013, IMG submission 187291) | Oil polluted marine microbial communities from Coal Oil Point, Santa Barbara, California, USA - Sample 2 (SPAdes) (version 2) | ecosystem: Environmental > Aquatic > Marine > Oil seeps ...
AATCAAATTCAAGAAAAACACTTTTATTATCAAAAAGAGAATTGTTATGGATTCAAAGAATAGCTAAAAATAACACCGTTATTTTCAGTGCTTTTTCTAGTTTATATTGCTTAACTAATCTGTCATTCAATAATATTGATTCTTCAATATTAGCTTATGAAAATAGCGAGATTTCTCAAGAAATAGTCTCTCAAATTATTTTTGGAGAAAAACAAGCATCAGGTAAATTACCAGCATCTATAAATAATGAATTTCCAACAAATTTTGGGATTAAAACTAATAAATCACCTCTATTCAAATAAATCTAAAAAATGGTTACTAAAAGTAAATTAAAAGATATTGCTTATAAAGAAGCAGGTAAGTTTGAAGAAACGCGATTTGAAAAAATACACAATTTAATTTTTGATTCTTCAAACGAAGCTTCAATTCTTGTGGCACAAGAAATAGCAAATTTAATTAGAGACAAAGAGCGATTAAATAAACCTTGTGTGTTAGGACTTGCTACTGGATCTTCTCCAATAAAAGTTTATGAAGAGTTAGTTAGAATGCATAAAGAAGAAAGTTTAAGTTTTGCAAATGTTGTTACTTTTAATTTGGATGAATATTATCCAATGGATAAAAGCAATATTCAAAGTTATTATTACTTCATGCATGAACATCTTTTTAATCATATTGATATTCCATCTGAAAATGTTAATGTTCCTGATGGAAAAGTAAGTAGCGTAGATTTATATCAATATTGCATTGATTATGAAATGAAAATTAAGGCATATGGTGGATTAGATTTCCAACTTTTGGGCATTGGTAGAACAGGTCATATCGGATTTAATGAACCTGGATCGCATTTTAATTCTGGAACAAGAAGTATTACGCTCGATCATATTACACGAATAGATGCCGCACCTTCTTTTTTGGGGATAGATAATGTGCCTAGAAAAGCTATTACAATGGGTATTGGTACTCTTAGAAGTGCAAAAAGGGTTGTGCTACTTGCTTGGGGAATTAGTAAAGGGGAGATAATTAAAAAAACAATTGAAGGCACCATTACCTCAAATGTGCCTGCCACATATTTGCAAGAACATAACAACACAACATTTGTTTTAGATAAAGGCGCATCATCCGAATTAACTAGGGTAAAAACACCTTGGCTTGTAACTTCTAATGTATGGACAGAAGCCCTTAAATTAAAGGCTGTTGTTTGGTTAAGCGAATTAACAAATAGACCAATTCTAAAGTTAACTGATAAAGATTATAATGATAATGGAATGTCTGACCTCTTAACGGAAGAAGGGACAGCTTACGATTTAAACATTAAAATGTTTAATAAATTACAGCATACAATTACAGGGTGGCCTGGAGGTAAACCTAAAGCAGATGACACCAATAGACCAGAACGTGCAGAGCCAATTAAAAAGAGGGTTATTATTTTTAGCCCTCATCCAGACGATGACGTAATATCTATGGGAGGGACATTTGATCGATTAGTTGAACAAGGTCATGAGGTTCATGTAGCGTATCAAACTTCTGGAAATATAGCTGTTTCAGATGAAGAAGCTTTAAAATTTGCTGAAATTTCTAAAGCATTAAACTCTAATTCTGATGAGCCTAAACGGGTAATAGATTTCTTAAATCAAAAAACTGAAAACGATATAGATTCGATTGAAACTAGAAAATTAAAAGGATTAATTAGAAGAAGCGAGTCTTTTGCCGCAACGAGATATTTAGGGTTAGATGACGCTAATGTTCATTTTTTAGACCTTCCGTTTTATGAAACTGGAACTACTAAAAAGAATAATTTAAGCAATATAGATATAGATATAATATCTAATTTAATTGAGGATATTAAACCTCATCAAGTTTATGCAGCTGGAGATTTAGCAGATCCTCATGGCACACATAAAGTGTGTTTAGACGCCATATTTATGGCACTCAAAAAATTAAAATCTAACAATTACATGAAGGATTGTTGGTTGTGGTTATATAGAGGTGCTTGGCATGAATGGGAGCCTTATGAAATTGAAATGGCAGTTCCAATGAGTCCAGATCAAGTACTTAAAAAACGTCATGTTATTTTCTATCATCAATCTCAAAAAGATGGTGTTATGTTTCAGGGAGATGATTCTAGAGAGTTTTGGGTAAGAGTAGAAGATAGAAATAGACTAACAGCCGAAAAATACAATGCGCTTGGTTTAGCAGATTACGCTGCCATTGAAGCATTTAAAAGGTATAAATATTAATAATTGAAAAATTTAGAACTCAAGTCCAACTTAATACATAACACATGAAGAAAACATTACAATTAAGCATATTTTTTTTATTAAGTTCTCTTTTTTTTCAGAATGCTTTTGCACAAGAAATAATAAAAAAAGGAGCTCATCAATTACAAAAAGAAGAATTTGGAAATATAGAAAAAACTAATACCGATTCTGAAGAGAATAAACAAAATATAATCCCTCTACAACAAAACCAAGTAAACACATTAAATAAAACGGTGTTTGGCTTTCTACCCTACTGGGAACAAAGCAACAATGCTCATAGTAATATACAGTACAATTTATTGTCTCATATTGCTTGTTTCGATTTTTTAGTTCAGTTAGATGCTTCAATTGCCACACCATCTGGTTGGCCATGGATAACAGAAATAAACGCAGCTCATGCTGCAGGGACTAAAGTTATTATGACTATAGTAAACTTTGGAGGAGCAGATGGAGCTGATGCTGTTGCTTGGGAATTATTTACAAATACAACCAAAAGAGATGCTTTTTTTGCTAATGTAAAAAGTAGAATTCAAATCGATAACTTGGACGGAGTTAATATTGATTTTGAAGGTATAACTAGCGCTCATAGAGGAGCTGAGTTAAATACTTTTATGGCTGATTTGACAACATATATTCATGCCGAATTACCTGGCAAAGAAGTGTCCTTTGATGGGCCAGCGGTTAATTGGGGTGGATGGGATTTTGATGGTTTAGTAAATAGCGTTGATTATTTAATTATAATGGCTTATGATTACACATCAGCCAGCAGTGCCAATTCTGGTCCTGTGGCACCTTTAATCCATCCTTTGAGCTGGGGAAAAAGTGTTACCTATACCCTAGAAAATGAAGCTGCTGGGTATTCTAGCCCTGTAGCAAATTTTCCAGAAAAACTAATTTTAGCAATACCATATTATGGACAGCATTGGAAGACTTCATCTAGTGCGGCTGAAGCGACCACATTATCTTCTGAAGGCTCTACACGTTTAAGGGATACCGAAACAGAAGCTCTTACTAATGGAGGCTGGCTTTGGAATACAGACTTTGAATACCCATGGTATAGATGGTATGATGGGACAAATTGGAATCAAGTTTGGTCGGATAATACACAAAGTATAGAAGCTAAATTCGATTTAGCTTTGACCAAAAATTTAGGAGGAGTTGGTATGTGGGCATTAAATTATGATGGTTCTAGAACAGAGTTTTGGGATTTAATTCAAACAAAGTTTAGTGCTACAGCATCATTGGAAGATGCTTTTCTTAAAAATAATATTAAAATATACCCTAATCCAACCAGTGGTTTAATTAATATATCCAATATTGATAATTTAAAATTAAGTAAAATAGAAATCTTTACTATTTTAGGTCAATCAATAATGCAAATTAATCCAAAGAATAAATCTATTAATATTAGTTATTTAACTAATGGAATGTATTTTTTAAAGATTGAAGATGAAGTAGGGAATAAAGGAACATTTAAAATTTTAAAATCAAATTGAGTTTACAGGTTTAATTAGAAAAATCAATAATGACAAATGAAATAACTTTAAAGCAAATATCTCATCTATCAGGGTTTTCTATATCTACCGTATCTAAAGCCTTGAATAACAGGGTTGATATAAGCAATAAAACAAAAGTAAAAATTCAAAAGTTGGCAAAGAATTTTAATTATGTTCCTAATAATTCTGCCTTAGCTTTAAGAAGTAGAAAAACTAAAATAATTGCGGTTGTCGTGCCTCAAATTAACTCTGTTTTTTACAGTAATATGATTTCTACTATTCAAGAACAAGCCTTTAATTTAGGATATAGAATATTATTATTACAGTCATTAAAAAGTGAAGAAAGAGAATTAGAATGCATTAATAATGTTAGAGATGGATGCGTAGATGGAATGATAATAATTAAACCATTTCAAAAAGACGGATATTCATTTAATAAAAAATCTTTATTCAAAAAACATTTTGTTACGCCTACTGTTATAGAGAAAATTAATAAATTGAATATAAATTCAGACGAAGGCTATATTATTGGAGTAAAAGTATTAAACATGCTGCTTCAAAAAATTAATTAAGTATTTGCTATAAAATATTTAAGGTTAAAAACTTATTATTATGAAATTAAAGATATTTAAAAATTCAATTTTGTTTCCGATGACCATCGGAATTGTTTTATTAGTAATTTCATGTGCTTCAAATACTAAAAAAGAACAAGCTCATAACAATTTACCTAAGAGCCAAACTCAAGAAGATAGTTTAATTATAGTTGGAGCCAATCAAACTGATAAATATCTTTCTCTTCTTGAAAATAAAAATGTTGGAATTGTAGCTAATCAAACGAGTGTTATTTTTAAAGGAAGTAAAAAAAAGCAATACATTCATCTTGTCGATTCGCTACTTTCATTAAATGTAAATATTGTAAAAGCATTCGCTCCAGAGCATGGTTTTCGTGGTATAGCTGATGCTGGAGAACACATTGCTGATGGGGTTGACATAGAAACAGGGTTGCCTGTTATTTCATTATATGGTAAAAATAGAAAACCTTCAGAAGATCATTTAAAAGATATTGATATCATGATTTTTGATATTCAAGATGTTGGTGTTCGGTTTTACACATACATTGGTACTTTACATTATTTAATGGAAGCATGTGCAGAAGCTAATATTCCGCTATTAATTTTAGATAGACCAAATCCAAATGGACATTATATTGATGGCCCAATTTTAGAACCCGAATATAAAAGTTTTGTAGGTATGCATCCAACTCCTATTGTACATGCACTTACTATTGGAGAATATGCTCAAATGATAAATGGAGAAAGTTGGTTAGAAAATAAAATACAATGCGATATTACAGTAATTCCTGTTAAAAATTACACACATCAAACAACCTATAGTTTACCAATTAAACCATCACCTAATTTGCCGAATGATGTCGCAATTAATTTGTATGCCAGTTTATGCTTTTTTGAAGGAACTAATGTAAGTATTGGTCGTGGAACTGAAAAACAGTTTCAAATTGTAGGAATACCAGATATTAATCTAGAGAAATTTAATTATACATTTACACCTCAGCCTAATTTTGGGGCAAAACACCCAAAACATCAAGCTAAAGAATGTCATGGTTATGATTTATCAGCTGTTGACCCTTTATCTGAAATTAAACTAGAATGGCTTATTGATTTTTATAAGGCAAATCAAGAAAACAATCCTAATCAAGAGTTTTATAACCGTTTCTTTATAAAACTTGCTGGCACAAAAAATATTCGAAATCAAATAGAGGCTGGTCTTATCGAATCAGAAATTAAAGCAACTTGGCAAGAAGGGTTAGAAGCTTTTAAAGTAATTAGAGAAAAATATTTGATCTATGAGTAGTTACCTGTAAAACACTCAAAATCTATTATTTTGAGATTATAACCAAAAAAAATAATTAAGTGATGAGTAATAATAGATCAAAAAAAACAGTTTCTCCTTGGGCTTGGATTCCATCACTTTATTTTGCAGAAGGCATACCTTATGTAGTTGTAATGACAGTGTCTGTAATCATGTATAAGCGCTTAGGTATTTCTAACACCGATATTGCTTTATATACAAGTTGGCTTTATTTACCTTGGGTAATTAAGCCGTTTTGGAGCCCTATAGTAGATTTATTCAAAACTAAACGATGGTGGATAATAATTATGCAACTATTTATTGGTGCAGGTCTTGGAGGAGTTGCTTTAACTATTCCAGCTCCAGGATTTTTTAAACTTACACTTGCCTTTTTTTGGTTGCTAGCATTTAGTTCTGCCACACACGATATCGCAGCAGATGGCTTTTATATGATAGGTCTAAATGAACACAAACAAGCTTATTTTATTGGAATCCGAAGTACATTTTATCGTCTTTCAATGATTACAGGTCAAGGCTTACTCATTATTTTAGCAGGTTTTATTGAATCGTCATCTGGTCTTAAACCTGTTTCTTTTTCAGTTACCACACAATCCGAAAAAACTGAATGGCAAATTCCTTCAGGAGATAATGAAATTGATGCCATTGATGGTGATAAATATTTTATTGTAAACAATTCTGAAATAGGTCTTGGTCTTAACAAACTAAATTTAACACAAGCAGGTGAACTAAAAAATTGGGTTCACGATTCTAATATTGAGAATGGTTTTTTATTGGAAGAAAAAACAATTGAGAAATCAACTTCATGGTGGAGTTCAAATGTGTCTGAACCATTAAAGCAAAAATTAAAAAAATCATTTGGGAATGAAGAGGTAGAGAAAAACCAAGGCAGTAGTCATGGGAATCTAGCAGTAATAGGAATAAGATTATCATCACCTCCTGACGCCAACGAAACTATTGTTCTTAATTTTGATAGAAAGACAGGAGATAAAAATTTATCTTTAGTTAATGGACAACGTTTATCATTTACCGAACTAAACTGGAATAAACAAGCATGGTTATTAATTCAGGCAGACCCAAAACTGGAAACAGTAGTAACCACATCTTTTGAAGGGCTTTCCGGTAATATTCCGTTAGCTTGGTCAATTACCTTTTTTGTATTAGCAGGATTATTTGTATGTTTTGTGATATATCATCGTTTTACAATACCAAAACCAGCTTCAGACATAGCAATCGCTGAAGGGAAAAGCATTGTGAAAGAATTTTTGCATACGTTCTCTAGTTTTTTTAAAAAGAAAAATGCAGGTGTAGCTATTGCATTTATATTATTATTTCGTTTAGGTGAAAGTCAGTTAGTCAAAATAGCATCACCATTTTTGTTAGAAACACGAGAGGCTGGAGGGCTTGGGCTTACCACTGGAGATATTGGCCTTATTTATGGTACAATTGGAATTATTTTCTTAACATTAGGAGGTATTATTGGTGGTTGGGTAGCATCAAGAAATGGTTTAAAATATTGGATCTTTTGGATGACTCTAGCTATCAATCTTCCTAATTTAACCTATGTGTATTTATCTATTTATACTCCTGAAAATATGTGGCTCATAGCATCTGGAATTGCTATAGAACAATTTGGCTACGGATTTGGGTTTACAGCTTATATGCTATATATGATTTATTTTGCTGAAGGGAAAAGTAAAACGGCTCATTATGCAATATGCACGGGGTTAATGGCTCTTGGCATGATGATTCCAGGTATGGCTTCTGGTTGGTTACAAGAAATAATTGGATACCAAAATTTCTTTATTTGGGTAATGATATGTACAATTCCAGGTTTTTTAGTAATTAAATATTTGAAAATAAAGCCTTCATTCGGAATTAAAAAGTAGGTTCAAATTATTTTATAATTCTCACAGGATTACTCATATTATTATTTCTACTTACAGCCATAATAACAAATGAATTGGCATTTTTCATATCTTTTTTATCTATATCTACATATTTTTCACCTGTCAAGGCAATAATTTTAGAATGGTTTTTAGTATCTACTTTTTCATTTTTGTTAAATTGATATACAATAAATTTAACAGCCACTTTTTCTTTGTTTTCAGGCATTGATTTCCAACTTACTCTATATTTCCTATTTTTTCGCTTACTTATTTTTACGTTATAAACAGGTTCTGGAATGAAACTATTTACTTGATTTACTATAGGTGGGAGAATTGGATTTAGATAATAATTGTTTTTCAAATCATTATTTATGTCTAATGTGTTTTTTAAAAAAGTTTTGGCACTAAAAAAGACATTCCCTTGAATTTGGGATATTGTTCTATTTAAAGCAATTTGTTTTCCAATTTCTGTTGGACTGCTTTTTGTCCAGGCTCTTTTTTTACTTTGTTTATCTAATTTATAAACGCCTTGTCCTATATATAAATTTGTTCGATATGAGTTATCGTCCCACCATTTTACTATTGTCTCATAATCGGCTAGTTCATGCCCAATTTGCCAATAAACTTGGGGTAAAATATAATCGAGCCAACCATTTTTTAACCAAAGTAAAATATCAGCATATAAATCATCATAATTGGTTTGTCCTGCTTTAGTATCTGATCCTAAGGGGTCAATGTTTTTATTCCTCCAAACACCAAAGGGACTTATCCCAAACTGTACCCAAGGTTTAATAGTTTTAATAGTATTTGATAATTCTTCAATAATTAAATTAACATTATTTCGTCTCCAATTATCTAAATTGTTTGGGTAAAAATCACCTCCATATTCTTTAAATGAAACATCATCAGGAAATTTTTCTTCTACAATTTTATATGGATAAAAATAATCGTCAAAATGAATAGCATCAATATCATAGTTTTGTACAATATCTGCCACAACTTTATTTGTATAGGTTCTAACATCAGGTATTCCAGGATTAAAATATTTGTTCTTTCCATAATTAATAAACCACTCAGGCTTTTTGTTAATTAAACTAAGTGTATTAGATTCTGACTCTTTATAATCAACCATGGCGCGATATGGATTTAACCATGCATGAAATTCCATACCGCGTTTATGTGTTTCAGAAATAGCAAAAGCTAAAGGGTCATAAAATGGAGAAGGAGCTACACCATTTGAGCCTGTTAAATATTCAGACCAAGGCTCAAATTTAGAATTATAAAAAGCATCAGCAACGGGTCGAATTTGGAAAATAATAGCATTAAAATTCAAACTTTCAAAGGTATCCAAAAGTTTGATTAACTCTTTTTTCTGTGCTTCAGTGCTTAAGTTTTTTGAACTAGGCCAATCTATATTTTTTACAGTAGCTATCCAAACTCCTCTAAATTCTCTATTGCTATTTATTTGTGAGGTTATATTTTGAAAAAATATTAAAAATATTAAAAGTAAAATTGAGTTTTTATAAAAATTCATTTCAGTACAATTTTAAATTTAAAGATACATTTTAAAATTAGATGCTAAAAGCAAATAGTTACTTTTAACTGGACAAAAATTTGTGACAAGAGTATAGTGTAAAACAGCAGATTTTAATTGCTTATATAGAAATAAATAAAATTTAAAAGTATTCCTTTTTTTAGTAATTTTAGATTTATAAACTCATACATTTTTATGAATACATCCAATCGTGTTTTATCTGTAGATATTTTTAGAGGCATAACAATAGCTGCTATGATATTGGTTAATAATCCTGGGACATGGAGTCAAGTATATCCACCTTTTTTACATGCTGAGTGGCATGGATTAACACCTACAGATTTAATATTTCCTTTTTTTTTATTTATTGTAGGAATGTCAATAACATTTGCATACACAAAAAAGAAAGAAAGAGGAGTAAATATAAGTGTTTATAAAAAAATTATTTCTCGCACAATAAAATTAATTGTTTTAGGATTAATACTAGCCGGTTTTACAATCGTTTTCCCTTTTTTTAAAGAATTTTCGACATTAAGATTTCCAGGAGTCCTACAGCGAATAGGTATTGTGTTTTTTATCGCTTCAATATTATTTTTGAATGTTAATTGGAAAGTCTTATTAGGTGTTTTTATAAGTATTTTAATTGGTTATTGGATTATTTTAACTCAAATACCAATTGATGGAGAAGTTCCATTATTAACAAAAGAATCTAACTTAGCTTCTATAATTGATTTAAATGTTTTAACAAGAGCACATATGTGGAAAGCATACGATCCAGAAGGATTACTAAGTACAATACCTGCAATTGCAACTACAATATTTGGAATGTTCTTGGGAATGATTCTTTTAAATAAAAATAAATCACAAAATGATAAACTCAAAATTTTCATTGTCATAGGAATCATTACTTTGTCCTTAGGCTATTTATGGAGCATTATTTTTCCATTAAATAAGGCGCTTTGGACAAGTAGTTTTGTGTTGGTTACTGGTGGATGGGCTTGTTTAATATATGCTTTAATTTATTTTACTTCCGATATTCTTAATCATGATAATTGGGGAAAATCTGCTATTATTTTTGGATCAAATGCTATTACAGTTTTCTTTTTATCAGGAATTATGGCAAGAATATTTGGTATGGTTAAAGTATCTAAGGATATGTCACTACATGCATATCTTTACGAAAATTTATCTTCAGTAATAACTATTCCAAAGTTGTCATCTTTAATATACGCAGTATTTGTTATAGCTTTTTATTATTTAGTAGCACTAATTTTATATAAAAAGAATATTTTTATAAAAGTTTAAAACTGTTTAGTTACCCTTTATTAAACATATCATATACTAAAGATAAACTCTGTTCTTTTGTAAGAAAATTACATCAATACTACATTTAATCGATAAAATATTGCATTTAATCGATTATTTAATATCTTTGCTTACAGTTAAATTTATATTTATAGTCCTTAAAGTATTAAGGTTAATTAATAATCTATCCCTCATCAGCTTTATTTTAAAGTTGATTCCCTCAAAATTTTATTAAGATAAGCGCATTTATTGTGTTTAGTAATTATTAGTCCATTTATTATCCCTCACTATAATTTTAAATTATAGTAAAAAATTAATATTTAAAATATTTAATAATAAGACTATATGTATAATTCTAAACCTATAATTATGAAAGCCCTAAAAATTACCCTACTCTTAGCAATCTTTTGTTTAACATTTTCTGG
>Ga0209013_10005577_pt1 | contig 10791 bp, 14 predicted proteins | sample Cruoilmetagenom2_FD_187291 | JGI IMG/M metagenome (GOLD analysis project Ga0209013, IMG submission 187291) | Oil polluted marine microbial communities from Coal Oil Point, Santa Barbara, California, USA - Sample 2 (SPAdes) (version 2) | ecosystem: Environmental > Aquatic > Marine > Oil seeps ...
CGTTACACATCATCCGGAGCGAAGCGGAGACGGATAAAGCGATCTGAAAAAGCTATCGTGCGGTGAATGTAGTATACGTGTGAACTCCGTTCAGTGAATCGCGATGTGTGAGCACGATCTGCACCTGCGAGTCGTCCTGAACGAGCCCCTGTACGGGGGAAACATCGGCTCGACTGCACGTGTTCTCAAGAACTTCGGATTCCGTGACCTCGTGCTCGTGAACCCCTGCCCGATCGATAAGGAGGCGTGGATGATGGCTCAGCATGCACGCGATCTGCTTGGGAATGCGCGAATATGTGGCTCGCTTCAGGAAGCCACTATTGATTCCAACTTAATCGTCGGGACAACCGGAGCACGTGGGGAGACCGCCGGAAGACACCTCAGAATTCCGGCGTACCCGCCAGAAAGAATCCGCGAGAAGCTCAATTGCAAGAGCGGCTGTGTCACAATTGTCTTCGGAAGAGAGGATCACGGACTCACAAACGAAGAGCTGATGACGTGCGATCTTCTGGTGAGCATCCCAACAAGCGACGAGTACCCGATCATGAATCTCTCGCACGCCGTATCTGTAGTGCTCTACGAGTTATGTGATATCGTTTCCGGGGACGTTCCACTTGCGAACCGGCGTGACCTGGATCTCCTGTACGAACACATCGAAGACGTGCTACGCGACCTCAATTATCCGGTGCACAAGCGGCACAAGACTGCGCTGATGCTCAGGCGAATATTCGGAAGGGCGGAGTTGACCGCACGAGAGGTGTCCACGATGCGGGGAATCCTCAGGCTGACCAGTTACCACGTGGGGTCGCAGTCTGGCGAGAGCAGCGCAAATACTTGGTCCGACTGATCAAAACACAAAAGATAAAGGATCGCGGGGTCTTAAATCGGAATCCCTACCGCACCATAACGTCCCCATCACTGGTTATGCCAATCTCAAAGCTGGTCACAACCACCCTGTGCCGTATCTGGTTCCTTGCGAGATTGCGGACTTTCGACGCGAGCGCAACACCGTCATGGCGCACATGCACGCCCCCGCCCTCGGAATCAGCGCTCTCATAGATCATCCCGACGATATCGTCGAGACGCGTGCCCACTGCTGCCTCGAACCAGATCGGGGTTTCGAGCATTCTTATGAATTTTATGGTGTTTTCAGACCGTTCAACATTCTTCCGTGCCATCTTTTCGATTGCGGAGATGTTCTGTTTCGTTGTGCCCAGTTTAGCAGCAATCGCCTCCTGCGAACGACCGTCATGCCGCAATCTCAGCACAAGCATCTGCCGTTCGGTGAGCGTTGTATCGTTTGCTGCCATCAATTGATTTGGAGCGGGCATGCAATATCAAGGTATGGGGTGTGCAGGGGCTGCGAGCATCACGGCGGATTATGGCAGATGCAGGGAAGATGGTTGCGTAGGATGGCACGCCGCATACCGCGCATACAATGAATCTTGTGCCGCTGATACTGGTTGCGGATCGGGTGGTCGGGGTCAGGGTCGGGAAACTTGCGGATATCGCTCCTACTACGCTTGAGATCAGGGGTGTGCACAAAAGAAAGAGGTATGGTATGGTATGGTATGGTTACATCTCCACTGATGATGACCCGTTTTGAGTAACACTCACACAATAGCCAGATATGTCAGTCTCCGTTCAAATCCTCATGGATGCTGCGAAACTGTTCTAACGCTGATTCGAGACTTTCTGTGATATCCGCAGCAAGCGTATCCGGGTCAGGAAGATTCTCAGAGTCTTCAAGGCTTTCATCCTTCAGCCAGAATATATCAAGACTGACCTTATCCCGCTGAATCAATTCATCATAAGCGAACGCTTTGAACCGCTCTTTCTCCTCTCTATTGAAACGATCTTCCGGATTATAGCATTCGATAAAGTCCTGAAGGTCTTCATACTGCAGAGGACTTGTTTTGAGCGTAAAGTGCTTGTTAGTCCTTAGATCATATATCCAGAGTTTTTCTGTCCATGGTTTTTCGCTCGCTGGTTTTCTGTCGAAGAAGAGGACATTTGCCTTCACGCCCTGAGCGTAAAAGATACCCGTCGGCAATCTCAGAAGCGTGTGAACATCGCACTCGTGAAGCAACTTTCGCCTCACAGTCTCGCCTGCTCCACCCTCAAAAAGCACATTATCAGGAACCACGATGGCGGCTTTTCCGTTCATCTTCAGAAGCGTCTTTACATGCTGGAGGAAGTTCAGTTGCTTGTTTGAAGTGGTCGACCAGAAATCGGGACGCTCATAGATCAGCGATTCTTTGTCAGCCTTCCCCACCCCGTTCACTATGGTAATGCTGCTCTTCTTGCCAAAAGGCGGATTGGTCAACACCATATCGAAGCGATCCCCCGGATCCGAAACAAGGGAATCGCCAACCTCGATAGGGCTTTCGTCCCCGCCGATTCCGTGGAGATACAGGTTCATCACGCACAACCTCGCGACATTATCGACGATGTCAGTTCCTTTGAAGGTACCTGACTTAAGAAACTTTTTTTGATCCGTATCCAGTTGGTAATGCTCTGGATTGGCTATGTAATCGTGCGCCACCAGAAGAAACCCGCCAGTGCCGCAGGCAGGATCGCAGATCGCCATCCCCGGCTCCGGGCGCATGACATCCACCACAGCCCTGATAAGCGGTCTCGGCGTAAAATACTGCCCAGCCCCACTCTTCGTATCCTCCGCGTTCTTTTGCAGCAGTCCTTCGTAGATATCACCCTTCACATCGATACCCAAGCCCACCCATGTTTCATCGTTGGTAAGCATGATCAGGCGTTTGAGTTTCGCAGGATCCTGAATCTTGTTCTGCGATTTTCTGAAGATAACGCCCAACATGCCCGTCTCTTTTCCCAGAGTCTCAAGGATATGGCGGTAATGGACTTCCAGATCATCCCCCTCTCTTTCAAGAAGGCTCTGCCAGTCATATCCCATGGGAATTGTTGAAGGCTTGTTAAACGGAGGCTTTGTCTGCTCATCAGCCATCTTCAGGAATAACAGGTGAGTGAGCTGCTCCACATAGTCGCCGTAGCTCAAGCCGTCATCGCGGAGTACGTTGCAGTAGTTCCAGAGGCGCTGGACGATGGTTGCGGATTCGTTTGCCATTTTTGAAATGCTTCCTTGATACTGTTTGTTTTTACACTCTGTATATCATCTTTCCCTTTTTGGCGTATTCAGCGATAGGTGATGTCTCATTTTCAAATTCATCAGGAGTCAGAGTGATAATGTCAAAAGGCACCATGAATTTCTTGGTTGTAGTATCTCGGCATCCTTGGTCAATTTTGCCCTTTCAAAGATGTCTTTATCCCGGAAATCCTCTGATATTATCAAGATATCTATATCACTTTCTTCTGTGGCTTCTTCTCTGCTCTGGGATCCGAACAATATGATCTTCGAGACATCTAACCCTGTTTCTTTCAGACATTGTTGCAAGGACTTAATAGCCGCTATAACTCTGCTTTTAACCATTTTAACACTTTCTTACTCTTTTCAAGTACGTCTCCGGTTTTCGACTTATTGAATTCTTCCAGCATTCTCTGCAAGTTGTCGGGATAACGTGTAGAAATACTTACCCTATTGAGAATAAATATGGCATCATATAAATTGTTGGGGATTTGCGGATCAATCAATTCGATGAGATACAGCAAATTATGTGTTTTGGGTGGTGTTTCATCGAACTTGTGGACATACAGCCATTTAAGTGCTTTTTCTATGGATCAAACATAAATTCTGCTGTATCCATATCGTAATCAGCTTGTTTCAGCCATTCATCTGGTTTTTTGCCCACGGCTTTTCCTCCTTTTTGATTTACTGTTCTGTTCATTTATTTCCTTTTGTAGTAGAATTTGCTCCAGCAGCACACTCGCCGGCTCATCATCCGGGTCTTGCGGTACGAGTTTGCCCTCAAAAGCTTTTTTCAGTATGCTCTGGCGCAGGCGCTCTGCCTGTTTCAGGCTCTGGTCGATGGTTTTCTCGATCTCGTCTGCGACAGAGAGGCGGCGCTCGATTTCGGCGACGATGCGGTGCTGTTCGAGGAGGGGCGGTAGTGCTACAGGTAAACTCATCAGTTGACTTGTATTGATACCATCACGAGTAGCCCCATGATTGACCACCTTTATATAGTCTGCCACTGTTTTAGAGCCACGTACATGTGTAATGAAATAAACAGGGTCGATTGCTGTAACCGCCAAACGGAGCCGCATCAGATGATAGTTGATGATTGCGTCCTCGAAGTGGATCGATACCAAACCAGCACGTCCGACGGTGGCCATGCGAGAAAAAAGTACGTCTCCAGCTTTTACTTTATATCTTCCCAATTCAGATGCCTTGCTTTTCGAAACATAGACTGGTTTTTCCAAACTCAAACCCTGTTCAGTTAGACAGCCAATTGTCAACACCGGAACGCCTGAATCTATAAAATCTCGCCGACCGAGATTTGAACCGAATGGACCAGTTAGTACCGCTTGCTCATCGATATCTCCAAGTTGTTCAACAGTTGTCCATACCCACCCCTCCGGCAGCTCCGGCAACCCACTGACATCCGGCGCCGCAGGCTCCTTGTACTTTGCGCTCTTTCTGCCTTTGCGTTTCTTCTCCGCCCCCCACTTCTCGCGGCGCTCCTTCCCGATGCGTGAAAGCAGCACATCCGCAGGCTCGTAATCGCGCCCCTCTGCCCGCGCCAGTTCGGCTTCGGTGGGCACGAGCCTGCCCTCGCACGCGGACTTGAGCACGGACTGGTGGTAGTGCTTGAGTTGCGCTTTTGTGTTTGTGAGCGCCCCGACGCCCGCGTCCAGTCGGGTGAACAGCTCCTCGATTTTGGTGACGATGCGGTGCTGTTCAGGGGGAGGGGAGAGGGGGATTGGAATCTGTCTCATTTGAGCTTGGTTCAGTTTTAATCTGGTAGTTCCCGTGACGTATCCGTTATAATCAAAAATATTTAAATAATGACATATAAACACGTTTGATGTTATATCTGTCAACGCTCTTAGCGCGTGAGCATGGTTATTTATCCAGCTCTTTCCTTTGATGAGATATGCTTTATTTTTTAATGCATCCAAAAATGGTACCCCATCCTCCCCCAGAAGAACAAGTTCTTCACCAAATAAATAATCATCAATCCATCCAACTTGACCCGTAGCCCCATAATATGGATACAACTCAGAAGTCGACTTACCTAAGATTCGATGTCCCCTATCGTTTGCGTTCACAGGAACTCTTTTGCGATCCAATATACCAACGCATCCTCCCAGTGTCGTCCACACCCAGTTTTCAGGAAGTTCAGGCACCATTTTTCCATTCATCTGCAAGGTCTTCAGCCTCGCCTTTTCCTCTGGTTTCATGTTGACGACCTTTTCCCACGTTTTATTATACAAGTGTCACCATTTCACATAATGTTTTAGAGGATGGTGCGTACATATCACAATTGACAATAACCCCATCCGCCCCCGCCGCATCACAGAAGTCGCTTCTCATGTAGATCGCATTCCCGAGCAGATAGAGTGTCGGAAAGACCTCCTCCACATCAGCGTCCGGCGGCGCAAAGCCGAGACTCTCCAGATCGAATATCTCTCGCAATGTCAGTTCCATCGGCGAATCGCAGAACTGCGCACATTCTGGCGGCGTCTTCTGATGAAACCGGGCTGTGTGGCAGCTCCGCGCATAAGCGACCACCGCATACCCGAAATGCGCATACACGGCAAAGTCCAGCCTCCTTGCCGCCGCAATCGTCCGGGGCAGGAGGTCGATCTCGATCGCCTCAACACCCATCTCCTTAAAGAGTGCGCTGGTTCTCGAATAGTTGAGGCTGGTCTGGAGGTACGCATCCCTCACATAATCGCTCTCATCTCGCAGGATGTGATCCACCCATGGGCAGGCTTCTGATGTGTGCACGATCCCCCTTCCGGCAACGGGGCTTGCGATATCACACGAATGCAGGATTCCAAGGTCGTTTACGACGATGCGGAGGTCTCTGATTCCGAGATCGGCGATCTCGCCCAGATATGCACACATTCTGTCGTAATGCTTCTGAGGCGTGATCGGGGTTACCAGTGTTACGCCGCCTGCACAATCGAGATCGGCTGCCCGCACAAGATCCTCAACAGATGGTAGTTTATGCACGCACCCCTCACTCCCGAGCCCGATTCTGACGCCCGAACCAGGATCAGTATCTTCGATCAGCTCTACGATTTCGTTGATCCTTGAATAATTACACGTCCTCAGTTCAATCATGAAAATCACACATAAGAATCGGAAATATTTGTCTTGAGGTACTTGCACCTCTTTTGTTCACATAGCAACTGCCAGATCGGCTCTTCTGCGAGCGCGTAATCCCTGATCGCACCTGCGTCGCTGCCAGAGAGCGCAAGATCGATGCATCTCCGGTATATCTGCACGATCTCCCGGATCATCTCCGGATTCATGCCTCGTCCAACGATTTTGAGTGCACTCACCCCGATCTCGAGTAAGTCAGGGATGCTGCAGAGCGAGCAGTCTGTGCCCGCATCAAGGATCGGGTGCACCCGCTGCACTCCGCCGCCAATCAGGTAGTTCGCACGGCACGGGATCCCGAGGTTAATCGTCTCGCCTGCGCTGTGGATGAGATGACATGTGCCGTTGATATTTGAGCACCCGAACTGCCCGAAGATCTCGAGGTCAATTCCGCAGCCAGAGAGTTCCGCAATCTCATCAAGCTCCATTTTGAACGGGAGAACGATCTTACTTGCACCCAGGCTCTTCAGGAGTTCGATCTGCCCGCAATTAAACGTGTTCAGAAGCACGCTCGCATGAACTGGCAGCCCTGTACCCATCTCGCCCACCAGTTGCATCGCGCCGAGCTCGCCGACGATCAGCGCATCAACGCCCGCGTCCACGCCAGCCATCACGTGCGATATGAAGATCTCCTCGAGTTCATCGCTCAGAAACGGGGTGTTTACGGCGTAATCCACTATAACACCACGCTCATGCGCGAACTCGATGATTTCAACGAGTTCCTGGTGCGTGTTCACATTGCAGCCACGCCCGCGTCCCGAGAGGTTCAGATTCACGAAATTTTTGTTCTCAAGCCCGAGATATATCTCGTCCGCTCCGGAATCGATTACGCCGCGAGCCGTCTCAAAAGAGTCCGCCGGCGCCATGAGGGTCATCTCCTCGCCCATGCTTCATGGTCGGAGCGAGCACTCAAAAAGATGTTGATTGCGAGATGTTTGCGGACAGTCTTAATATGGTTAAAGCGAGATACCTCAACAGGACGGGTTTGATCAGAAATGAACATCCAAAACACCCCAAACGGAATCTTTTTAACAAATAAAACCCTCTCTGAGCTGGATGTATTCGTACGTGATTTTCTGAACGTACTGAAAGCATACGCGGACTATGTCATCGTGAGTGGCTACGTCACGATCCTGTTTGGCAGGGCAAGAGGCACTGAGGACATAGATATAATCATAGACAGGATAGACCGAAGAACATCCGAGAGATTTTTCAATGATCTGATCGAAAGAAATTACTGGTTTTTGAATTCGGATGACCACAACGATCTATTTGGCATGCTAAACGAAAATCTTGCGATAAGAATTGCGAAATCCGGAGAAATAATACCAAATATCGAGTTGAAGTTTGCAAAAGATTATTTTGACAATTTTTCACTTAGAAATTCATTGAAAGTGGAGATTGACGGCTATGGGCTGAACATTTCCCCAATAGAATTACAAATAGCGTATAAAGTATATCTAAGTGGAGACAAGGATATAGAAGATGCCATTTATCTCTATGAGATTTTTAAAGAGAGAATAAACAGAGAAACTCTGAAAAATTTCCTTGAAATGTTTGAGATGGATGCGGATAGTTATGGAATTGAGATTTAGCAGAGAACAGAACCGCAGGGATCGTCTGGCGTTCATAAAACGTTACAGCGAGTGGGTAAAATCGGTACCAAATGAAGTGTGGAGCCAGCAGCAGACCGCGCTCATCAACAGTTTTCTGAATAGTTCAAAGGACTTCCAACTGAGTCGGAGCGAGTATTTGCTGATGAAGGATCGCTCAAAAACGGCGTCTTTGCGGCACCGTGAGCACTATACCACCCGCTCTTCCGAAGCGCACGGTTAGAAACGCGCCCCCATAATTCGATCTTCCAGTCCTTTCATATATTCAGAATTTTCTGCTAATTCTCCCCGTATCCCGTCCAGTATGCGGAGGTTCGCAACAGCCGGGGGGTATTCCGGGTTTATCTCAAGTGCTTTGTTGAAAAACTTCTCTGCTTCATCAATTTCTCCCTTGAAAAGATGGACAAGCCCGATACACTCATAAGCTTCCTCTGATCGGCTGTCGACGCTCACGACGTACTCGAACTCCTGAATCGCCCTGCTCCAGTCCCGCTCCTTCATACACGCGACACCGGCGTAGAGCCGCTCTTCGAGCGCAAGGTATGTGTCGACGTCAAGATATGGTTTTCCATCCAGTATAAGCTCTATAATCTCTGTAATCTGCCATCTCAATTCATCCACCTGATCTTTTACCTCGGAAGGGTAACCAACCTCGTTCACCTTATCCATGCATTTCTTCGCGTTCAGTAAATCCACGCTCTCAAGATTCAAGCTTGCCAGGCTGATCCAGTGATGCCAGCCATCCGGTTCCGCCTCTGCAGCCATCTCAAAATATATCCGCGCATCATCTACACGATCCATCATCGCATAAGACACCCCCATGAGCGAGTGAACGTCAGCAATCTCGGGATACTCCTCCGGAATCTTCCGGAGAGCCATGATCGTCTTTTCGGGTTCACTGCGTCCGAAGAATTTCTCTGCGTTCTCACAAATGTGCTGACAGACGGCAACTTCCCTTTTTGTCAGAGTTTTGCGTGCTGTTTTTTCGTTATTGTCCATGAATACACCTCGTGTGCTTTGATGTTCAACGTCCGAGCATTCCGGTTCCAGTGCTTTGCACTCATAATGCAGCTTCCAGTCACATCCCTGTGCCAATGGCGTCAATGATGTCCATTGCAACCTCGGCAGCTCGCTCTCCTGATAGCATCATGCCGCCAAAGATCGGACCCATCCGGTGACCCCCTGAAACCGCGTTTGCTGCCATGCCTGATGCGATCAGTCCGGGATACACCTCTTTTGTGAAATCGCGAATCACACCTTCGCCGCGGTCCGCCCACATCGGCTGCTCGCCCTGAATTCGTAGGGCATCAGGAATTTTCTCTGCAACGATCTTGCATATCTCGGCATCATGTCCTGTGCCATCGATTACCACCTTTGACCGGATGGTCAGCGGATCGACGTGCAGATGTGCCGCCGCAACCGGTGCCCAGTTGAGAACAAGCCCGGAGACGCGATCATTCTCACGGATCACCACGTCCTCCACACTCACCAGATTGAAGAACCTTGCACCGGCATCGATCGCTGATGCCGCAATCCGGCAGACCGATTCGATCGAGTCCGCAACATAGAGACCATCTCCGAATTCGGTGTATCTAATTTTAAATTCATCGAGGAAACGGCATGCTTCCTCCTGCACAACGATTCTCGGAAACATCATGCCGCCACCCCACATGCCGCCGCCAACCGCAATCTTTCGCTCGAATACCACTACATCGGCGCCGGATTTTGCAAGGGTGTACGCAGCAACGAGATTTGCGGGTCCCGCGCCAACGAGCGCGCAATCGACATCGGTGCATTCGAGAAACGATTTTGTGAATTCGGTGACGATTGCTCTGGTGATGCTGACTTCATCGAGTGCCATGCCCATCACTTGGCGAGCATGATATTTTAACCCGACTTCGTTTCAACACAATCGAGCAGATTCAAGAATTCCAGATACTTTTCATGACCAAGCCTGAACCCTCTATTGATCATCAAATCCATTTTAGCCTTTGCTTCGATCTTTCCTAATTTCCCCATCCGCACCATCAAGAATATCGAAAATATCGTGCCATGGACTTCTATTTTAAAAATACGCCCCACTTCTCTGGCTATGCTTTCGTCCAGAACCGCCACGCCCCCTTCATCCTTTGCCATGGCAAGCACCCCCAGTTCACCTTCATGTAGTTCATCATTCAGGCTTTTCAAGAGTTCCTTGAAATCACTCTCAACCGCTGCGACCTTGATAACCCCTTTCTTTACCAACTCCTCGGAAAGTATTGCATCGGCGTCTCCTCTGACCTTTCCTTCTGTTACAACTTCCTTATACACCTCGCTGGGAATTAATTTTTCTCCCTCCAGCTGCTCAAAAATCCAGTCCAACCCCACCATATTCAGGTATATCAGAGGGGACGCGTCAAAGACCCATATCATCTCGCAATCGCCGCCTCGAAGTCCTCTCGTATCTCTTCGATTCCGATGTGCAGGGAGATATCCTTCTCCTTCACAAGATCCATCATCTCCCTCACCGATATGTCCGCTATCTCTGCTGCCTTTGCCAGAGATACTTTATTATCCCTGTACAACCCCAGTGCACGATTTTTCAGTTCTTCATTTATCCCGGTCTCAAGAATTTTCCGTATCACCGCGGATTTGCCGATGTTTTCGATACTGACCAACCAATCAAGCTTTCTTTCTATCCGTTCTGTGGGTCTGATAGAGATTGTTTTTTGCATGTTTACCTATTTGATTTTTGTATACTTGAATGTCCCCATCACGAGTACCGTCAAACAAGATCCATCAGACAACTTCCAGGGGGAAACCAGGGTTGCAAAACTACCGAAATTGACCTCACCTATCAGTCTCCAGCTTCCCGATCATCTCAGCCAGCCGCTGCAGAACCTCTGTTCTCATCCCCTCCACGAACTTGATGCTGCCGAC
>Ga0209013_10005578_pt1 | contig 10789 bp, 7 predicted proteins | sample Cruoilmetagenom2_FD_187291 | JGI IMG/M metagenome (GOLD analysis project Ga0209013, IMG submission 187291) | Oil polluted marine microbial communities from Coal Oil Point, Santa Barbara, California, USA - Sample 2 (SPAdes) (version 2) | ecosystem: Environmental > Aquatic > Marine > Oil seeps ...
CTCACCTGGCAGGTGGTTGTCCGGCGCATCGTGGCAGTTGCTGCAGGCAAACTCAGGCATCTCCTGGCCCTCGACGTGGCATCCCTCGCAACTGGCCGTCGCGTGAGCGCCCTCCAGCACGACCGGGTGCAGCTCGGGCGGCAGGGTGGCATCGGCAAAGCTGGTTGGCGTGTGGCAATCCTCGCAGTTGGACCCAAAATGGGGCTCGCTGGGCGGTTGGTGGCAGTCAGCACAGTCTCCGGTCAGATCCTGGCCCTCGGTATGACAGTCGCTGCAACTCGCGTTGGCGTGGGCACCGTCCAGCGGCACGGGGTGCTCAAAATCGCCCATATCCGCCCCTTCAAAGCCGGCTGGGGTATGGCAGTCCTCACAGACATCCCCAAAGTGGGGCTGGGGCGCTTCGTGGCAGTTGGCGCACACGTACTCGGGCTCGCGCACCCCTTCGTGGCAGTCGTGGCACCAGACCTCCTCATGTTTGCCTTCCAGCTCGACGGGGTGCTCAAAAGCAGCGTCCAGTTCGACCATGGGCCAGGCCTTTCCGTGGCAGGACGAGTTGGCGCAAAAGCTGGAGTCATCGCTGCCAAAGGCGACCTCGCCGTGGCACTCCTCACAGTCGCCGTTCGCCTGGAAGCGGTGGTCGGCAATGAAATTGGTCTCCAGGTGCGACTCTGGCTCCTGGATGTAGGCCAATGGCAGTTGCGGTGGACGGTCCCCGGCCTCCACGGTCGCTGGCACGCTGTGGCAGATGTTGCAGTGTAGCCGGATGGCTTCACCGTCCTCGGTGACGTGGTTTCCGTCGTGGCAGCGGAAACAGCCCGGAAAGTCCTTGTGTTTGTTGTCATCCGGGAAGGACTGCCAGGTAACTCCCGGCTCCTCGAATACCAATCGCGTAATCAGTTCCTCAGCCAGTTGCTGAGCCTGGTCTACCTCTTCCGGGTAAGCGGCCGCCGCCTCAGGATATGCGGCCTCGTACTGCTCGCCGGCCGTGGACGCAGCCTCCAGGGCCTCTTCCTGGCTCTCATAGTCGGCCGCGAGCAGGTCCAGCATCGATTCCTTGGCATAGGGCAGATCGGGACTCAGGCGGCCCTCGGCCAATGCCTGATCCACCAGATCTTCTGGAGAGGGGAAGGGATGGCCCATGCGGTTGTGGCAGTCGACGCAGTCCATGGTCTTCTTTTCCGCGTCCTGCATCTCTTCCGGCGTCAGGGGGTTGGTGGCGTCGCTGTACTCCAGGGTCCGGCCGTCAGGCAGCGTCGTCCGCACCCAACGGATGTCCTGCTTGTGCTCATCCCCAGCAATATACTCCACAGGGTTGGTGATGTGCCAGTGAATGCCATAGCCCAGACCCTCATCCCGCGTGCCGGCTCCAGTCTTGAGGATCAGATATGTATCCCTCTCTGTGTTTTCCTCATCCGGTTCAAAGCGCGTGACTTGACGGACCGTGTCGCCGTGGAAAGCGGCCGGCCAGTGACAGAGTTCGCAGGATTCGTTGGCGGGGCGCATCGTCTCCGATTCCAGGGGGCGGTCGTAAGCGTCAAAGATCACCTCGGGCAAGTGGCGGAAGTGACCGGCCTTGAGGATGATGTTATTGAGGGTACCTACCCGGCCCATGTGACATTCGGTGCACCGGATGTTTGCGTGGTACGAGTCCTGAAAGGCATGGATCTCTTCGGGATGTACATCGTGACAGGCGTCGGCGCAAAAAGGCACGCTATTGGAATAATCCCAGACCAGGACAGCGATGACGCCAAACACAATGAAACCTATCACAAAGGCTGCTCCAATGAGCACGCCCAACCGGACGGCCCGCTTCCCGGTACCGTCTTTCTTTCCGTTTGGCTCGGGCACCTGCTCCGTCGAGTCAGCCCTGTTCTCCGTTGAATCAGTCACATACACCTCCCAGTGCAGCAACGCGATTAGTCCAAGATCGCAAAACTCTTCCTCTAGATTATACTAGATCGCGAAATCCGTGTCAAATGGGCAAGCAGTAGGACTGTCACTGTCTCTCATCAGCCCATTTCTTTAATTACTCAGCCCTGAGTAGTCAAGTATAGTCGATTTGAGTATAGCATATCCTGGTGCCGGTGTCAAATACGCTGCATCGGCGTGGCGTCATCGCAGCAGACGATGCGCGATCACATCCAGAGTCGGTGGCACGTGTGAACACGAAGGAGTGGAACAGGGGCTGGGCAGGTCCTCCCGGGAATCACATGCACTGGCGCCTACCCTGAGTAGCTGCGCCGCGCCGGCCCACTATACCCTGTGAGGGCACTGCCCGTGCCTGGCCGAAAGGCGTTCAGGCCGAGTCGTCGCGAGGGTGTCCGCGCTCTGCCTCCAGATCCCGGTCCAGTTGCCGCTTGATGAGTACCAGAGCCACAATTGTGAGTACAATGAAGCCCAGTGCGATGAGCATGCCCAGACGACGGGTATCCAGCTCTCGCAGAGCTGCTTCGGCAGAGGCTGTCGCTTCCTGGCTGAGTATCAACGACTCCTCAGCCTTGGCCCGAACCTCCTCCAGGCTGACCGTGTGCTGCAAGGCCCGGGACTCGATCAAGGGCGTATTGGCCCGGTGGAGCAGTTCCTCCTGTTCGGCCATGATTAGCCGGCTTTCAGCGCCCAGGGCAATAGTGGCCTCTGCCTGCTCGTAAACCGCATCGGCTTCTTTCAGCGCGTTGTACATCTCCTCCACCTGCCCGCCAATCTCACTGTCAGGCGGGTGGCAACTGCCGCAATGCCGCTCCTCGGAGCCCACAAAGAGCTCCCGCGTGGCAGGCATGACATCGTACCGGCCATGGCAGGTGACACAGCGCGGGGCGGCTTCCCCAGTCATGCCGGTTCGGTGCGCTCCGTCCATATAGTATTCCTGCGTGGCTGCATGGCATTGGCCACACACGTTGGCCACTTGCTGGTAGCCCGGTGGTGCAGCGCCGTGGGTCCCATGGCACGTAGAACAGGTAGGCGCACGCAGATTTTGTTCCTGGAGCAGAGCCTCACCATGGACACTCATTTGGTAGAGGTCATATTGGTCCGTGGGAATGTGGTAAGGCCCCATCATTGGTTCGTCGGCGTGGCAGCCCGCGCACATCGCCGGCTCATTGCTGGGGTACACTTGGGAGGCAGGGTCCGAAGTCTTTAGGACCCTGTGCCCGTCGTGGCAGTCAAAGCAGGTGGCAACGTTTTCGTCCCCATCCAGGAGCGCCTGCCCGTGCAGGCTCTGCCAGTACTGGTCCAGTTGATCGGTCGGCAGATTGAAGGGGCGCATCAGGTCCACGTCCGTGTGGCAGGATCCACACAAGCCTGGGATACGGTCCTTGGGTAGGGGGCCCAGGTAGCCAGCTTCGGGCGACATCGACGCCTCAGCATCCGCCTGCGTTGGATCGCCACCGTGACAGCTAACACAACCTACACCCTGGGAGGCGTGGACACCCTCCTCCCAATCAGTCGTGATCTCGGCATGCTTCCCACCCAGTTCCCGGTGGCACGAGACGCAGGTGTTCTCTTCGAACAGCACTGGCTCATGGATCGGGGTAGGCACGACCTGGACCGACGGCGGTAGTGTTGCCGTGGGTTCGGGCGTAGGCTCGGGCGCCTCGGCCTCGCCAAGATCGTGGCAGTCCAGGCAGCCCTCGCTTTCCCGGCCTTCGTGGTCTGGAGGAAAGGGCATCACCTGGCCCGCGTCGTGACACACCATACAATCCTCCCGGCCCTCTATCGGGTGGGGAACCGGTGGCATGGCTCCAGCCTCGGGAGCCTCGTGGCACATGGTGCAACTATCACTCTCCCGGCCCTCGTGGTCCTCGGGGAAGGCGCCCTCCTGGCCCGTGTCGTGGCAGGCCAGGCAGTCTTCCCTGTCCTCTATCGGGTGGGGAATCGCTGGGATCTGCAGCAGCGGGAGGCCGTAGGCCGTAGTCCCGGCCAGCAGCAATAGGACAAACAGTACTAGAATTGGAATGATTCGGGTGATGCGCACGGCCTTCTCCTCCCTAACTGTACCAGCCCCAGATCGATATTGCGACGAACAAGATCACGATCAACCCGGTGATGACCATGGCCAGTTTTCGATCTCGCGGACGGCGCTCCGGCTTTCGATCCAGGAAGGGCAGAAGGAACAAGAGTAAGATACCAATCGCTGGGATAGCGATGCCCGCCATCCCGGCCAGCACGCCCGGACCGATGAGGAGCGACGGCACCTTGATGAACTGGTAGATCCACAGGAAGTACCATTCCGGCTTGATGTGCTGGGGTGTATTTAAAGGATCTGCTTTCTCCTCCAAGCCAACGGGCAGCAATGAGGCAAGCACGATTAGGAGAGCCAGCACCAGGAAGCTGACGATGACCTCGAGGATAACATAGTTGGGAAAGAAGGGTATGGTGTCCTCTTCCAGGTATTCAGGATGTTTGTACCGGCGTGGTCGCTCGCTCCCGGGCTGGGCCATTTGCTCCGTGCCTTTCTCCATGAGGTTAGCCTCCCTGCTGTCCGTCTAAAGCGGACCCGAGATCCCCTGGCGGCGAATGATCACAAAGTGGAATCCCAGGAAGATGAAGGCCAGAAGAGGCAGGACCAGCATATGGATCCCGTAGAAGCGCGTCAGCGTCAAGCCGGTGATCTCCATACCGGCACGAAGCAGACCGAGCAGCCAGCCCCCAATCAGCGGGACGATACCCAGAATCTCACTGCCCACCGTTGATCCCCATAGCGCTTTCTGATCCCAGGGCAACAGGTAACCGGTAAAACCAAAGGCCATCGTCAGCAGCAGGAGTGCAACCCCGGCAACCCAATTTAGCTCGCGTGGATTCTTGTACGCGCCGGTGATGAATACTCGCAGCATGTGCCCAATACAGAAGGCAATCATCAAGGTAGAAGACCAGGAGTGGATGCTGCGGATTAGCCAACCAAAGCGAACGTTGTTCATGATGAACAAAATGCTCTCGTAAGCCCCTTCCGGTGTTGGCCTGTAGTATAGGGAGAGCAGAATACCCGTAACACCCTGGATGAGAAATAGGGAAAAGGTGATGCCGCCCAGACAAAAGTACCATTTGATGGCATGTTTGGGCACCGGTTTCTTCAAAAAGTTTTCGAGGGGAATACGGACATCGAAACGTTCGTCAAACCAATCCCCTAACCGCGTCGACCACTTGGCGCGACGTTGTGCTTCCATTAGCCCTGGCCTCCCTCTACAACGATCTCGTCCCCCTCCACCTGGACCCGATAGGGCTCAAGTGGGGCGGGCGGCGGTCCCGAGATCACGGCGCCGGTGGTGTTAAAGTACGCTTCGTGACACGGGCAAGCGATCACCTGCCGCTCGACATCCCAGAAAAGGATGCATCCCAGATGCGTACAGGTAGCTGATAGGGCAACATAGTCATCCTCGACGGTGTGGATCACCATCACAGGCTTGTTGGCAACCGAAAAGATCTCACCTGCGCCTGGGGGAAGGTCCTTCGTAGACACCACGGTCACCCGACCACCTGCACCACTGGCCCCCACTTTCGGAGGCCAGAGATAGGCAACGATAGGTGTCAGGACACCAACGGCCGTTGCCAGCCCGGCAAAGCCCAACAGTCCGTATTTGAGAAAGCCTCGGCGGCTGACGGGCCGGCCTTGCGCCTCGTCCTGGATCCGATCATCCGACTCGTTCATCGCTTTCCCCCATCTTGTCTATTGCGGCAGGACCAGCCTGATCGGCAGCCAAGGACGTCCGCCGCAGCTAACGCACTAGGGCAGGGCGCGCACCGTTGACAAGCAACGCGCCTGGCAGACAACGCTTCCGCCTGCCAGGCGCGGTTCGTACACAAGCTTCACTGACATGGAGGCAGGCCAGCCCACGCTGGGTCTGGCCCAGCCACCACACCGCAACCTTAGGGTCGCGTCATGCCACTCACGTCACAGCCCAAGTCCTCCGAGCTGTCGTACAAAGTCTGCATGACGTACTTGGCGTTGTGGGCCGCGGCGCCAGGATCCTTCTGGGCGTACTGGTAGTTGTAGGCCGCCTTGAGCAAGGCAGGCGTCCAAGTGGCGTACTGGTTGCCATAGTTGGCCTCGTCCGGATCCGGCTCGCCGTTGGCATTGGTGTCGGTGAAGAAGTAGGGGTAGGCGTGGGAGTCGTAGACGATGGGCGTGCCGGCGGTGTCGGCCGCGTAGCCCTGGATGCAGGCATAGAGCGCCTCGGCCATACCGTTGATCTCTGTGGCGATGCCTCCCGAGGTGTCGCCATCGCCGTCATAGTCAGTACTGTCCATGCGGATGTCCGCCACGTCCTCGATGCCCGCGTGGCAGGTCGTGCACTCCTCCGCCTTAACCTCCAGCATGTGGGCGCTGTGGCACTCGGTACAGTTGCTGTAACCGTCTACGTGGGCGTTCTTGCCAGCGTACTCGTTGCCCTCGTACTGGTAGGCGCCCTGCACTTCATCGCCGAACAGCGTCGCACCGGCTGCAAAGTAGTGGACGTTGATAAAGCCCAGGTCCTCCGACACGGCATCCTTGTCCATATCCGCGGTGGCCTTGTCGACGCTGACCGTTGAGCTGCGGCCCTGGTGGCAGTTGAGGCACAGGTTGGTGTTGGGGTCGCCGCTATCAACCACGGCGCCACTGGGGAACTCTACCTCCGTCACTTCGTGGAGGGAGTAGGTCTCCAGATCACTGTGGCAGGTCTCACACTGCAACCCGTTAGAGATCGGCTGGGTGACGTTCGCACCCTCGGCCAGGAAGAAGGGCAGGCCCGCGGCCGAGTGGCACTTGGCACAGCTGCCTGATACGGCTCCGTCCTCGTCCCAGTGCCGGAATGCCTCTTCGGAACCGGCAAAGTGGCCGTGGTCGATGCGATTGGCATTCGACAGGTCAACCGGCTCGGCAATAGCCTCGTTCAGGTCCTCGATGGAGTCGTAAAGGAGCTGAATGATGTACTTGCCGCCGTGGGCATAAGCGCCAGGATCCTTGAGGGATGTCTGGAGGTTGTAGGCAGCCTTGGCCAGCCGCCCCGTCCAGGCGTTGTACTGGTTGCCATAGTTGGCTTCGTCCTCGCCCGCCTCGCCATCAGCGTTCGTGTCGATGAAAAAGTAGGGATAGGCATGCGAGTCGTAGACGATGGGCGTGCCCGGCACCTCAGCCGCGTAGGACTGCATGACCTCGTAGAGCATCTCCTGAAGAGTCTCGATCTCGTAGTAGATGCCCTCCTCCATGTCGCCGTCGCCGTCAAAGTCGACCAGCGAGCCCTGCATGCGGATATCCTTCGTGTCGCCTTCGGTGTGGCACGAGCTGCAGGCTTCGGCCTTCAGCTCAAGGGTGTGGGTGTCATGGCAGTTGGCGCAAGTATTGAAGCCATCGACATGGTCGAACTTGCCATCGTAGGAGTTGCCCTCGTACTGGTAACCACCCTGAGCCAACGTCCCATACATTGAAGCCGCCGCAGCAAAGTAGTGGATGTTGGTAAAGCCCAGGTCCTCGCTGACGGCATCCATGTCCTCCATGCCGGCCTCGGCGATACCTTCGTCAACAGAAACCGTGGATGCCCGGCCCTGGTGACACTCCATGCAGCGCGCCTCCGACCCCAGGCCGGTGATCTCGGCCCCCGAGGGGAAGACCACGGTATCCCAGGTCGCGGTGGCGTCGTTGTGGCAAGCAACACAGGAGACCACGGTGTTAATATCGTGGTCGCCGTCCACGACCCTGGCCTCGGTCCCATCGGCCCCCAAAAAGTCCTGGTAGCCACTCCCGCTGTGACACTTGGCGCAGCTCGCGGGGACGACGGCAGGATCATCTTCATCCCAATGGCGGAAAGCCTCGGCTGAGGCATCGGCATGCGCCGAGCCAGCCCACTTGTCCAGGAAGGGAACTTGCAGTTCCGCCTCTGGCACCTCGGCAGCCGGCTCTTCGGCGGCTTCCTCAGCTTCTTCAGTAGCAGCCGCGGTTGGCTCTTCGGCGGCAGGTTCCTCAGCCTCCGCTGCTGCAGGTTCTTCAGCCTCGGTGTTGGCCACCTTGACGCCCTCCACCAGGAGATCATCGTACTGGCCTGTGTTGCGCACCACGCGCAACTTCAGGATGTAGACACCGTCGTCAACCATCGTGGTGTCCCACTTGCCCAAGTCCCCCTCGACCACCGCTTCGCTGAAGGGGGAACCGGTGAGTGCTGACCACGCGCCGTCAGGATTTGGATCTGGGCCGTAGTGCAGCTCGTATTTCTCGAAACTCGGGTCCGTGGCGGTACCCACAAGAGTTACCTCGCCCTGCACGGTGCCGCCCGCCTCGGGCGATGTGATCCCATTCTCTGGCGCAGCGCCCACGGTCAGGGCCACGGGGATGGCCAGCAGGAGCAAGGCCGCTACCACAATCAGAACTGTTTTCCACTTCATCGTGTCATCTCCTCCGAATCGTTTAACGTCTCAGTCATAAAGTTTGCTATATTCCGGCCAAAATGCGAACTGAGTGATCTCACTTTTCTGCTGCGCACCTCCCTGTCTGTTTGCAACCCTCTCTCCTGAACCGATCCACAAACAGAACCGGCCTGCACCCGGAAACGAACGCAAGCTGACCTATGATACCATACTTGTGCCCGGCGTACACCTGACAGATGTCCCTAATATCCCGGGACAAAACGGCAATCGCCGCAGCGGCAATTGTGAGAACAGCACTATGGTGCTATAATTGTGCACCGGGAGGTCGTACGTGGGCACGTTCACCCAGATTCTGGAAGTCAACTGGATCATCCTGTACTCTGTCTATGGCCAGGTCTTTTTCGTCATGGGACTGGTGACCGGCCTGCAATGGAGGCGCCATAGCCACCTGGAGCTGGCCCGCCCGCTGCCCTGGCTGGCCGCTTTTGGCATCGCTCACGGGCTCAACGAGTGGGGCCACATCTTTGTACCCCTGCAGGCCCTCTACCTGCCGGACCCCGTCGTGCGCGTGATGGTTATCGCCCACCTGTTGTTGCTAGCCGTCTCTTACTTTTTCCTACTCCAGTTCGGGATCGAGATGGTGCTACCCCTCCTGCCCCGGCAGCAGTGGCTGCGCGCCGTGCCAGCAGTGGTGCTCATGTTGTGGGGCACCGCCGTCTTTCTGCGCGGGCTGCTGGCCCAGGACCCCCTCAACGTACTGGTCGCCGTTGGCGAGGTCTGGGCCCGGTATTTTCTGTGTTTTCCCGGAGCGATCCTGGCCAGTGTGGGCTTGTTCCGCCAGGCCCACCAGGTGCGGGGGTTGGGCCTGGATCGCATCGCCACCTATCTGAGCGGGGCAGCAGCTACCTTCCTGCTTTACGCCCTCGTCGGCGGCCTCCTGGTGCCCGCAGCCCCTGTGTTTCTGGCAGATAGCCTGAACTACACCCTCCTGGACGCGACGGTACGCGTCCCGGTACCTGTCTTCCGCTCACTGTGCGGCCTGGCCATGGCCTTCTTTGTCGTCCGTTCCCTGGAGATATTCCAGGCGGAAGATGACCATCGCTTGGCAGAGATGGAACTGGCCCGGCTCCTGGCCGAGGACCGGGAGCGGATCGGCCGGGAGCTGCACGATGGCATCATCCAAAAGATCTATGCTGCCGGCCTAAGCCTGGAGGACGCCCGGCACCTGGTCAACGAGGACCCTCCACAGGCCCAGACGCGGATCCGGGGCGTGATGGACGCCCTCAACCAGACGATTCAGGACATCCGCCGCTACATCTTTGATCTGCGGGCCGCCGAGCAGACTCGCGAGCTGGAGATGGTCCTGGAGACGCTCGTCCAGGATCTACGACTGGACACCTTGTTGGAAGTGGATCTAGAGGTCACAGGGCAGCGCTGCTGCTGGATGGACTCCCAGGAAGTATCCCAGATCACACAGATCGCACGTGAGGCATTGAGCAACGTGGTACAGCATTCGGAGGCCTCGCACGTGACTGTCAGGCTGAGCTATTTGGGCGACGCCACACGTCTGACCATCGTGGATGATGGCAGAGGCATAGCACCCAAGGATCTATCGGACGGCTCCCATCAGGGCCAAGGCCTGGCCAACATGCAAGCGCGGGCAGATATGTTGGGTGCGGAGCTCGCCCTGGATGGCAGTCCTGGACATGGGCTTGGCCTGGTATTGACCATCCCTTGCGACGGCACACACGAGGTAGATCTGGAATTGGAACCAGAGGAAACATGGGCTTGAGAATACTGCTGGTCGACGACCACGAAGTGGTACGCGTGGGGGTTCGAGCTCTCATCGATCGCCAGCCGGAGATGGAGGTAGTCGGCGAGGCCGGCACCGTCCGTGAAGCAGTGGAGCAGGCCGGGCTGTTGGCGCCTGACGTGGTGGTACTGGACGTCCGGCTGCCGGGCGGCACCGGCCTGGAGGCCTGCCGGCAGATCAAGGCTGATCGACCCGAGACGCGCGTGATCATGCTGACCTCCTTCCCCGACGACGAGGTGCTATTTGATGCTATTGCCAGTGGCGCCGATGGCTATGTGCTCAAACAGATCGGCTCCGATGAGCTGATCGGGGCCCTGGAACGGGTGGGGCGCGGCGAAAGCTTGCTGGATCCAGCGGTCATGAACCGGGTTTTCGCCAAGATGCGCGAGATGCGGCTGCACGAAAGGGCCCACGCTTTCGCCGGTCTTAACGCCCAGGAGATGCAGATCCTGGCTCGTGTGGCCGAGGGAGGGACCAACCGCGAGATCGGGGGGGCCATGCACTTGAGCGAAAAGACGGTGCGGAATTATGTCAGCCTGATCTTGAGCAAGCTGGATCTGAACTCCAGGGCCCAGGCTGCGGCCTATGCCGCCCGGCACCGCATCGAGGACTATGTGTGATCAGGTGTCTGTGGCGTTCTTGACA
>Ga0209013_10005579_pt1 | contig 10789 bp, 4 predicted proteins | sample Cruoilmetagenom2_FD_187291 | JGI IMG/M metagenome (GOLD analysis project Ga0209013, IMG submission 187291) | Oil polluted marine microbial communities from Coal Oil Point, Santa Barbara, California, USA - Sample 2 (SPAdes) (version 2) | ecosystem: Environmental > Aquatic > Marine > Oil seeps ...
ACTGCTGCCGACTACAATAGTTCCATCATCCGAAAGGGCATCGGCTTGCCCTTCCTCGACAGCGGGAAAATTCCCAAGAAGGATCAAACGCGATTCGGCGAGTGCTACCGAGTGAATGAAAAGGCTGGCAAGCAGGAAAAAAGTGCTAAATAAAGCCCTGAGCTTTATGCCCTTGGGAAGGTAAGTCATGGTGTTCGCCCCCGCGAAGAATTTTTACTTATTCTCACAATCATATCAGATCGGATAACTAGTGATGACACTGCAGTTATTCAAAGCTATCAGAAAATATTGCATCGGATGCAGCGGCAAAGTTTGCTGTTACGTTTTTGTCGGCTGTCATATTAACCATGCAACTACTGTTTCCTGAACAGGCCCCAGACCAGCTATCAAATACAAAGCCAGGCTCTGCAACTGCCGATAAGGTGACCGCAGTACCGCTGGTGTAGGACTCGCTGCAATCAATTCCACAATCAATTCCGCCCGGACTGCTCGAAATGGTGCCGTTACCTTGCACGGAAACCGTCAGAATCCAGGAGACCACCGGTGTTTGATATTCGTAGGCACCCATATCATAGGGTGTTGCACCGCCACTGACGGGACGGTTGTTTGATTCATAATCCGAGATCGTGCCCGAGATGCACTTATTGATAGCAGGGGAGTTGGACTGGAGGTGATAATCGAAGCCTGGCGCATTCACAAACATAGCTGAATCCATAGGGCCCAGTTCCCCATTACTATCAAGTATGCAGGTGGCGTCCAGAATTGCCGGGCCGGAAAACGAATCACTGAAACCTGCCAGGATGCTATTTGACAGCGTGACTCCACCGGAAGCATCCGAAGAAGAAAAAGCATTGGCCACTGTGCCCGCATCCAGGGTGCTGTCCCTGACGACCAGGTTATCATCTACCCCGGTTTTAAATAATGTGCTACCGGTATTGCTGTGGAAAATGGAATTCTTGATAAGACTTACAGAATCTATACCATCTATGATGGATGCAGCCCCGGCACTGTTGTTATCAAACAGGGTCCGTTCAATGAAAGTGGAGCCGGTACGGGATAATACGACCCCTCCCCATGACGTTGCTTCATTATTGCTCATGAATCCGTCACGCATTGTGAATACCGCAACAGCGCCAAGCGTTCCCGCAAGATAAACACCGCCGCCAAAGTCAGCTGTGTTGCTTGAAATTCTGGATTGGCTTTCTAAAAGGACGATAGGGCCGGTCACGGTGCCATCCAGATACATTCCGCCGCCTTTACTGGCGGTATTCAGACTGAAATTGGTATTTTGAGAGGATAGTTGTGCACCCCTTGTCAGATAGATACCTCCGCCGTTTTCTACGGCCGTATTTGTTTGAACCCATGCATCGTTGATCTGAAAGTCAGAAGCATTCCTTAATTCCAGACCACCACCATTAACTGTGGCGTTATTGAGGGAAATATGGGAACCGGTAAACGTCAATGCAGAGAGCGCTTGCTCCCCCCAAATAGATATTCCACCGCCGGAAATGCTTGCATTATTGTGGGTTACGTCCACATCAATCATAAGCAGGGAGCCACCAACCTGGCGTGAATCATAGGAGATACCAGCGCCTGTTTTTGCGGAATTTGATTTATAGCTGGTCGTTTGCAGAGACACACTGCCATCGAGAACGTCAGTGGCAACATGCAATCCACCGCCACTGGTGGTGGCGGAGTTAAATCTTACAATGCCCCCTGATATCGTGATCTGTGGACCGCCTGTCAGTACGTATATGCCAGCACCTCTGTCTGCTTTGTTATTCTGGACAAAAACACTATCACCCATCGTAAGGTTGCTGGAGTTGCGCAGGTAAAGACCACCACCATGAAATTCTGCCGTGTTCTCCCGCACCCTGGCAGTGCCAGCCAGGTTAATGCTGGCTCCATCAGTATAAATACCAGCACCTTGCGCAGCCTTGTTTTTCACTAGCTCGCCATTGATGGAAATACTCGTCCCGGTGCTGGCATAAATGCCCCCGCCAATATCTGCAGTATTGGCAAGAATCTGGGCCAACGAGCCAACCGATACGGTGCCTGCGGCATAGATTCCCCCACCGGATTTCACTGCATTGTTGTCTGAGATGAGGCTGTCACCGTCAAGGGTCAGGCTGCCACTGCTTGATAATGAGACACCTCCGCCACTTTGTGCGTGAGCGTCATTTGGTGCGCCGATGCTGGCTGCAAAATTATTTGATATTGCGCTGCCATTGATAAGACGGACCGTCCCATGACCACGCACACCGCCGCCATGCTGTTGCGCTGTTCCTCCCTTAATCACCACATTGTCAAGCAGCAGGCTTGTGCTTGTGCCGGTATATATAATGCCGCCGTAGTTGGCATGCGCATTTTGCAGTGTCATGTTTTTGAAACTAACAGTTTTGCCATTGGCGACATTGAAAAGACCACCGGTAGAGTTAAACAGGTTAGAACCGTCTACAACCAGGTTTGCGGGCATGGGGTTTAGCTGTTCATCCTGACAGGAAAGGTCGGCCTGGACGAAGGTCAGCGACTTATCAATTGCGATGGCACTTTCTAGATAATTACCGCCGGAGATATAAATGGTGTCGCTATCAATTGCGGCTGTGATGGCTTCTTCAATCGTCGAGTACTCACAGACGGCTCCGCCGATACCAATCTTTGCATTGGCTTCATCGGCACCGGCATCAGGTGTTTCCTGCAAACCCCGGGGTTCACCATCTATATCGTGAAGTTGGGTCAGTGACTCCGTGCCAGAATCAACAGCGGGCGAGGTGGCGGCGATATGATAATTTGAGCCTGGCACCAGGAAGAATGCACCTGCGCTTGAGCCGGGGAATCCCGTATCATTCATGTTATTGGCTTGGGTGAATGTTGCGCCCGGATCACCTCCAATCGGATAGAGGTTGTTCTCGTTATCCCATATGATATTGCTGTCAAGATCTGCGGATGCGCCGGGATCATTCAATTTCAACAGCAAGCCGCCTGGATCAATCTTGTTGGCGGCAACCGTAGTGTATTCAAGCGTTGCAGAGCTGTTTATAACATCGAATAGTGCCTCAGCCGAGCCTGCTTCGCCTTGGGGATAGCGGTTATTCAATATCATGGAGTTTCTAACGGTCAATGTATTCCGGGACTCCATGATCATGCCGCTGGCAAGTGAGTAATTTCCCTCAATCCATACACCATCAAGCATAACTTCGCCCCCATCGTGGTAGACAGCGCCTGAATGCGTGCTCGCATGATTTTCTGATAATTCATTGCACTTGCCATGACAGGGGTAATCCGCGCTTCTGAGCAGGAAAAGACTCGCGCCGAACAGGTAAACGCCTCCGCCACCGTCGGCGCTGTTTCCCTTGATGCTGCTGTTATAGCCGTATACCGTTGAGTTGCTAAAGGCATATATTCCGCCACCTGAACTTGCTTCATTCAGATTAACCCAGGCCTTGTCACCGTTGAGATTAACGGTGCTGCTATTGCTTGCAACAATCCCGCCACCACTGAGAGTTGCTGAATTATCCAATATGTAAGCACCCGTCACCCCGTCTGCCGCATCAAGTGTCAGGTCGCAGCTATCAAGAAATACACCACCACCAGAATCGCCTGCGGTGTTTCCTACATCAAAAACGCCAGGGCCGTTACCAATGATTGAGTCAGTGGACAATATTATTTCGCCGTTCAGGCAGTAAATGCCCCCGCCATGCGTGTTGGCAGTGTTCGTTGCAATATTACTTTCATTGCTGATCGTAAGCTTGCCATCCGTCATATGGATACCGCCGCCGTTGTCGGAGACGTTTACGTGGACAATGACGTCGCTTAATCTCAGGTGCAGGCGCTGAGCGAGTGTTGCTGATGATTTTCCACTGATCTCTATACCACCTCCGTCGTCGATATCATCCTGACCTGACGAAATATTAAAAGTTGACAGGTTGACATCCATTCCGCCTGCTGAATCAGTTAATTCAATGATGGAATCAGGGTTGGTCATACCCGTGCCAAAGAGTTTTGTGTAACCTGAAATACTACTACCCGGATTGCAATCTACCCGTCCGCCACGGATGGTCAGTGATTTGTTGATAACATTAAAAAGAGCAGCATCTCCCTGGAAGGTCTCATTCATTACACTGATGACATCGCCGGAGCTGGCCGCACTGACTGCCGATTGAATGGTGGTGTGACTGCAGTTGATATCCGAACCAACTGTAAAGAATGACGCCGCCTCGAGACCAGGATTCCCACTCTGTTCGGTCAGGCTTTTTTGTTGTTTGGAGGTGCGTGTTGTTTTTTGGAACAGCAGGTGCCGTTTACCCAGGGCCCGTTCTTCATCTTCGACAACTCTGAACTCCAGCGTCGAACGCTCGGCATCGGACAGTGATGATAAAAGCGCTTGATCCGATGCAGAAATTGCATGTGCAAACGAGCTTGCTAAAATACCGGATACAAACAGGGACAATAGCGCACCTTTTGCTCTCCAAGTCACTTGTCTGACCCCGACCTTATAAACAGGTACTGCAAGACCTGTTTTACCCCTGACCCCATTCTTCCACTCAACAGACATCGTATTTTCCCCTTGATTAAACAACATGTTATTAAAAAAATCTTAAACTAGTTTACGAAAAGACTCAGGACACCCATGTATTAAGTGATTTGAGTGTTTTGTTCATCTAAAAAGTTATTACCCAATTGTGATACCGGGCTGGTTTGAAATGACAAAAAGAAGGCACATACGCTGCTTAGCGAAAGATGTAAAAACATCAGGGAATCCCCAGTTGGTGTTTATTGATTTTTAGTTTTGGACCTGATGGTCCCTTTCCCTGGAAACATGCAAATCAACTTCTTTTATTACCTTAGCATAATTTTTGGCATCGATTTGGGCTGGAAGGTAGGGTGCCCGATTCAGATTCCTTTCACAGAAGTCCATTGGCCTGTAAGTGAGCTTTCAATCAGGGCATCGCGCACGTGCGCATTACGGAGTGATTCAGGCATGCTTAGAAGGGCTTGTTGTTTCTCATGGATAAGCGCAACAAAGTGTTCGAGTTGAGTGGTGAAAACAGGCAGGTCCAATAACCGGGTGCTGTCGTTTTCGGGTGTTTTTACGTGTATCTGCTCTTGCACGGTGGCAATCATCCCGCTGCTGCGGCGAACCTTTATATTGGTATTACCGATCGGGTTGTAGGCTATATCCAGCGAAAGTGTACCGTTTGCACAGGCAACCGATAAGGGCTGATTGAAATCGGATAAACGACTGGCACTGATGGTGGCCATGGCGCCATTGGCGTATTCGATCATGCCGAAAATACGATGTACCATGTCATGACGTGGGCTGGTGAACGTGCGGGCGAAGGCTTTTATGGGTTCTGAGCCGATAAACAGGTTGGCTGCATCGATGGGGTAGCAGAGGAAATCGTGCAATACGCCACCCTGGTCGCTATCACGTCGCCAGTTGGGGGGCATGGTTTCACCGCCTATCTCAGATGGATCCAGCATGCTGATGCTGCTTTGGAAATGGTCGACTGCTCCCAGTTCACCGGATTGTATGATTTCCAGGCTCTGGCGGATTTGCGGGTGGTGGCGGTACATGAAACCTTCGAGCAGGGTTGCTCCGGCTTTTTGCGCTACTTCCGTGACAGTGCAGGCCTCATCACCGTTTAAGGTCAGTGGCTTCTCACACAAAATGTATTTAATACCCGCATCAAGGCAATCAAGAATGATCTGCTGATGTGCCGCAGGTGGTGTTGCGATGATGACGCCATCGAGGATTTCGTTCTGCAACAACTCCAGGTGGTCGTCGTAAGCTGCATCACAGCAAAACTCATCGGCAAAAGATTGCGCGGAGGAAAGGCTGCGACTACTACAGGCAATGAGTTTTAAGGGTGTTTTTGACCGGTCGGCAGCTATTCCATGTGCGCGGGCAATCAGTCCGCAGCCAATTATGGCCAGTTTTATGGTCTGTTCAGGCATGGTTTCTCTTTAACCGTCGGTGGTTTTGCATAAAGCCAAAACCACTGGTATTAAAGCAGGTCTTCATTGAGCATCATTTTCAAGCATATTCACTTTATATCAATGCGTATTTGTAGAGTGAGTCCGCAACTGCTCTGACACTATGGGTCTTCTTATTGGTCCAAGGGACACCCTGGATCTTCATTGCTGCCTCCACAACCCCCAAATATTAGGTCTGGTGTAACACAGGTCAGCCCAATATCACTGACGTTGGCTGATGCAATGATTCCGTTACCATTAGAAATGGTGCAATCCTGACCTGGTTCAATAGGCGGGCTAAAAATGCTGACCTCATAGGCAGCAGCGTCGTCAAGACCGATGGGGAATGTGAAGCTTCCATCTGCGTTTATGGCCAAGTTATTAGCGCCGTTAAGTTGCAGAACAAGCCCTTCGCCCTCAAGTCCGGAAACGGTTCCACCAACGGTATAGCCCAGAGGAATACAGCTGACTTCGATGTTAGTGATATCTGTGGTCAAATAACCTTCTCCGTTGATGAGATTACATTCCTGTGCCGGGTTGTCGGGTAAGGTAAGAATGATAACCGTGTAAGGCGAGTTAGGTGCGTAGCGGGGATCAAAAACAAACGCACCATTACTTTCAAGCAGCAATTCATGTTTCTGATGTGTGCGACCATCTGTATTTTGCAACACAATACTGTTTCCCGGAGCCAGGCCAGTTAGCGTACCCCCCAGAGCGTTTGATCGGTCGGCGAGACCGACAATACCGAAGGTATAAGGGTTTTCATCATCATCATCATTCGCCACTGTCACAATAGCTTCTCTGAGTTCAAACTTTGTGGAAGGTGATGCCAATTCATACTTTATGGCAAATGAGGTCAGGCCAGCTGCACCGACCGGCGTATCAGGCATTGCTGTGACTGTAAAGTCAGCTGCATTCGGACCACTTATTTCAATCATAGGCACACCCGTTAAATTCAGATCGGCCGTTCCAATGTTACCGATATCGTATGTGCGGGTGTCAGAGCCACCGATGCCCCAGTAAAGTGTGCCAAATAGCGTGCCATCAGCGGAGTGATATTGGGTTTTGCCGTCTTCTATGACGGACGTATTAGTGCCACAACAGCCACCAAGTATCTCTATCTCGGGTGATGGCGGATTACCTGTGCCCTGAACATCAAAAAGATACGGGCTTTCAGTGGCGTGACTGCTTTCGATACTAATGGTGGCAGTACGAACACCCTCTGCAGAAGGGTCGAATGTAATTTCAAATTCGGTTTCATTAAGAGATGTGATTGGCGTAGAAGGTAGTGAGGTTACGGTAAAATCTGCCGGATTGGATCCAATAATATCAACCACTGGTGCACCATCTAAATGCAATGCACCGGTGCCGATATTCTTGATAGTGAATGAACGGGAAATCGTAAAATTGCCAGCTGCGTAAACTGCTCCAAATTCGGTGTCATCAGCTTGTTCAGGGGTGATATCGCCATTTTCGATCTGCTTGTTGTTTCCAAATACCTGAATTTCACCAACCAGCGGTAAGCTAACTTTGGCTACAAAAACCTCTCTCTCTTCTGTATCACCGGTATAGCCGTTGATGGCGGTTTCACTCCAGCTACCATAGGAGTGACCGGTGATTACCAAATGGTTGTTGGAGTCGAGTGCGCCGCCCCAAGGGTCGTCGTTGAGTGTAGAGCCTCTGAAGGTGTGGTGTCGCAGATGCCCATCAAGACTCAATTCAGCAATCAGTACATCATTAGGGAAAGGCGCCTCACCGTTATCGGTGTGTGCGTCAATCGGGGACCCCCAGGTTCTTCCGCTAACTCCGGAAACAAAAATACTGGTTTCACTGACGTCAATGGATCTGCCCCAGTCGGCACCATCCGCTGAGCCCAGGAATGTATGCCATTTTTTATTGAGAAAGCGATCCAGTTTTACCACAAAGAGTTCGCTGTAAAAGTCACCTGCGAATGGGTTAATGGTTTCGCCTGCAATGGTTTCGCCGGCAGTTCCGGTTACAAAAGCATTGCCGCTATCATCAACGTCAATTGCTGAGCTGGACGACAGTGGCCCCAGAAATGTGTTGGATAGAATCGCCCCGTCTGTGGAGATTCTTATTACGGTGGCCTCTGCCCCTTTTGTCATTGGATCAACTGGCGTGCCCCAGGTTGTACTTGCTTTGCCGACCACGAATACGGAAGTTGCGTTAGACAACGAATCGGTTTGCAAGGCAATTGCGGTGCCCCTAGCTCCAATGGCCCCGAAAAAAGCGTTCCATTGATAGACGCCGTCATTATCCAATTTCAGAACCGCAATATTGGTGTTGTTGTTACCATTGTTGAAACCGTCAGTGACATTTCCGCCCGTCCAGGAACCGGAACTGGTGCCGGCAATATAACTATTTCCACTGGCATCAACGGCTATTGCTTCGCCTATATCGTGACCCAATGTGAAACCATCAAAGGGAGCGTGTCCATGGAAGGTATGCCAAAGTAACGTGCCGGATGAGTTTAGTTTTGCAACATATATGTCATTGTAATTTTCATCGAGCTCTTCACCCACGGGTGTATGGTTGTTGACCGGGTCGGTGCCCCAATCCCAGCTGGCACCAGTAATCCAGATGTCTCCACTACTGTTGACGGCAATCGATTTGGCCTGTCCTGTACCTATAAAGGTGTGCCATTGTAAAACACCATCGCTGTTGAGTTTTGCCACCAGGCCGCCAACCGTGCCGGTAAGCGGGGCTAAAGGCGTGCCCCAGTTTTTAGTACTCGTGCCTGTTATATATATGTTGTCTGAATCATCAACTGCAACCTCGTAGCCGCGATCATCGGAATCCGGATCTCCCATAAACGTCAGCCAGCTAACCGTGGGGTCTATGGTCAATGCATATTTGTGATCGTATTCGCCTAATATGAAACCCAGCTGTTTGTCTTTGTTTTCAACAAAGTCCACTTCAACAGGCACTCGCCGGCCATTGATGTCTTGCCAGGCAATAGGTGCTGACTCTGTAAGCTCCCCGGTTTCAAACCCCATATGTAAGGTGCCGTCCTTTCGAACTTCAAATGAAGTGTTGTATTGCAGCGCAATGTCGCTGGGGTCAGCGCCGGGAGCTACCGTATAGGTGCTGCGTATAATGCCGTTACCACGGTCATACTTGAGATCAATTCCGTTCCACAAATTTTTGTAACTGACCGAATTCAAATGTTGGACATTACCCTTAGAGCTCGCTGGAGTTGAAGAAACCGGCGCAACCGGATGCGCACCAACGAACTTGATATTGACGTTGTGATCCGGGGCGGCAACATACATTTCACCAATATTGAAACCGGTAACGTGACCTGCCGATATGAATTGTTGCGTTGAGGTTTTTGGGTTAGATGATTGAGGGGTGATGACTGACCGATCATGCGCACCAGCATTTGCCGCTAAACTAATGGAGACCAGAAGGACAACAGAAATACCGCGCAATAAGATACGTGAAAGCATCAGGAACACCCCATTTATTATGGTTATTTAATAAGTGCAGACCTGAAGAATCTTCCCAGATAACATGCAAATCTACTCCACTAATATTACCTTAGCACAATACTTGAAGATTGCTTGTGGAATGAGGAAGGAGTTACTGATGCTAACTTTGGTGAATACATTTGTTTGAATGGTCTGACCTGCTCACCTTGAAGAGCGTTTCGCGACCATTTTGTAATAACGCTCAGGAAACCACCGCTTCATTCTCCAGGCTTTACGTGTATCTGCATGTGTCAGCAATAGGAATGTATTCTCATCAATGGCTTTAGCGATTTCGTCGGCAACATGTTCAGCAGAGATGCCCGATGTTTCCATCCAGCGTGTGACCGTGGCCATGGTGTCGGGTTTGGTAGCCCGGAATGTATCCAGTAGCCCGGTTTTAACAAAAGCAGGGCAGGCGACGGTAACTCCGACGCCGTAGGGGTGCATTTCGGCACGCAGTGCTTCGGACAGGGCGACCACGCCGGCCTTGGCCACACCATAGGCGCTGATAAAGGGCAGGCCCGCAAGACCTGCGAAAGAAGAGATATTGACGATATGTCCTGATCTTTGACGTTTCATCATACCGGCGAACTGGTGGCAGCCACGCACCACGCCCATCAGGTCGATGTCCAGAACCCAGGCCCAGTCTTCCATGCTGGTATCTTCGACATTGCCCGCTGCGGCTACGCCGGCGTTATTGACCAGCACTTCGAGACCGCCCCATTTCTGCATGACTGTCTCTTGCAGTTGTTGCCAATGGCCGGTGTTGGTGATGTCCAGTAACATGGAGAAACCATTGCCTCCATGCTCCTTGATTTCGAATAGTGTCTGTTTTGCGCGCTTTTCATCAATATCAGTGACTGCAACCTTCCAGCCATTGGCAGCATATTTATGCGCCAGTGCGGCACCAAAGCCACTGCCGGCACCGGTGATTGCAATGCTGTTTTTCCAATTGGGTTCAGACACAAAAATTCCTTGCGTGGTTGTTTAGGGAGCCTCTGATCTATTCATGAACTCGTATCTTACATCCAAAATGCTCAGCTTCTGCGTTGCAAATCTTGCCAATAGCCAGCTATTAGCTACGATTCGCGCCTTGGATCTGAACATTTTGAATTGTAATCTACTTCGTCCAGAATAAATCAGAGGCTCCCTAGCTGGCTTTCAGGCCTTCCAGCATGTTTCCGGTTACCGCGGAGGTAAGTGGACGGACGTCTACGGGTATAGAAAGGATATCTTGTAGCGTACCGCTGATTAACAATAAAGTTAGTCCATGAATAACCGACCAGGCACTTAATGCCAGTAGTTCTATGTCACCCTTTTTA
>Ga0209013_10005580_pt1 | contig 10789 bp, 10 predicted proteins | sample Cruoilmetagenom2_FD_187291 | JGI IMG/M metagenome (GOLD analysis project Ga0209013, IMG submission 187291) | Oil polluted marine microbial communities from Coal Oil Point, Santa Barbara, California, USA - Sample 2 (SPAdes) (version 2) | ecosystem: Environmental > Aquatic > Marine > Oil seeps ...
CATCCTCATCACGGCCTTCGGATCCGACGAAAGCGCCATGGAAGCCATTCGCAACCATCTATTTCTCCAGAATTAGTCCGCGCATGATCAGGTACTGAGCTGCTATATAACTAACCATGATCCAGAATCCTGCCAGCGAAAACTCCGCATAAAACTTATTGAGTGCGAGCATACTATCCGAGAGTACAAAAAGCACCGAGCCAATAAAGACCAGTAAAAAACTTAAATGATTAACCCGTCCATGTCGATTCAGAGCCATCACGGACATCCCGATCAGCGATAGAGCATAGATGAGAATAATGGGTTTCATGATTCCCTCCAGGCCCGGATAGAGCAGATAAAGGATCCCTGCCCCATAGGCAATGAATAGGAACCCTATGATCAGGTTCTTCTGAAGGTAACCCTTCCCCCCTTTCTCGCTGTACCGCGCAAAAATGTAAATGTATGTGAGTTGTGCCAAAAAGAATCCTCCCACACCTGCATAGAAAAAGAGTTCATTTTTTCCTGAAAACATCAGGAAGTTATCACCCACCCAGGAGAAGAAAAAAGCGATCAGTACAGGGAGGGTAAACTCCTTTTTATTGTTGAATATCAAGAAATAGAGAGCCATCCAGATCATGATCAGTGGCTTCACAGGATATTCAAGGTTGATGTTGTCTGTGATTCTGCCGGTCAGTTCAACAATCACAATAATAGCGAGCAGAAGATGTAGCAGAATTGAAGTGCGTTTTTTCATTTCAGGTTGATTTAATTCCGTAAATATAAAAAATGATTCCTTGGGATCTAAATTGTACATTTGCTCATAAGTGAGACATGGATAAAAAGCAGAGATACGGATACCTGGAAGGAATCATTGGGATTGTGGCCAACCTCATACTTTTTGGACTAAAATACTGGGTGGGTATCCTATCTGGTTCACTGGCATTGATTGCCGATGCCTGGCATACCCTTTCGGATTCGGCAAGCTCGGTCATTGTCGTAGGGAGTGTAAAACTCTCCTCAAGGAAAGCCGATGAAAAGCATCCTTTCGGACACGGACGATACCAGCAAATCGCTTCCCTTTTTATAGCGTTGCTCCTTGGGATTATCGCTTACGAGTTTTTGACCGACTCAATAGAGAAGTTTCGTCAACACGAATCCACCCAGTTTGGCACGCTTGCCATAGTTGTAACTGCACTTTCTGTACTCGTCAAAGAAGGAATGGCCCAATATGCGTACCGGGCTTACCGGAAAACAGGATTTGAGACACTAAAGGCCGATGGCTGGCATCATCGCAGCGACGCCCTCTCTTCAGCAGTGGTTTTAACAGGAATATTATTGGGAAATCGTTTTTGGTGGATGGACAGTGTACTGGGAATTCTCATCTGCCTTATGCTCTTTTATGCGGTGTATGAAATTGTCAAACATTCTGTAGATAAACTACTTGGAGAACAACCCGATGATCATTTTATTGGGGAAGTCATTCAGCTGATCAAGGAGGTATCTGACAAAGAGATCTCTCCTCACCATTTTCATCTTCACACCTATGGTGATCATAAGGAGCTGACTTTTCATATCAAGCTCAAGGGTGACATGGATATTGCATCAGGACATCAGATTGCAACAGAAATTGAAGATGCACTCAAGGTAGATATGGGCATTGAAGCTACCATCCATGTGGAACCCAAACCGGAAAACCAGGATACCTGACAATAACCTGTATCACTTAAAAAAATATCGGATTATTATTTTCTTATAATTATGCGCAATCGATTGTACACTTTTTATAACTTTGTACAAGTCACATGAGCAAGCAGCACATAACCATCCATGATATTGCAAAGGAATTGAATGTTTCAGCTTCTACCGTTTCCCGTGCTCTGCAAAACCATCCCCGCATTAGTCAGTCAACCCGTGAGGCAGTAAAGAAGCTGGCAGAGCGATACAATTATCAACCCAATGTGGTGGCATCTTCTCTGAGGAGAGGAAAAAGCAGAACTGTGGGTGTAATTGTACCACGGATCAACCGGAATTTCTTTTCTAATGTGATTGGGGGTATGGAAGAAGTACTTGCTGCTTCCGGGTATAACCTGATGATTTGTCAGACCCACGAACGGGTTGAGAATGAAGCATCAGCCATTAAAACTTTAATCAATGCACGCGTAGATGCGATCCTTCTCTCCATCTCAATGGAAACCACCAGTAACGATCATTTAAAAGTACTTTTGGAGCGAGACATCCGGTTGTTCTTCTTTGACCGGGTTTTCGAAGGTACCAACGTTGGATCGGTGGTAGTTGATGACCGGCTGGGGGCCTACCTGAATGTAAAACATCTCCTGGAGCAGGGGTACAGAAGAATTGTGCATGTGGCAGGAGCTGATCACATAACCGTTTACAGGGAAAGGAAAGATGGATACCTGAAAGCCATGACAGAAGCTGGCATTGATGTTCCACCCTCCTGGATCATGGAAAAACCGTTGATCCTTGAAGGGGGTGAATCGGCATTTAAAACCGGAATCGAATTGTCCGGGATTCCCGATGCATACTTCTGTGCCGGAGATTTTGCTGCCCTGGGTGTCATGCAGGCAGCCCTGAAACAAGGAGTCAGGATTCCCGAGGATTTGGGGATCACCGGTTTTGCCAATGAGCCTTTTACAGAATTTCTGAAACCCTCTCTCACTACGGTGGATCAACGAGGTGGCGAAATGGGCAAGATTGTGGCGGAAATGTTCCTCCAGTGTGGTAAAAAGACCACCCCTGCCAAGAGTTGCGACCAGATTGTTCTAAAGCCGGAATTAATTATCAGAAATAGTTCAATACTAACCAGATAAACCTATTATCCATGTCAATCAATTACGAAGTCAGATTTTCCAATCATCCCGGGGATGCAAAACAATACGGAACCGAAAAACTCCGAAAGGAATTCCTGGTCCATACCCTGATGGTGCCCGGTGAGATTAACCTGGTCTATTCCATGAACGATCGTTATATCGTAGGAGGCGCCGTACCTGTTAATAAATTGGAGTTAACCACCATCGATCCCCTGAAGTCTGAACACTTTTGTGATCGTCGGGAGCTGGGAATCATCAATGTGGGTGGTGATGCCACCATTCGTGTGGACGGAATCGATTTCGACCTTGGTTATAAAGATGCACTTTATGTGGGTGCCGGATCAAAAAAAGTCGAAATGATCAGTCGAAATGGAGATCAACCGGCACATCTCTATTTTAATTCAGCCCCTGCCCATCAATCTTTTCCATGCAAAAGGGTTACCCTGGCCGATGCTGAGGTAATGGAACTGGGTTCCCTGGAGCAATCCAATGCCAGGAAAATCAACAAACTGCTGGTGAACTCCATTGTTGAAACCTGTCAATTGCAAATGGGCATGACCGAGCTGAAACCGGGCAGCGTATGGAACACCATGCCTCCTCATCTGCATGACAGACGCATGGAGGCCTATTTCTATTTTGAGGTGCCCGAAGGACAAGCCATCTGTCATTTCATGGGGGATCCGAAAGAGACACGGCATATCTGGATGACCAATGAACAGGCAGTTATTTCACCTCCCTGGTCCATTCACTCGGCAGCCGGGACCAATAACTATATCTTCATCTGGGGAATGGCAGGTGAAAACCTCGATTACGGGGATATGGATGTGATCCAGCCCAACGAATTGCGCTAAAAAGCGGACGATAATGGACAACCACATTCTAATCGACTCCTCGTCTGAATGGACCCAACTGGCTCCTGGATTAAGACGAAAACTTATCTAGACTTTATTATTATGTCAACGAAACTATTTGATTTAACAGGAAAAACCGCCATGGTGACAGGTGGAACACATGGACTGGGAATGGCTATTGCCACGGGACTTGCCAGGGCAGGAGCTACAATCATTGTAAATGACATGTTCTCCGAAAAGCTTGAAACAGCAAAAAAGGAGTATGCGAAAAATGGGATCGAAGTGCATACGTATCTCCTGGATGTTACCGACGAGGAGGCTGTGGAACGAACCATCCCGGTCATTGAAAAAGAGGTGGGGCCCATTGATATCCTGGTGAACAATGCAGGAATTATTAAGCGGATCCCTATCCTTGAAATGAAAGCTTCAGCGTTCCGGGAGGTGCTGGATGTGGACCTTACCGGGCCCTTTATCATGTCCAAAACTGTAGCAAAAGGGATGGTGGATCGTGGATATGGAAAGATCATCAACATGTGCTCTATGATGAGCGAACTGGGTAGAAATACAGTTTCGGCCTATGCAGCAGCCAAGGGAGGATTAAAGATGCTTACAAAAAACATGGCCACCGAGTGGGCCAGACATAATATTCAAATTAACGGGATAGGTCCAGGATACTTTGCCACAGCCCAAACTGCTCCCATACGCGTCGGAGGTCATCCTTTTAATGAGTTTATCCTTAATAGAACGCCTGCAGGTAAATGGGGCGACCCCAATGATCTGGCCGGTACAGCCATATTCCTGGCCTCCAAAGCATCCGATTTTGTGAATGGTGTGGTAGTTTACGTTGACGGAGGGATCCTGGCCACCATCGGGAAACCCTCCAACGAGGAGTAACTCAAATCCCTATTTGAAACGTTTCATAAAAATCATTATCATGAGAATCCTGACAATTCTGTTTATATTCATCACCTTTCTGGCCGTTTCCTGTAATTCACCACAGGAGATCCGTCTGCAGGTTTTCAATCCAATGGATCAGCAGCGGAATGATGCTACCATCCTTCTCTCCAGAAGTGCAATCGCAAAATGGACCGAGATCCCCACAGGACAACTACCCGTTCTAAAGAATATGGATGGAGCATATATTCCCTGTCAGGCAGATGACCTGAATGGAGATGGTGAATGGGGTGAGTTGTTTGCGCTGACCGATATGGGTCCATCCAGTCAAATGACGCTTGTACTCAAATTCATCTCTCCTGAGGAGTTCCCTTCATTTGAGGTACGCACCAACCTGAGACTGGGAGCGAATAAGCCGGGTTATCCTGAACTCTTACAAGCAGCCAGATTGGAGGGAGTGGCTTTCCACAACTATTCCGGCATTACCGGAGAAGCATATCAAATGGAAGGTCCGGCATGGGAGAGTGATATGGTTGGGTTCAGGAATTATCTGGATCAGAGAAATGGGATGGATATATTCGGGAAACTAACCAGGGCCATGATCCTTGACAGTGTAGGAGTTGCCGGAAGACAGAGTTACCACGAACCGGACCAGTGGGGAATGGATGTGTTAAAGGTTGGAACCAGTCTGGGTGCCGGTGCAATAGGGTATATGTATAACGATTCTATCTACAGGGTGGGTGACAATGGATCCGGATCTTATGATGTCCAGTTTGAAGGTTCCCAGCGCAGCCGGTTCAACCTCTCTTTTACAAACTGGAAGGTGCAGGACTCCCCACTGGAGGTGACCCACCAAATCGAAATCGTCGCCGGCAGGCACTGTTACCAGAGTAATGTAACCTATTCAGGATCCGACTTAAGCCTGGAGCTTGTTCCCGGTATTGTGAACATGAAGAGCGACACTCTGTACGTGCTTAATTTAAACGATTACTATACTGGTTTCATGACCTATGACTACCAGGCTGAAGATGCCAGTCTGATGGCTATGGCAATGATTGTCCCCACCGTTTATCTGAAAACTCACGGTGAAACCAAAGAGAGCGGTGAAGGAGTTACCCAGACCTACTATGCTCTCCTTGATGCACAACCGGATCAACCAGTTCCCTACAGAATTTATGCACTATGGGAGAAGGAAGATTCCCGCTGGGCTTCCATAGAAGAGGTCACTGCCTTTTTAAAAATCGAAGCAGATCGATGGGTACAATCAGTCGTATTCGAGATCCAGCCTCAATAAAGCAGATCAGCCTGTTTACTTAGTGGATCAATGATTGAACACGCTATTATTTAAATTTTATCTTTATCAAATTATATTTACTTTTAGCTGTGCAATCGATTGTACACCTGATATGAGAAGACTGGACGTTGCTTTAAAAATAAGGGAGATTGGAGTCATCCCCCTCTATTACCATCCTGATATCGAGGTATGCAAAGAGGTGATCTCTTCGTGCTACAGGGGTGGAATGAAGATCAGATCCATTCTTATCATCCTGGTATCTCTCCTGCTGCTTATCGGTTGCAATCAGCAACGTCATGGCAATGTTCTGAAACTTGCCCACGGTCTGGACCCCTCCCACCCTGTCCACAATGCCATGGTCTATATGGCCGACCGGTGCAAGGAGTTATCCGATGGGGAGTTGACCATTGAGATCTACCCCAGTGGTCAGCTCGGCTCCGAGCAACAATGTGTGGAACTGCTGCAGATCGGCAGCCTGGCCATCACAAAGGTTTCAGCTGCTGTCATGGAGAGCTTTACGGAGGATTTTAAGGTGCTGGGGCTACCTTACGTATTCAGGTCCAAAGAGCACTCATTCAAGGTACTCGACGGGGAGATCGGTAAAGAGTTACTCAGGAGCACAGAACCATTCTGGATCAAGGGATTATGTTTCTATGATGCGGGAAGTCGAAGTTTCTATACCATAGACAGGCCTATAAATCACCCTGATGATCTAAAGGGCTTGAAAATCAGGGTTATGAAAAGCATCACCGCCATGGAGATGGTGAAGGCCCAGGGAGGATCCCCAACTCCCATTTCCTGGGGAGAACTCTATACAGCACTTCAAAGTGGTGTGGTAGACGGAGCTGAAAACAATCCCCCCAGTTTTTACACCAGTCATCATTATGAAGTCTGCAAGTACTATAGCCTGAATGAACATACCATGGTACCCGATGTACTGATCGTTAGTCTGAAGGTGTGGAAAAAACTGACCGATCAGGAGAAAAAATGGCTCCAGCAGGCTGCCGATGAATCAGTGCCGGTAGAACGAAAACTATGGGCCGAGTCCGAGAAAGAGTCCCTGGAAAAGGTGCAAGAGGCCGGGGTAACTATTACCTATCCTGACAAGGAACCTTTTGCCAGGAAAGTTGCACCTCTTCTCGAATCATACAAAGACAATGAGAAGATATATGACTTGATTTCCCGCATAAAGAGTGTGAAAGAATAAAAGATATGATGAAGTTTCAGCATAAGTTGAATAGGGTTCTGGAGGTGTTCCTGGTAATCCTGATGTCGGTCCTGGTCATCGATGTGCTCTGGCAGGTATTCAGTCGTTACCTCCTTTCATCCCCCAGTTCTTTCACCGATGAATTGGCCGGGTTTCTACTCATTTGGGTGGGTCTTCTTGGTGCAGCTTATGTAGCGGGTAGAAAAGAGCACCTGGCCATCGATATATTGCTACAGAAATCGCCCCCTGAAAGGCAACGAAAATTGCAGTACCTTATTCATTCGCTCATATTTCTTTTTGCCCTGTTTGTGATGTTTGTGGGAGGGGTTATCCTGATGTATACCCGTTTTATCCTCCAGGTAAAATCGGCCGCACTGCAACTTTCCTTAGGATACGTATATATCATCATCCCCATCAGTGGACTGATCATCATGTTTTATGAAGTAATTCATATGATCGATTTAAAAAAGAGTAAATAAGATGGAAGTCCTTGTCCTTGTCCTTAGCTTTGTTATCCTTCTGGTTATTGGTGTTCCCATTGCTTTCAGCATCGGGATTGCAGGAATCCTGACCATGCTTATGTCCATTGATGCAATGCCTGCATTAACTACCTATGCACATCGAATGGCCACCGGACTGGACAGTTTTGCACTCCTGGCCATTCCATTTTTTGTGTTGGCAGGAGGCATCATGAACAGTGGGGGGATTGCCCAGCGACTCATCGATTTTGCAAGGGTACTGGTGGGCAGATTGCCAGCCGGACTGGCATTTGTGAATGTAATCGCCAACATGCTATTTGGGGCCATATCCGGTTCTGCAGCAGCTGCAACATCTGCCATTGGGAGCATCATGGGGCCCGAAATGAAGAAGGAGGGATATGATGAAAGCTTCAGTGCTGCCGTAAACATCACCTCAGCCACCACCGGACTGACCATTCCTCCCAGCAATATTCTGATTATCTATTCCCTGGCCAGCGGCGGTGTATCCATCACCGCACTTTTCCTGGCGGGATATGTCCCAGGGATCCTGACTGGAGTAGGTATTATGCTTGTGGCCATGTCTATGATGGTCCTCAAGAACAAGGGACTCTCAGGATTGATGAGTATCCTGGGAAAAATCCTGATGGTTTCACTGTTGCTCGTGGGAGCAGGGATCGGACTCAAAGTGGTTCATGATCGGGCTTCAGGTACTATTTTTAAAACAGTGGTGTACGGACTGCTTGGCCTGGGATTGGCCGGATCGGTTTACAAATCAGCAAAAAACTGGGATTTTTTCAAATTCGCCTTCAAGAAATTCATAGATGCATTTCCATCTTTACTGCTGCTTGTCATAGTTATTGGAGGAATCGTAGCTGGATTTTTTACTGCCACCGAGGCTTCGGCTGTGGCAGTATTATACGCACTTATACTGGCCCTTATCTACAAGGAGATTACCATTAAGGACCTGCCTGCCATCATTCTCAGGTCGGTCCGGATGACATGCATTGTCTTGCTGTTAGTGGCCACCAGTATTGGCATGTCATGGATCATGTCGTATGAAAATATCCCGCAGAATGTGAGTGCCGGATTGATTAGTTTGAGCGATAATCCTATTGTTATTTTACTGGTTATCAACTTCATCCTTCTTTTTGTGGGGATATTTATGGATATGACCCCGGCTGTACTGATCTTTACCCCCATCTTCCTGCCCATTGTAACTTCCCAACTAGGCATGGACCCCATCCACTTCGGAATCGTTATAGTGCTGAACCTGTGTGTCGGATTGTGTACGCCACCTGTGGGTTCCGTTCTTTTCCTTGGATGCAGTGTGGCCAATCTGAAGATCGAACAGGTGATTAAACCGTTACTTCCCATGTTTATCATCATGTTCATCGTGTTAATGCTGGTCACCTATATACCATCGCTCAGTCTCTGGCTTCCAAGTCTGTTAATGAAATAAAAACCACTCAGGATTTAACTTTTGACTTTTTTGCTTTTGACTTTTGACTTAAACTTTAGACTATTATGTACTTATTAGGTTATGATCTGGGAAGTTCCTCTGTAAAAGCGAGCTTGATTGATGCCGAAACCGGACGGTCAGTAGCTTCAGCTTTCCATCCAAAAAAGGAGATGAAGATTGAGGCTCCAATGGCAGGCTGGGCTGAGCAGAATCCTGATCAGTGGTGGGCCAACCTGATTCTTGCCACCAACGACGTGCTCCAATCTTCAGAGCTTGATCCTTCTTCCATCAAGGCCATCGGAATTGCATATCAGATGCATGGCCTGGTACTTGTTGACAAGGACCACAAACTTCTCAGATCTTCAATAATATGGTGCGACTCAAGGGCAGTGACTCATGGTGAACATGCCATGAAAACTCTTGGAGAAGAACAGTGCTTATCCCACCTGCTTAATTCTCCGGGAAATTTCACTGCATCCAAACTTAGCTGGGTGATCATGAACGAACCGGAAATCTATGAGAAGGTATACAAATTTATGTTGCCGGGTGACTACATTGCCATGAAACTCACAGGTGAGATCAATACCACCATCTCGGGACTATCTGAAGGAATAATGTGGGATTTCAAAGACAACTCCCTGGCTGACTTCCTGCTGAAATATTATGGGATCCATGAAAACCTGGTTCCTGATATCGTGCCAACTTTCTCTGAACAGGGACGACTCTCAGCAGATGCTGCAGAGGAGCTTGGATTGGTTCCGGGGATTCAAATTGCCTACCGGGCAGGTGACCAACCCAATAATGCTTTTTCTCTGAATGTGCTTAATCCCGGAGAAATTGCAGCCACCGCGGGAACTTCAGGAGTGGTATACGGGGTAAGTGATGAAGTAAAATACGATCCCCGAAGCAGGGTCAACACATTTGCACATGTGAACCACAGCCCGGAACTGAACAGGCTTGGTGTCCTGCTCTGCATCAACGGAACCGGTATTCAGTATTCCTGGCTCAAACAACATCTGACACAACGTGAAATGAACTATCCTGCACTTAACGACCTGGCCATGGAAGCACCCATTGGTTCTGAAGGATTGTGCATGTTGCCATTCGGAAACGGTGCTGAAAGGATGCTGGGCAATCTGAATGTGGGCGCTACCATAAACAATATCAATTTCAACATACATTCAAGTGCCCACCTGGCACGTGCGGCACAGGAAGGTGTCGCATTCTCCATGCATTACGGAATGGAGATTATGAAAGAGATCGGGATTCATCCCGAAGTGATAAGGGCTGGTCTGGCCAATATGTTCTTGAGCCCCGTATTTCGGGATACCCTGGCAGAGATCTCAGGTGCCACCATTGAACTTTATGATACCGATGGCTCGATTGGTGCGGCTAATGGAGCAGGAATTGGATCTGGCACATTCGGTTCCTTCCAGGAAGCATTTGAAAATCTCAACAAAATGCTGGTGGTAGAACCCACCGGAAAGAATAGCGATCAATATGCAGAAGCATTTGGTGATTGGATGAAGGTGTTGGAGAACTGTTTAGAAAAAAACTAAATATTTTTTCCTAAACAGTTAGGGGTTAGAGGTTAATGGTTAGTTAGTTAGTTAGTTAGTTAGTTAGTTAGAGAATTTAGAAAACTGATATTTAAAGTTTGGAAAAATGGAATATTTATTAGGAAACAAAGAGTATTTCCCGGGGATCGGGAGGATCAAGTACGAAGGCAGAGATTCTGATAATCCGCTGGCCTTTAAATTCTATGATGAGAACAAAGTGGTTGGCGGAAAGACCA
>Ga0209013_10005581_pt1 | contig 10789 bp, 8 predicted proteins | sample Cruoilmetagenom2_FD_187291 | JGI IMG/M metagenome (GOLD analysis project Ga0209013, IMG submission 187291) | Oil polluted marine microbial communities from Coal Oil Point, Santa Barbara, California, USA - Sample 2 (SPAdes) (version 2) | ecosystem: Environmental > Aquatic > Marine > Oil seeps ...
ATACCTCCTTATTTTGTTGCAATCCAATTTACGCTATATTTCCACCCCTGTCAAGTAAATTCAATCAGTTAATTGACAAATGTCAGGAGTTCTGAAATTAGTTGTAAGTCACGTTAAAGATGGTCTTAATAGCCTGTACGAATTCGATTCGATATTATAAAATTTCACGGCCATTTTCTCGTAGCGCCTTTTGGAAACAATTATCCATGATTGAATCCCAGGCGTAGCAGGTCTCAGCGATCTTTTTGCATCGCATGCCAAGGGCTGCTGACATCTGATTATCGGACAGCAACCTTCCAATTTGAGCTACAAAACTTTCCGCATTCTCCGCAATCAAAAAGTCCTTATCGTTGCTAATTTCTAGCCCCTCGATTCCCTTAGTATTGGCCACAACAGGCTTTCCGGCCGCCATATACTCTAAAATCTTCAATCTCGTTCCGGAACCCGAAAATATCGGTGCTGCTCCGATGACGCAAGCCTTAACAAAAACAGGCAGCTCTTGAAAAGGGATGCACCCTGGATTAATTAGCCATGGCTTTTTGAACGGCACTTCTCCGCCGACGATGGCCAGCCTTGTATCAGGGTACCGGCGAATTAATTTGGGCATAACTTCATTAATCAAGAAATCGATACCTTCCTGATTCGGCTTATACAGATAAGATCCCATGAATAAAATGGTTTGATTGGTAAGGCCGTATTTTTTTTTTGCGGTTTGAATTTGTGTGGGTGAAACATGATTAAACGTATCTATATCAACTCCGTTTGGCAATATTTGCGGTTTGATACCATACAAGGTCTCAAATTGCCTGCTATCTATACGGGAAACCGCAGTTGCGGTGTCAACTTCATGCAAGATTCTTCCTTCAACCCATCGGGTGACTTCTGTGATCAGCCGATTATGTTTTTCTTTCCGTAAAGTATATTCTACATTATGGGAATGGTAAATCAACCTAACGGGTTTAGCGAGCAAACGAATTGCTTTGATTAGCAGCCAATGATACAGGACCCAGGAAGCCCCTTCAAGTACGATTATGTCCGGCTCAATGCGCTTGATATGGCCGAGAATGCGTACAATCCAGCCGGGTATCCGCAACACCTTTTTTAATCTATTTTCAACAAATCCCTGTAAGGTAATGATATTTACATCATCTTGAATACGTATCCCACCATCCTGACGGCCGATTTGAACGAGCGTTCTTTCGCCATCAATATGTTTCGCCACGTTCCAGGATACTGAAGCTGCGCCACTTACGGGTGGATAGGCTTCATAAAAGCTGACTAATACGATTTTCATCGAACGAATATGGCTTGTGTTGAAAAGCGGTCAAAAGGATGACCTGATGACAACGGAATAAAGCCCATCAGTGCGGATCAACCATTGAAAATACTGTATAAATTCTGCCGTTTCAATCCATCGATATGGTCTGATGTGAAAAAAAAATAATTAACGCTTGTTTCTCCCGGGTGCCATTTGGAAACCGAAACACCGTTAAAACAAAAGGGATGATACCCATATTTTTTTAATATTTCATTAAGCTGATAACCTTCCGATCTCTTTTTGGCCAAGTCCGAAGAAATTTCTATTAATAGTACCGGCTTCCACCGAGAGATAGTTTCTCTTGCTCCTTTTATGCACGGTAATTCATGCCCTTCAGTATCGATCTTGATAAAGCTAACTCGATGCTGATTGCAAGAAAACAATTCATCCAAGGTACATGATTTGATGTGGTAAACTTCTGATGAAGGAAGAATCGGTGCTTTTATTACTTGAGCGAGATAATGGTTCTCTATGCCAAGGTCGTTTTTCGGGATTTCCATTGTTACTATGCCAGCTACATCCGAAATGGCGGAATTTATGGAATTAATATTGTTTAATTTTAGTCTGTTGATGTTATGGGTCAAAATTTCAAAAGTCGTGGGAATCGGCTCGATGCTGTATACACGCCCCTGATTGCCAACCCATTTAGACAAGATTTTTGTATAAACTCCTACATTTGAACCCACGTCAATTACATAATCGTTACTATCCACAAAGTAACGGCCAATTTTAAGGTCTTCGATTTGTTTTTCGGTAATCGATCTGACAATCCTGTAATAGTGCCATTTCATGACTGCTGCCAGGATGTCGGGAGGAACTATTTTCACGAGCCAATGGAGTAATGGTTTTCTTCCTTCCTTTTTATTAGTAACAAAGCCCTTGAAAATTTGTTTCATCTATTGTTGCATAATATTCATTGTTTTCATGAACTTTTCAACTGCACTCAACAAACCTGACTTGAAACGATGGACAGAAAAATTTTTTGCCTTCTCTTCCAAATGTCTTTGCAGCTCATTTTGTAATATAGGCTGTTGAAGAACGGTATCGATTTTATCAACAGCATCTGCAGCATCGTTGTATAGCAAGCTCGGGTGGTCGATAATTTCTGCCGGCCCTCCCTGGATTGGTGCGAATGTGGTACACCCAGCCTTGACCATTTCAGCCACCCCTATGCCAAATGCCTCACCTAGGCAGGCGTGTATACCAAATCGGTGTTTCGCTAATACACTTGCTTTCTCATGGCCGGCCAGCATACCTTCCATAACCACCCACTTTTTCTCGTCCCGGCATAAATTATGAATCAATCTGCTATAAGGTGATGCATTCATTTTTCCAATTATGTGGAGATGAATATTGTGCCCTCGTCGCCTAACTTTCTTTAGAATATCAATAATCCTTTCAATACGCTTTTCCGGAAAGATACGCCCAATACAAACAAACCCAAATTCCCGGTTTTCACGCCGCTTCGCGTGAAAAATTTGTGCTACCGGCGGATAGATCACCTTTAAGGACACACCGAGATGTTTGCGAAAGATTGAAGCCGACCATGCTGAGTTGGCAAAAATAAAATCTTCACCGGCGAATAAGTTGCGACCGGACGGTCTCGATACCCTCCGTGCCAGATGCAGGTATGCCGCTCGCACGGTTCTGTTCTTATGAATCAAGGATCGTAATCCTGGTGGATGGGGATGCAGCCTATTTCGCACTGCCTCTATCCAGCTAAAGTCAGCGAGGAAATGAATACCTGGTCGGCCGAAATCGCATAGATTATATGTGCTAATCATGATATCAAATTGATAGCTGATCGATCGACAGAATCGCTGATACGCAGCTGCGCGGAAGGCGTCACCAAAGTATAGCCGATTAAATAGCCGAGCTAGAGGTGGAATGCGTAGGTGGATTTCATCCATCTTAATATTTGTCCCGTAGAATCTATTCATATCCAGTAGATTCACGGGGCGTGTCGTTACCAGAGATATCTCAGCGACGTTTTTTAGCGCCTGGAGCGCCCACATGGCACGCGACTCCGATCCTCCTTGTCCCATCGTAGGATGGCAGATGGCTAAGTGTGGCTGTGCCCATGGCCGTCCCCTTTTCCGGCACCTGCCTTCATTCATCGCTTCAATCATTCCCGCTCAAATCTATGTTTTAGCAACATCGTTTTTTGGCGCCTATTTTCGAAACTGCAATTTTGAGTATAAATTAACAATACGGTTTGGCACATACTTTCGATATGAGGGGATACGACACAAGGATGAATTGAACTGGGACAGCCCTTTTTCTTTTTTCAGATATTGCTTCCCTTCCAATGCTGTCAGCATCTTATGGTATTTCGCAGCCATTTGCGCATCCGTAAAGCGGGCTAAAAATTCTTCCCTGGCATTCAATTTCATCTCTTCTAAAATACCTCTGTTCTTATTCAAGTATTTTATTTTATTTGCAAAATCGATAGTGTCGCCGATTTTACATAAAATGCCACTAAATCCATCTTTGATTATCCAATCGGTAACATCCCGGATTTTTGAGGCAAGCGGTAGAATCCCGGAACTCATTGCTTCAATAATGCTTATGCCGAAACCTTCATAATACGAAGGGACCAAAAGAATATCACAAAGGGCTAGGATATTACGAAGCTCCTGCCGGCTTTTGTTTCCATGAAATATGCAAAATCGATCGAGGCTATTTTTTTGGATTTCTTTCTTTAATTTTTGTTCATCAATCCCGGATCCGACAATATGTAATTGTATGTTTTCATTTATTTTTACCGTTTCTTTTAGTATTTTGGGAAGCAGGAGGACGCCCTTTCCCCTATCGATTAGTCTTCCCACATAAGCCAGATTCAAAAGGCCCTGGTCACTCCTCCGATATTTGATTTCCGGTCCGGCAAGAAAATCCTCAACTCCGTGGGGGATTAGCCACAATTTTTCCTTTTCAACGCGATACCTGTTCTCTAAGTCTCTTTGCTGCCTAAGGGATGTAGCCACAAACGCTTCAACAAAGGATTTGTAATAAACATCGAGTTTATATCCTATCGGTTTAATACCGCTTGATCTCGCAATGACCCTGACGTGATCAGGCAAATGGGGAATTGTCGCAGTTCCTATCCGATCATCAGTTAAAAGAAGACCAAACAATTCCATTCTTTTGCATATTTCAATAAGTCCTTCAGACTTTCGAACCGGGGAGTCTCCTTCGATAATGACGCCGTTATGAAAACGGACAAAATCACGCACCACAGTAGGCTCCAGGCCATCGATCGGTTTTGTACAAAGTCCATAAAGCTCCCATCCAAATTTAGTCAGAGATCGCCTTAGAACATCAAAAAAAGTGCTTGTACCACCTATCCCTGGAGCTATGACATACCCGATCTTTCTCAATGTAATTCCTTCTGCAACGGTTTTCTCCCGCGCTTTCTACTCCTATTGAACATCGCGGCTAACATGGCTCCTACTTTTTCATCAGAATGATTTTTTAATAAGTATTGACGCGCACGAGTTCCTCTCCGTGCTGCTTCATCAGGATTGTTTATGGCAAATTTTATGGTTTCGGCCAGGTATTTCGGCTCATGACTTTGGACCACCCACCCCCGTTTATCTCTTGCGTAATATCCCAATATGTCCTTCATGTCAGACACATCAGTAGTGATAACAGTTTTTCGCATGGCCATCGCATCCATCAATTTAGCAGGCACTTGAGCTTCTGCGAATGAGCCTTTGACCTGAGGAAGGACGACCATATCCGAAGCAGACAAAAGCTCGGGGGTCTTGAGTCTATTCACGGCATCTATCCTAATACATTTTTGCCTCAGGCCTTGCTCCGTTTGCGCAAACAAGCCACCTTGATCCTTCCCAACTAAGACCAATACAATATCTTCGGATAAACTTCGGATACTTTCTGATAGATAAATAAGCCCTTTATGCGCCGCAGGAGAACCGACGAACAACACCACAGTTCTAGAAATAGGAAGGTTCCATTTTCGGCGACATTCATACTTATTCAAATCATTTCGGTCTGGATTATAGACATCCATATCTGGCGTAGTCAGTACGATTTTTCCGCCGTAGAAGCGGTGTAATTTTTTGCTAACCACTGTAATTCCTGCGCAACGGTTCACAAACGTGTTCATGATCGAATTTGTCATGGGATTAACACATAGCCCTAAATCTTTGGCTAAAATTCTGGGAATCCTTTTCAAGAAAGAAGCATCAACCCCATACTCATCATCCTCGATGTCTAAAAGCAAAGGCTTGCTGATGCCCCCTCGCGAGGCCAAGAGCGCCGGCAGAAAGGACGTCGCAATCGGTTTAAAGGAAAATATCAAATCACCGGTTGCTTGGCGGGCTAATGGACGCACGTTTTTAAGAAGAGAACCCAGGTTGTCTTTTATGTGAATTGTTTTATAATTGTAAACCTCCGCGTAAGGCTCCCATATCTTTTTTTTATTGATTGTGAAACCTATAATTTCAACATAATATCCGATCTTCGTCAGCACCCTTATAAAAGTATCGGCCCTGCCGATTGGATTCTTGGACAAATCATGAACAAAGAGACTGACTTTGATAGTGCCTGCTATAGTTGAAAGACTTTTTTCCATATCGCGAAAATTAACACTCTCCAAACAAATGGGTTGAAATCCTGGAAGCTGGGATTATTGATTAACACATCAAGATCTCGGAGTAAATCGCTCCTTTGGATGAATTCCTCCATATCGACTGACAAATAGGATTGAAAGATCGGTTGAAGCACTTTTAGCCAGCTGGATTCGGGAACGGCAAAGCCAAGTTTATCCTTTCGCCACCGCACTTCCTCCGGAAGAATCCCGGCCATTGCCTGTCTAAGCAAATATTTACTCCATCCATTATGAATTTTATAATTCCCGGGTACTTGGAAGGCAAACTCGATGAGCCGGCGATGATCAGCGAAAGGCGTCCGTGCTTCGATTGAGTACCTCATGGAGTTGCGATCTTCATATCTAAGCAAATACTTAAAATTAAAATGCGTGATGGTTTGATGAAGTGATTGGTTTAAATTTTGGATGCAACGATGCCGCAAAACTTCTAACCTGTCTTTATACTTTGCAAGAAAACGTGGATTGAGATACCTGATTTCCCTTCTCGTACCTCTTAATAAAGGAGTAAGTAGAAGACCTGGAATAAACTGTGGTAGATAAATCTTAGCTAAAGAAGTCACATAGAAAGGCAGGCTGACGGGTGAATTGCCTCGAAATTTCAGCTCGCGAAAGACATCATGAAGGGCAAAATGCCTGCTGTGCTCCAACATCGATGATAGGAAAAAGCCCTTATATCCAGCAAAAAGTTCATCCCCCCCCTGACCATCGAGGAGGACTTTGACTCCTGCTTCCCGTACAAGTTTCATCAAAAAATACTGAGGAATGACGCCACTTGCAGACCCGAAGGGAATGTCCTGCGCATAGACGATATCCTCGATGTATCGACCAATATCGCGAACTTGCGGATAGAGGCGATACCAAGATGTTTTCGTTTTGTCCACTATGAATTTAGCCCAACGGCTTTCGTCAACCCTTTTGTTGTCTTTGTAACAAACAGTAAATACTTTTTGTCTTTCCCCAACTTGCTTGAAATGTTCCTTATCAATCAAACTATTCACCATGCAGACGACTGAGGAACTGTCCAGCCCGCCACTCAAGCAGGAACCAACCGGCACATCTGACTGGAGATGTGATGAAACAGCTTCAAAAAGAAGTTCCTTGGTCTGACGGACTATGCCTTCAAATTTTTGTGGGTCAAATTGCTCCCAAGATGGATTATAGGCTAGATTATAATATTTCCACTTCTTTAGACTCAACGAAGACAAGTCCAAATGAAAAGCCTGTCCAGGATAAACCTCCCAAATCCCTTTGAAAAAACTTTCTTCTTCGTTTTCAATCCAACCAAAAGCTAAAAAGTCAAATGCAGCATCGTTATTGATCTTTCTTTGAATAAACGGGAGCTTCAAAAGAGCCTTTATCTCTGAGGCGAAAGCAAAATAATGTTTATCTTTAAAAAAATACATCGGTTTTACACCAAATCTGTCCCTAGCCCCAAAAAGGCAGTGTTTTCTTCGATCGAAGATCGCAAAAGCCCACATTCCATCCAATTTATCAAGACATTGCTCGCCCCATTCTTCATAGGCGGTTAAAACAACTTCTGTATCCGTATGTGTTTTGAACAAATAGCCTTTCGTCTTCAACTCCTCACGTAGCGATTTATAGTTGTAGACCTCGCCATTATATACTATCCACAAAGTTCCCTTAGCGTTGCTGAAAGGTTGGTGCCCCGCAGAAGTAAGATCAAGGATAGAGAGCCGACGGTGGCCCAATAAATATGTCGCTGACCCTTTGAAACGACTCACATCAAGTCCTCTAATTTGACTGTCCCTTCCCGTCAGGGGAAAAAGGTCACCGTCTTTTTTATTTCCGGCAAGATACCCTTCATCATCTGGCCCTCTGTGTTTAAGGGTATCAGCCAAACTCTTAATCAAGGAAACAGGAACGGGGTTTCCCGAGCTGAATATCCCACAAATTCCGCACATAACTAACGATCCTTTCCCGGACGCGGGTAATGAATACCTCTAACTTTGGATAAGATCCAATTTCTTTCCTCCGCATTAAAAACCCAAGCCCATATAATCAAACTGAAAACGAAGAGGATCGGAATAATACCTAAAATACCTGTGCTCAATCTTTGAACAAGGTAGACAAAAGCTGCAAAACAAACCAATGTTAAAGCACTCTGAATGAGATTGAAATGAATCAGGTTGGGGAAGAAGTTTCCACCCACTCGCCGTGCTGCAGAATAGAGTAGCAAAAAATCAACGCTGACCCTAAATGTCCAGGCTATTGCGGCACCTTCAATCCCCATTTCTCGGATGAGTATCAAAAGCAGGGGAATGTAGAATATGAGCTCAAGAACATGAAATTTCGCCGGGATATCTGGTCGTCCCATTCCGAGCAGGAAACCGACAGCCACTCTGGCCAAGGCGTTCAGGAGGAATCCGCCAGACAATATCTGCAGAATAATAGCGCTATTTTGTGCAAAATCATTCCCGAGCCACAGCTCCAGAATGAGCTTAGCGAATACGATGATAAGAATAACAATCGGTCCTAGGCCGGTTAGTATATACTTGAAAGACATCCCGAAAAGAGACCTCGTCCTGTTTTCATCCTGTTGCCCTCGCAGCACACTGAATGCTGGAAAGAGAAGCATCAAGAGGCTGCCGGGGAGGAGGCCCAAACGGACTGTCATCTCGTAAGGAGCGGCGTAATAGCTTACGGCGGTCACCGTCAGTAGTGCCCCAATCATGAATCGATCTAGATAGGTTAAAAGCGGATTGATAAAACTGGTAACTGTAATCCACACGCCAAACTTAAACAAAGGACGAGCTGTTTCTAAAAGAATAGGGGTTCTTTTACGAGCTTCCGGATAGATGTTGAAGCTCAATATGATCCAAGCTGCGAGCGTCAATACTCTGGAACAAAGGATGAGAAGAATGATACCAGGCAGGCTGAATCCAAGAAGAGCTCCCAGCAGTGGAAAAAGATTGGAAGCAGCGCCCGAGGGAATTTTTACGGCATTGACCAGATCGAAACGCTGAGCAGCTTCTAAAGTTGCTCGAAAAGAGCCGGAGATAAGAGCCACAGGCAGAGACAGAGCGATCAGATTGAAGACGATCTTTGCCTCGGCCTGAAGGGCATGCGGGATATTAAGGATACGTTCGGTGAGTAAAGGGGTGGCTATAATCAGGGTCAGGGCACCGACGATTCCAAGCAAACTCTGAAAAACAATAGATGTCCAAAGTATTTTTGGGATTTGGTGCCTTTCCCCTTTCCCCAATGATTCCGCCACACATTTGGTCGTGGCTTGACCAAGCCCGATATCAAAAATGGAGAGATACCCGAAGACGGCCCAAGCCAGGGAAAGAATCCCGAACCTCTCTATGCCGATATACTTTATGACAATCGGAATGGTGATGACAGCGATGACCAGGGGGATGCCCATTCCCAGTAAATTGTAAACGGCATTGCGGGCCAGAACAATTCCCCTAATCTGGATAGTCTCGGGTTTTACCGTCTTCATGCTTTTTATTCGGTTTGTACATCCAATGATTGGCATTTATTTCCCGTGCAAGGAATAAAATCCATCAATAGATGTTCAGATCCAGTAACGAATCTTGCTTATTATTTACTCTTTGACACATTCGATTCGCATACAAGGTTCTTCTTCTTTATGATAATCTATGGGTTCTGCTTGACGGATTCCAGTAAATCCGGCATTGCTGAGAATGGTTGATATTCGCGATGGATTATAGCCAAAAAGATGTATGTCTCCGGGAAAACGCTGCAATCCGAAAATGTTGTAAATTCGCTGCTCATTTCCCTCAAGGTATTCTTTTGCTGCACGATCAAAGTCTGGACATTCGATTATCAACTTGCCTCCATGTTTTAAGACCCTAAACCATTCCCTCAGCATTTTGGGCACTTGGGCATGAGAAACATGTTCGATGACATGATAGCTTTCAATGATTTCGACTGAGTTCGAGGGATAAGGAAGTTTACGAATGTCGCAAACCATATCGGTTGCACGTGTTCTCCGATGGTCGATGTTTATAAATTCTTTCCTTCTGATATTTCCGCATCCGAGATGAAGGTTGAGATTCTTAGGTTTCTTTAAAATAAATCGGCTTCGATGCCAAAGATACGCAAGAAAAGTTCCAACAGAAGAATTGAATAGGCGATCGTATATTTTTGATTTCATTAGGTTCAATTTTAATAAATTTATGCAATATCAGGATAAAATCAACTTGGGAGGAGTCCGGAATCAGCTTTTAGCGTTGAGCTAAATATTTTCACTGGGAATTATGAATAAACGAAAGATAAGGAGGGCGAATATGTCTGAAAAAATCGTATGTTTTTATGTCCATTTTTTCCTATAATCGTTCCTATCGATCTTATAATCTCAGATTTCGCTGAACACCTTGCCACCCCTACTTTCAGGATTTTTCAGTTTTATCTTGATATTTTCGGCGTTTTCATCACCTATATTCATCAATAAAACCCGCATCGTTTTGGGTTGAACGAATTTGCTTGGATCCTGTCTGCTTCTATCCGGTTCGACCAAACAACCGCTTACAACGAGGGTTGGTTTTTTTCGGGGTTTTGAAAACATTTTATAAAGCACCATCACATCTTGAGGTAATCCGGAACCGTCTGTGGGGATTTGGTCGAATCGCCCACACAGCTCATCGGCAAAAGCCAGCAGGCCCGGTTCACCGCGATCAGCACCGGCGGCGAAAAAAGCGACCCCGGGAGACTCGGGGGCGATGAGACGTAAGAACCGAGCCTGCTGTTCGAGCTCTTTTTTGGTTTCAGCCCAGTTTTCGCCTGGATTGCCACCGATGCCCAGACCGAGACCAATGATCGTTTTGTGCATAATGCCTTGAAATTGTGCGGCC
>Ga0209013_10005583_pt1 | contig 10787 bp, 8 predicted proteins | sample Cruoilmetagenom2_FD_187291 | JGI IMG/M metagenome (GOLD analysis project Ga0209013, IMG submission 187291) | Oil polluted marine microbial communities from Coal Oil Point, Santa Barbara, California, USA - Sample 2 (SPAdes) (version 2) | ecosystem: Environmental > Aquatic > Marine > Oil seeps ...
CGAGCATCTGAAAGGTGACGATCTTCCCGTCAGTGCTTTCCTGGGACGCGAAGACGGCTCATTTCCTCCGGGAACTGCTGCCTTTGAAAAAAGAGGTATTGCCGTAACCGTACCGGAATGGCAACCCGATAACTGTATCCAGTGTAACCAGTGTGCTTATGTGTGTCCGCATGCCGTTATCAGGCCGTTCCTGTTAGATGAAGAAGAAGCTGCGAATGCTCCTGAAGGTGCGGCATTACTTGAAACCAAAGGTAAGCTGGCCCCGCATAAATACCGTATTCAGGTGAGCGTACTGGATTGTACCGGTTGTGGCAGTTGTGTCGACGTCTGTCCGTCCAAAGAGAAATCGCTGATCATGAAGCCGCTTGAAGGACAAATGCATGAAGATGCCAATTGGGATTGGATGATCAACAATGTTTCTTCTAAGGAACATGTTGTGGATAAGTTCTCAAGTTTTAAAAACAGCCAGTTTGCACCTAAATTATTTGAATTCTCCGGCGCTTGTGCCGGTTGTGGCGAGACGCCTTATATTCAGCTGGTTACTTCGCTGTATGGCGACCGTATGATGATTGCCAATGCGACAGGATGTTCTTCTATTTACGGAGGTTCGGCACCATCCACTCCTTACACCACCAATGCGGAAGGTAAAGGACCGGCCTGGGCCAACTCTTTGTTTGAAGACAATGCCGAGTATGGTTACGGTATGGCTATAGGCGTACTTAAAATGCGTGACCGCATCAAGTTGCTCATGCAAGAAGCATTAAAAGGTAAAATTGATGCCGAAAGAAAAGAAGCCTTTGAAGCGTGGATTGAAGCTAAAGATAACGGAGAAGCTTCCAAAATTGCCTCAGCCAAAGTTTCTGAGGTGTTGAAAGACAAAAAAGACGATTTAGCTCAGAAGTTGATGAAACTGGAGCAGTATTTCATTAAGAAATCCGTTTGGTCATTTGGCGGTGACGGTTGGGCTTATGATATTGGCTATGGTGGCCTGGACCACGTTCTGGCATCTGGTGAGGATATCAATATGCTGGTACTGGACACTGAAGTTTATTCCAATACCGGTGGCCAGGCTTCAAAAGCCAGTCAGACGGCAGCAGTGGCTAAATTTGCTGCTGCGGGAAAAGAGATTAGGAAGAAAGACCTGGGAGCCATTTACATGACTTACGGTTATGTATATGTTGCTCAGGTAGCTATGGGAGCTAATATGAATCAGTTTTTCAAAGCTGTGAAAGAAGCTGAAGCCTATCCGGGTCCGTCACTGATCATTGCTTACTCACCATGTATAGCGCATGGTTTACGTAATACGATGGCTCAGTCGCAGGCAGAAGAAAAATTTGCCGTTGAAGCAGGATATTGGTCATTATTTCGTTATAATCCGATGCTCGAACTGGAAGGCAAAAACCCATTCCTGCTTGACTCTAAAGAGCCGGATTGGGATAAATTTGAGCAATTCCATAACATGGAAGTACGCTTCTTCTCACTGAAGAAAAGTTTCCCCGAAAGGGCTAAAGAGTTGGGAGCAGTGGCTCTTAAAAATGCTAAGTGGCGTCATGACTTTTACAAACGCCATGCAGCTATGGATTATTCAACTAAAGAATAGATTATTGATTGTGGGCCCAAATAAAAAAAGCCGCTCGGAAGAGCGGCTTTTTTTGTGAGCATTTTGTCCTTATCGTGTTATTTCATCTTTATCCGTAATATTTTTCAGATTATCGAAATCAGCATTGGCATTGAAATCAATCCATTCCTGAGGAGCCTCATCATCCGGAAGGATGGCTTCTTCAGGACATTCGCTTTCACAAGCTGAACAATCCGTACAATCGTCGGGATTAATAACCAGCATATCATCTAATTCATAAAAGCAGTCGGCCGGACATACTTCAACACAATCGCCGTGTTTTTTTCCTTTACAGGCTTCAGTTACTACGCGTGTCATAATTTTTTTTAAAGTGTTAATAATTATTTTGAGGGTAAATATAGGGCTAATATAAAAAAAATATGTTATCAGTTTGTTAAAATACATCTGCTTACATTCATTAAGAAGATGACTATTAAAAATGAAACCCCGCAGTCGTATGACTGCGGGGAAAGTTTAATGAGAAAAACTCCGATGCCGGAATTTGCAGCAGGTTAAGTTTGGGTAGTATTTGAGTTATTTATTGTTCATCCCATAGCTGCCAGCTGGGCGTATAATAATTGTACCCGCTAGCTGCTTTATCGGTTAATTTTCTCGGCGAACCTTTGATAATCAGTACATCATCATGGGTTTCAAATTCGGCAATAAATAGGTCGCTGCCACCGCTTAAATACTGAGTGAAAACAATTTTATCGGCGTTGGGAGAGGTGGCCAGATTCCATAATCCAACACCGTTAATCTCCAATGAGGTAGTAAGATCTGTAATGTTATTGTTTTCAATGTTCACTGCTTTTACTAAGTTATGCAAACTGTTATCCTGATCTTTAATCATAAAGATTAGAAACCGGCCATCCCTTGTCCAGCAAACATTGTCGATTCCCCGGTCTTTTCCCTGTTCCCAATAGAGTATCTTTTTACATCTGTCGCTACTCTCAATCATCACCCCATCGTAAAAGATACTGTTGGGTATAGAATCAGTATTGTCAACATGGGCATTAAAGGCCGTTTTTTGACCATCCGGAGAAACCGCGGGGGATTCTATATCGAGTAATTCATAGCTTCCACCATTTAGGCCTGTAACAGGTTCAAATGGTATGGAAGCATGAACCAAATTACTCCCGTCTTCGTTGATACTATAAAGCTGGTAATATTCGGCTCCTGACGCGGGCTTCGCGGTAAACGCTATCTTCGATTCGGTTGAGAAGCCGGAAACGTCCATCACGTTAAGTTCATTTTCGCCGGTAAGTGCATTCACAGGGCTTCCGGTTTTAGCGTCACAGATAAATAGCGAGTTTATTGTTATATCGGAACCTGTCAGACTGGTTAACAGTACGTTTGTAGTCATGTAACCTGCTGCAAATTTTTTGATACCAACCAAATCAGGAGAAGTGTGAAAAACCTCTTTTCCGTCAACGGGATTGACAAAGATGAGTTTTTCGGCATTTCCTTCCGGATTGGTACTGACAACGATCAGGCTGTGGTCGTATTCCGGTTTGTTGTCGGTGTCGTCTTCTTTTTTGCAAGCCGAGAAGGCGAAAACAAAGAGGCTGAGGATAAATAAATACTTCAATGTTTTCATGTTGAATTGTTTTTAAGAATGAATATTATTGTTTAACAATTCTTTCGGTAACTATGCTACCATCTTCTAGTCCTACTTTAATAAGATAAACTCCTTTTGGGTAGTTGCTAACATCAATAGTTTGTTGATGTGACGAACTTGTTTGCGAAGAACTTGTCCCCATTTGTCGGCCATTTACAGAGAAGATACTGATATGATTCATTATTTTATCAGCTTTGATACTTATCCTGTCTGTTGCAGGGTTTGGAAATATGTTTATATGTGAATGGATCAGGAAATCTTCTCCAACACCAAGGGTATTTGTGCGGTAGGTTACCGATGACCCGTCACCTGTAACAGAAATACTGATAACAGGAGTATGTGATGTTGACGTGTACCATTGATAGTCGGTTTGGGTATAAGTACCTGCGTTAACAAAGATGCCCGACACCCACACTGAGTCGGTGTACGTGCGTTCCGATTTAATCCTCAGAGTATTGTTAAACGTACCTTCAGGTGTGAGTACGCTTCCCCATGCATCTGCTGTTACTGATATGGTTCCCCATTCATGGGTCACCATTCCTTCCGTAAGGCTGTAAGCAGTATAATAACTGTCGGTATATGCATCGGTGTATGAAAACGGATATTGCAATAACTTTACAGCATCTGTATAGTGGATAACCATTGGATTCCCACCACTCGGAGTATTACCAAGGCCAACATTCAGCATTTCTGATGTGCTTATCTGGCTGAAAATAAAAGTTTCATTGTCTCCCGATTGGGCAAAAGCAATGGTTGCCTCGGGAAAGTCACCGGCAAAAGGGGTTGATTCCGGGGCAACAGCTGTTGACGTTGAGGAGAACGTGGGCGTGATGTCAGAGAAATCCCAGTTTTGTCCGGCTCCGGACGGACCCGGGTCGAAGGAGTCAAGGGTACCCGAAAAATTATAGATGTCGCCTATTTGAGGCGCGTTTCCGTTGTGAGTAATAACTGATTGTGCTGTCAGGCCTAAGCTTGTCAGGCAAATAACAATAATAATATAGTATTTCTTTTTCATGATATTTTTTTATATGATGATTTAATTATGATTTAATTTTTAACACATCTTACGGAAAAGCCGTAGTCTTTAGGATTATCATGCATAGGTGCACCGCCCTGGCCTCTGTATAAAATCAGATTGTACGCATTGCTGGTTGATTTTTGGGTAGATGTCCAAAACTGTGTCAACTCCATTAAATTTTCAAACAAGCTGTAAAGCGGTTCTTTATCACCAGCTCCTCTGGCCGAAAAGCCACTTTCATTGGTGTTGGAATTTGGTTCATTCCAGTATTGGGTTCCTGTTTCTTTAAGTTTCCATCCGCCACCAACTGCGCCTACAAAGTCAACTAATTCTTCAAATTCAGCTTTGCTGGGCATATGCCATCCATCAGGACAGGCTCCCTGTACACCGCTGGGGTTGCTGTTGCTGGAAGAAGCGCCGTGCATTGCTGCTTCCCAGTTATATAATCTCCCCCAAACGGCAGCATTGCTTTCGTTGTTTTCATAAACCCACACACTGTCGATTGGGGTTCCATCAGCATAGTGCAGCGATTGTAAGTTTTGCTTCAGCCAGGTTTGTTCGCCGATCGTTATGGTTTCGTATGTATTCCCGTCGTAGTCAGTAACAGTGCCTGGTTGAGGGCCGCCACCCGAAATAATCACATACTGATCACCAATGTACAGCGTATCATTAGCATAATGCACATATATAGAGCCTGCATAGAGTGCGTAAGGAACAGATAAAAATTGTGTAGTTCCCATATCCACATAATTGGTTCCTCCGGAAATGTCCATAGCTGTTTTTAAAAAGTACGGACCTGTGCCCCAGCCAATGTCTGAAAAATTACCCGACAAGACATTGCCCTGACCGATAGTGACGGCAAATACGCCTACACTATTAGAGGTTGGTTCAAATGTCTCACTGTAAACAACATTTCCATTAGCAGAACCTGAGAGAATGGAACATTTGAGTCCGATGGGGCTGTTTACGATGGCTGCACCGTCAGTATTGCGGGCAACAGCCTGGTATTTAAAACTCTGCGGAGCCTGTGCTATAACAGCTCCTGATAGGATCATAGCGATAAATAATAGTTGTAGTTTTTTCATTTTTTTGTGGTTTGATTTATTTTATGGCAATTTTTTTAACTGTAGGCATATGTTTGATAAAGCTGACTCTAATAGTGTATATACCTGATGGCAGGCTAGAAATATTAATTGTTAAGGATTTTTGCGGATGTTCGGAAACGAAAACCGTATTTCCTTGCATGTTGATAATTTCCACCTGGTCCGGTATTTCCCGGCTTTGGACAATGACTTGAGATGTTGCAGGATTAGGATAAACAGCAATATCCATATGTTTTAAGATCGATTCGTCAACGGAAGTACCCCCCTGTTTTCCCTGAAGAAATCCCTGGGTAAGTATCTGACCTTGAGTCGTATATGATTCAGTGGCGATTTCCCCAAGCACAAACTCGAGGGTGTTTCCCTGTGCTGCAAATGTTTCACCTGCCGAGCACAGCACATTCGAACTCAATTCCTGACTTTTTGCGGAAATGGCAAGAGTAAACAGAAAAACAACAAGTAGCAGTAGTTTACTGCTGGTCTTTCTGTAATAGAACAAAATATTTTTTTTCATGGCAGTTAGTTTTTTGATTTTATTCACGTTAATACTTATGATTCATCTTCTTCTTTAGAAAATTTTTTAATAATTTTAGTTAATGCCTTTTTTTGTTGTTTGATTTTACTTTTAAGTTCCTCAATGGAATTTTCTTCCGTTGTTTTTAGCTTCTGTTTTGGTGTTGTGTGTTTTATTTTTTTTGCCATAATTTTTGATGCTGAATGACAGGACAAATGTATCCCGGCCTTTCGGCGGATCAAAATATTTTGGGTAAGCGAAAAGTTTCGGAACGGGTTTCAAAAAGTCACAAAATTCTTAACACACAGTAAAAGAAAAAGTTGCAACAGACAAACTTAACACTAAGATGAGGAAATAGGGATAGGTTTAGGCATGATTTTTAAATCTGCATCAGAAAGGGAACCAGTTTATCATCAGATGACAGATTTAACTTTTTTCGTAAACGGTATCGGGTGGTTTTGATACCACCTTCCGATTTAAACGTGATGGCTGCAATTTCTTTGGTAGTCAGATTAAGTTTCAGCAAAGCCGCTGTTTTGATTTCCGATGCTGACAGGTCAGGGCAAATAGTTAATAGTTTATCATAAAAATCAGAATGAATGTTTTTAAATATCTTTTCAAACTCACTCCAGATGTTCTGCTTGTTATGGTTTTCCAGTTCGCGAATAATGTCTTTGATAGGTTTAACCGTTTCAGGACTTTCTTTTAACGTGCTGTTCAAATCTTCCAGCTTTTCAATAATGCTCGAAATGGCATCATTGTAACGAATCATTTCCAGTGCCTTAGAGGCCAACTCCCTGTTTTTCGATTCGAGTTGTTCTTGTAAAAGTTGCTTTTCCTTTTCGTCTATTTGATGTTCCTGGCGGTGGATAATCTTCTCTTGTTCCAGTAACATCTGCTGTCGTTTAAAAGCGGTTGATTTTAATCTGAAAAAGTAAGTCAGCATAACAATAACACCTGCAAAAACAACGATAAGAACAATGAGTAGCAGGTTGTTTTTTCGCTGGACTTCCGTTTCACTCTTCAACAGTTTGATCTCATTATCTTTCTTCTCAGCCTGGTATTTGGCTTCCAATTCGACTAGTATGCGCTCCTTCTCACTACTAAAAAGGCTGTCCTGTATGGTTTTATACTTTAACAAGTAGTTATAGGATTCCTTATAGTCATCATTAAAAGCGTAGATATCAGATAAGACCTTATAACTGTGGCTAATCAGGTTAGGATTATCAATTTTGCGGGCCATGGCCAGCCCTTCCAGGGCAAGATCGACAGATCCGGGTTTTCCTTGTTTATTTTTGGCTGCCGCCAGCCGTAGTTTTGAGATAATAATACCAGTTTTTTCATCCATTTGGCTGAAAATATCCATAGCACTATTCAATGCCTTTTCAGCATCCCTGTAACAACCTTTCTTTATCAGAACGCCGGCTATCTGGTATTCCGAACTGGCCACCGACCTGTCCATGCCAAATTCTTCTTTGATTTTTAAAGCTCTGTAATGATACGCTAAAGAGGAGTCGGTGGCACCTGTCTGATCAAATGTGATGGCAATGGCTGACAATATGTTGGCTTCTCCTTTTAAGTCGTTGCTCAACTTTTTAAAAATCAGCGCTTCCCTAAAATAACTCATAGCTTTTTCCGGCTCATTTCTGTCGAGCAGCACCCTTCCGATCCCGGCATAGCATGTGGCCATGAGTATTGTATTTCCAGTTTCTTCAGCAACCTGAATAGCCTGCTGATATAATTCAACGGCATGTATGTAATCGCCCCTGATCTTGCAGTTAACGGCTTTGGCGAAATACAAAAAAGCAAGTGATTCCTGATCATTGGTTGTTGCGAGTGCCTTTTCAGCTTTATCGAAGTATTTATTGGAAAGAGGATAGTCGTCTTTGTAGTAATAAACACGCCCCTGCCACAGCAGGCTTTTTCCAATACCTTCCGTGTAGTTAAGAGAAGTGGAGATAGTGAAGGCTTCCTGTAGATACATTAACGCCTTGTCATTGTTGATGCTGCAATATTGCTCCCCTAACTTTAATAAAACATTGACCCGGGCCGTATCATCGACCAGGTGCTCCAGCCTGTACTCCAGTTGAGCAGTAGCGTCTTGTGCCTGGCTGTCAGTCGGACAACAAACCGCAAAACTAAAAATCAGTAATGAGATGAGTAAAACGAAAATCTTGCAGCCGGGTTTATTAGGTTTTTTTTGTTTCATTTCATTCCCTTTTGAAATGAATGATCTCAGTAGTTAATCAAAGATAAGAAAATTTGCTAAACTAACACCTGAGGCTGATGAAAAGGAACAATATGCAAAAATCATAATGCTTGGTTAAATCCTAGGAAATAAATATTGTCTTTAGAAGTCAGGAAACAGATAACCAACTGTTCTTCTGATTCCTTGGGGGAGGGGAATCGCTTTCCAGTCTAATTTTACACGAGCCTTGGTGCTATCGGGTAAGGCTCCCCATAGCATAAAATGCAACTGGCCTTTGGGGATGAGCGGTGGTTTTCCGGTTAGGTTCGCTATCCATTCACCCAAATTGGAAACTAATCTGACAACAGGCAACGGTATAACGACCGGAACTTTTTTGTTTGTACGTAATGCACACAAGATGATTGCTGCCAGGTCAGGCAATGTATAATAATCTTCGCTTAAAATATAGCTTTGGCCAATCGTTCCCTTTTCTTCAGCCAGCACATGGCCTTCACCCACATCTTCCGAAAACACCAGGGGCAATCCTCCGGGAAGCAACATTGGGACTTTTCCATTTTTCAGGTCAGAGATGAAGTTGTTCACTCCCGGTGAACCGGCCGGCCCGGGGCCATATACTCCAGCAGGATGCACACTGATTACCGGCAATCCTTTTTCTGCAGCCTCTGTAATGATCTGAAAAGCCTGTTGTTTTGATCTTTCGTAAGCAGTTCCCTTAGGATTTAAATCAACGATGCTTTCGTTAAAGCGTTCACCGGTATTGCCCTTAAAAACATCAATAGTGCTGGTATAAATGAGTTTATGAACCCCGTTCTTCTCTACCGCATCAATGATGTTTTGCGTGCCTTGTACATTAATCTGGTAAAAGATTTTCGAATCGCGAAACCATTGTTCGGGCAAGCCTGCAGCATGATAAACAACGGCACAACCATTCATTGCATTTGTCAGCCCTTCTTTATCAAGAATATCTCCCTGAACTATTTCTACTCCTTTTGGCAACAAATTTTTAGCTTTTTCTGCAGATCGTACCAGTACCCTGACTCTTCTGCTTCTTTTTAAAAGCGACTGAACAATATTATAGCCGACAAGGCCCGTTGCTCCGGTGACAAAAACCCGTTTCATCTGGCAATAATCATTTTTTTTGTTTGGATGAACCTATCGCTTTTTATTGTATAGAAGTATATACAGTCAGGTAGTTTTGATGCATCAACACGGACAGTATATTTACCTGCCTGTTGAAAGGAATCTGTCAGGACCATCACTTCAATCCCCAAATGATTGAACACGGAAAGTTTCACATGTGCTGATTCAAATAATTCATATTGTATGGAGGAGTATCGGGTAAACGGATTGGGGGTGTTTTGATGTAGTTCGAATGGGGAATGAAGTCTGATTTCCTGACCGGTACTGTTCATTTGTTCTTTAAAAACGCTCAGAACGGCAAGATGATCCGAACTATAGATATCGTCAAAAATGGCTGTGTCGCTTACGACAAACGATGTGTCTGCTTCTAATTGGCTGATATTGCTTATAAATATATAGTCGATCCTTTTATCAGGTGCAATGCTAGGCACTGTATATCCGTTATGATCAGGATTAGTTATTGCGTATGAGTCAATAAAGGTTGTATCAGCGTTTGAGTCAGTTATTAAATCAATTGTAGGTGTGTTGGGAACATCATTGAAGTCTCCTGTTAGAAAGGTAGCAGTTGCTATTTTATCCGGCAAAATATCGTTTACATAATCGAGAATTTGTCCGGCCTGAACTAAGCGCACTGAATGACTGTTAAAAGAAAGATGCGTATTGAAAAAGTTGACCATCCCCATGGGTGTATCAATATAATTCCATACTACTTTTCGCGGAAAGACACCTGTTGCCAGTTGATAATAACCGCTGTCAATAACAGGATGTTTGGTGATGATCCCAATAAACTCACGAAACTGGTTGTCCCACGATAAGTGTGTAAATTGCTGATAACAGGTGTATTGCACCTCAAAGTGCTCGCTCAAATAGCGGGCTATCTCCTTGCATTGGTTGTGCTCGCCATTTCCGTCAAGAGGTTCATTTACTTCTTGTAAGCCAATGATATCAGGGTCAAGTTCTTGTATTTTATCAATGATGAATCCAAGGCGTATTCCTGGAAATGTACCTGGCTTCATTCCTTCTATGTTGTAAGTCATTATTTTTAATGAATCCTGACAAACTGATAAATTAGAGATTGCCAGGAGTAATATGAAAAAAATACTTTTCAGGAATGTTTTGATCTGATTCATCTTATTTGAATTTATTATTTATTTCATATACGATCTCGTTTGGTTTTTGTATGCATTATCTGTTTATTGTTGTTTCTGTTACGAGTTCGAATCTGCACGAAGATAAATAATTAGTGATCAAAAGAAACGGTCATTAAAAAATCCCGGAAAAATACATTTTCCGGGATCTTAAATATCAAGTTGTTAAACTAATTTTGGGCGCCACTAAGTTCCGGAATTAAAATAGAGACTTCATCCTCTGAAGAAACTACAACATCGCGAAATTCTTCAATAAGTTTCCACCAGCTACCTTCACCGTGAACTTCTTCATAATCTTTTTTCATGGTGTTGTCTTCATCTAAAAAAGACCATGTATCGAAAGATACCTCAACAGCAACATCACGGCCTTGTTTATTGTCAAATTTGTTCCAATAAACCGAGAAATTGTGATCATATTTTTT
>Ga0209013_10005584_pt1 | contig 10786 bp, 3 predicted proteins | sample Cruoilmetagenom2_FD_187291 | JGI IMG/M metagenome (GOLD analysis project Ga0209013, IMG submission 187291) | Oil polluted marine microbial communities from Coal Oil Point, Santa Barbara, California, USA - Sample 2 (SPAdes) (version 2) | ecosystem: Environmental > Aquatic > Marine > Oil seeps ...
CCACAATCGGTGCGAATTACCGGCCCGCTGGATCTCCCGCTTTTGGAACGCAGCCTCAATGCCGTCATCCAGCGGCACGAGTCCCTCCGAACGACCTTTGTCACACGAGATAATCAGACATTCCAGCATATCGAACCGGAGCTATTCGTTCCCCTGGTTGTCCAAGACATCAGCCACATAGACGATTCTGAGATCGAACAAGAGGTGGAGAGACTGGCATTTCTTGAAGCGCAGCGTCCCTTTGATCTAAGTATGGGGCCGCTCATGCGTGCTGGCTTGCTGCGGTTGAGCCCACAAGATCATGTCATTCTCTTCACGCTCCATCACATCGTTTCCGATGACTGGTCATCGAATATCCTCTTCTCGGAAGTCGCCATCAACTATGCGGCTTTGCAAAGAGGTGAGCAAGCTCCGCTTCCAACCTTGCCCATACAATATGCTGATTACGCGTACTGGCAACGTCTTTGGCTGCAAGGCGAAACGCTCGATCGGGAACTGGATTACTGGAGAGAGCAGTTAGCGGACGCACCGCCCCTGTTGCAATTACCCACCGACCGTCCTCGTCCTGCCGTGCAGACCTTCGTCGGCGATTATGTGACCTTTACGCTGCCCGACGAAGAGAGCCAGGCGCTCCAGGAGATCTGTCGCCGGGAAGGTGTTACCATGTTTATGGCGATGCTGGCGGCCTTTCAGACCCTGCTATACCGTTACAGCGGACAGAACGACATCAGCATCGGCACTCCCGTCGCCAATCGCAGCCATCCGGCAACGCAAGACATGATCGGTTTCTTTCTGAATACGCTGGTTCTGCGTAGCAAACTTTTCGACGATGCTGGTTTTCGACAGCTACTCCATCAGGTTCGTGAAACCGCCCTCAATGCTTACGCCCACCAGGAAGTGCCTTTCGAGATGGTGGTGGAAGCCGTACAGCCGGAGCGCCATCTTAGCCAGTCGCCACTTTTTCAGGTGATGTTCACGCTGCAAAACCTGAAGTCTGAGCCACAAGACGTGTCGGATATTCGCATGATCCCCATCGAAGCGCACAGCCGAACGGCAAAATTCGATCTGACCATGTTTATGCAGGAGGAAAACGGCCGTCTAAGCGGAGCGCTCGAATACAACACGGATATGTTTGACCGCACGACTATAGACAGAATGGTGGTGCATTTTGAAAACTTGCTGACGGCGATGGTCGCCGATCCCGAACAACCTATCTCAACCCTGCAGATACTGGCGGCAGGGGAGAGGCAGCAACTATTGTGGGAATGGAACGAGACGAATGCGCCATTCCCGGAATATATCTGTGTGCATCAACTCGTCGAAGCACAGGTGAGCCGCACGCCAGATGCGATCGCAGTAGCATTTGAGGAGACTTCGATCACCTATGCTGAACTCAATCGGCGCGCTAACCAGCTCGCCCATTACCTGCATTCGTTCGGAGTAGGACCTGACGTGATGGTCGGTGTGTGCGCCGAGCGCACTCCCGATCTTGTGGTGGGATTGCTGGGGATATTGAAAGCAGGCGGGGCTTACGTTCCCATCGATCCAGCCTATCCACAAGAGCGCATCGCCTTCATGGTCGAGGATGCCGGCGTGACGGTCTTGCTGACACAAGAAGCGCTTGTTTCGCTTCTGCCAGAATCAGTCAGGCGACAGGACACACACAGAACGATCCTTCTCGATACAGATTGGCCCGAGATAGAGAACTGGCCGGATCACAATTTTGATATTTGGGTCAGTCCTCAGCATCTGGCCTACGTAATTTATACATCGGGCTCAACCGGCCTGCCCAAAGGCACGATGGTTCACCATCGGGGAGTCAGCAATTATTTGACATGGTGTCAACAGGCCTATCCGGTGTTCGCGGGACAGGGATCGCCGGTGCATTCCTCCATCTCGTTCGATCTCACCGTCACCAGCATGTTCAGCCCGCTGGTTAGTGGTGGCAAAGTCCAGCTTGTGCCTGAGACGTCAGGTATCGAAGGGCTGGGTGAAGTCTTACTGGAGGAAGGCGATTTCAGTCTGGTCAAGATCACCCCGGCCCATCTCGAACTGCTCAGCCAGCAGATTACGTCCGACCAGGCGCCGGCTCGCACCCATTCTTTCATCATTGGCGGCGAGAATCTGGTAGCGGAACACATCGACTATTGGCAAGAGCATGCGCCTGATACCCTGCTAGTCAACGAGTATGGGCCGACTGAGGCGGTTGTAGGCTGCTGTGTCTACATGGTACGTGCGGATGAGCATTTCGTCGGTTCCGTCCCCATCGGTCGCCCCATCATCAACACACAGTTGTACATTCTTGATCGGCAATGGCAACCTGTGCCGGTTGGGGTGGCAGGTGAATTATATATCGGCGGTGCGGGTGTCGTGCGTGGGTATCATGAGAGGCCCGCCCTTACGGCAGAGCGTTTCATTCCCGACTCCTTCTCCGAGACGCCTGGTGCCCGGCTTTATAGGACTGGTGATCTGGCAAGATACCAGCCTGACGGAATCATTGAGTTCCTCGGACGTGTCGATCACCAGGTCAATATCCGGGGTTATCGGGTAGAGTTGGGTGAAGTTGAAGCCACCTTGAGCGAACACCCCGCAATCGAGGAGGTGGTGGCATTGGCCCTGCCCGATAGGTCAGGTAGCAGCCGTCTGGTGGTCTACTATGCCTATGCTACGGAGAGCAGCGCCAAGGCCAGTGAACTTCGAGACTTCATGCAGGAGCGTGTCCCCGACTACATGGTGCCGTCGGTTTTCATCCATCTTGATGTCATGCCGCTTAACGAGCATGGCAAAATCGATCGTGATGCGCTTCCTCGACCGGAACCGAGCCGATCGGATCTTGGACAGCGCTATGAACCCCCCCGCAATCCGACAGAGGCCCTGTTGGTTGGCATCTGGTCGCACTTGCTCGACGTTGATCAAATAGGTATACGCGATGTCTTTTTCGAGCTTGGTGGTCATTCCCTGCTTGCAACCCAGGTTATCTCGCGTATCAGGGATACTTTCGACGTAGAATTGCCATTGCGTTCTGTCTTTGAATCGCCGACTATTGCTGGCCTTGCAGCCAGGATACTGGAGGCAAGCGGCACGCCGCAGACGGTGGGGGCACCTCCACTAAAGCCCTTGGCCCGGGATGGCGATCTTCCCCTCTCCTTCGCTCAGCAGCGCTTATGGTTTCTCGACCAACTAGATCCCAATAGCTCTTCTTACAACCTGCCCACCGCCATTGGATTGGGAGGCCCGCTTGATGTTGATGCAATATCGGCAGCTTGGGAGGAGATAATCCGCCGGCACGAGAGCTTGCGCACAAGTTTTGCCAGTAGCGAGGGCGTACCCAGCCAGATCATCGCTCCGCCGAGCAGATTTGAGTTGCGCATTGACGATCTTTCCTATCTGCCTGAGCAGGATCAGCAGCAGACTGTTGAGCGCATCGCCTTCGACGAGGCCGTGCAGCCGTTCGATCTGGCGATTGGTCCGCTATTCCGGGCTCGCCTGCTGCGACTCGCAGAGACCGACCATGTCCTCCTATTCACGTTGCACCACATCATCTCCGACGGCTGGTCCATGGGGATCCTGGTTCGAGAATTAACGGCGCTATATCATATGCTCCACTTGGGACTGCCTTCACCGTTGCCAGATCTGGGGATTCAGTATGCTGACTTCGCACATTGGCAACGAAATTGGTTGCAAGGGGAGGTGCTGGAAGTGGAACTGGCATTCTGGCGAGAGCAGCTTCAAGACAGCCCGGTCCTTCTCGAACTCCCCACCGACCGGCCTCGCCCACCTGTGCAGACTCACAATGGAGACGTCCTCTATTTTGAGGTGCCCTCTCAGGTGCTGGCCGCGCTACATGAGTTAGGTCTACGAGAAGGCGCAACCCTGTTCATGACCTTGCTGGCGGCATACCAGACACTGCTCTTCCGTTATTCTGGCCAGGACGATGTCATCGTCGGCACACCTGTTACGAACCGCAACCGCTCTGAGATCGAGGGCATCATCGGCTTTTTTGTCAACACATTGGTGATGCGGACTGATTTGTCCAGTGAGCCAAGTTTCGCCGAGTTGCTAGCTCGCGTTCGTCATACAACCCTGGACGCCTATGCACACCAGCATCTCCCCTTCGAATACCTGGTCGACGCCTTAGGTGTCGAACGGGATATGAGCCATAGCCCGATATTTCAGACGTTATTCACTTTAGACACGCAGCCTCTGCCTCCTGACTTGCCTCTAGGGGCTCTCACCATACGACCTATCAATGCCAAGTTCTCGACAATCGGCTTTGATTTGGTGCTGTCTATGATCAAATCGGGCGATACATTGTCAGGATCGTTCGAATTCAACGTCGATCTGTTCGACAAAACAACCATCGAGCGCATGGTAGGGCATTTTCAGCAGTTGCTGGTGTCAGTCATCGCCGAACCGGACCGATCGATCACAAGTCTACCCTGGTTGAGTGACGAAGAAATCAATCAAATTGCGTCCTGGAATGACACTGCCGTGGATTATCCCTTGGACGTACCGGTGCTAAGCCGTTTCGAAACCTGGGCTGAAAGACAACCGGATACAGTAGCTGTTCGCTATGTTGGCGCGTCGATCGAGCACCTCACGTATGGCGAGCTAAATCGCCGGGCAAACCAATTGGGGCGTTATCTCATCGGATTAGGTATTGGCACCGATAGGCCGGTGGGTATTTGTTTAGAACGCTCACCTGAGATGATCATTGCCATGTTGGGGATTTTAAAGGCCGGTGGGGCATACATGCCAATCGATCCCGCCTATCCGGCAGATCGTCAACAGTTTATGATTGAGGACTCTGGGATTAAGGTATTGTTGACTCATTCCGCAGTGCATGCAAAATTGCCGGAAGCCATCCCCCTGAGGCTGGAAGGGAAGATCGTTTCTTTGGATGTCGACTGGGATGAAATTTCCCAACTGCCAGATGGGGGTATCGATGCTGATATCGAACCTGACCAGTTGGCATACATCATCTACACGTCAGGATCGACAGGGCGACCTAAAGGCGTTATGCTCCACCACCAGGGTCTGACCAATCTTATGATGGCGCATACGCTAGGTTTTGGGGTTAGCGCTGCCGATACGGTGCTGCAATTTGCCTCGTTTAGCTTTGATGCTTCTGTTTCCGAGACCTTTGTGGCATTGTGCACGGGCGCCGAATTAGTTTTGGCAGCACCAGAAAGGATTAATTCAGGGGCAGGGATTCTGGATCTGTTGCGTGAGCAGCATATAACGGTCGTAACTCTGCCGCCCTCTCTGCTGGCGGTACTGGATCCTGATGCCCTGCCTGACTTGCGGGTACTGGTGTCGGCCGGAGAAGCATGTTCGTGGGAGATTGTCGAACGCTGGTCGGAAGGTCGCCGGTTTATTAACGGTTATGGCCCCACCGAATCAACTGTCGGCCCAACCTACTGCCTCGTCAACGATGTAGGCGAACGACCGCAGACAGTGCCTATCGGCCGGCCAATTGCTAACACCCAAGTCCATATCCTCGATGCCGCCATGGAGCATGGGCCGGTCGGTGTACCAGGCGAGTTGTATCTGGGTGGCGTTGGTATCGCTCGTGGTTACCTCGGCAGACCTGATCTGACCGCTGAGAGATTTACACCGGACCCATTCAGCCACGAGGATGGGAGCAGATTGTACCGGACCGGGGATCTTGCTCGATATCTGCCCGACGGTAACATCGAGTTTCTAGGGCGGGTTGACCACCAGGTTAAGCTCCGGGGTTTCCGCATTGAACTGGGCGAGATTGAGGCCGTTATGGAGCGCTTCCCACAGGTGAGGAACGCCGCTGTCGTTGTTCAGGGCGCTGCTTCAGACAACGCCCGGCTCGGTGCTTATTTCGTGGCGGAGCAAGGGGTAGAACCATCGCTAGCAGAACTGCGAGCATTTCTGCAAGCATCGTTGCCGGATTACATGGTGCCATCGGCGTTTCTAGCACTGGAGGCTTTTCCCCTTACTGCCAGCGGCAAGATCGATAGGCTTGCTCTACCTGAATTGGAAATGTCACGCTCCGATATTCGACAGGAGTACATTGCACCCCGTGATCTGGTCGAGGAACAGATAGTTGCACTCTGGGAGACACTGCTCGATGTAAGACCTATAGGAGTCCAGGACGATTTCTTTGCATTGGGCGGACATTCCCTGTTGGCAGTGCGGATGCTGGCTCTGCTGGAGAAGGTACTTGATCAATCGATACCTCTGGTGGCCATTTTTCAGGAACCAACGGTCGAAGGCATGGCGCGACTCGTGCGCCAGCGTTCTGGAGCCGTTCCGGGAACATCGCTGGTGCCGTTGCAACCCAAAGGAGAGTACATCCCCTTGTTCTTCATTCATCCCTCGGGTGGGAGCGTGCACTGGTATGTGGATCTGGCTGGGGCGCTGGCTCCACACCAGCCGTTCTACGGTTTGCAGGCTCAAGGCCTGTTTGGCATGCAGGAATTACACACTTCGGTCGAGGACATGACCGCACACTATGTTGATCTGATCCGGTCGACCCAGCCTGAAGGCCCGTACAACCTTGGAAGCTGGTCGATGGGTGTGATTATCGCCTATGAAGTCGCCCAACAGTTGCGTTTACAGGGCCAAACAGTCTCGCATCTCATCTTGCTTGATCAAGGTCCCTTCCCACCCGGTAAGCAACCGGTTGACGAGGCCGAATATCTGGTCGAGTTCTTCGGGAGGGCACTGCCATTGTCGGTAGAAGCACTGCGGGAAATGTCTCCAGACAAGCAACTCCGGTCCATCTACGATATGGTCAGGGAGGCCGGCGTAATTGGCCCAGATATCGAGTTCGAGCATTTCCAGCATATGTACAATATCCTCAAGGTCCATGAAGACGCCTGGCACCGTTATGTACCGAAGGCTTATCCTGGCGATGCTTGGCTCGTCAAGTCTGACGAACAGGAAAGTGACCGGGATGATCTTGGCTGGTCGGAACTGATAGCCGGTAACCTGACGGTCGTGCGTGTGCCGGGCGACCATCACGGCATGCTCCACCCGCCCCATCTGCAGACGTTTGCCGAAATTCTGATGAAGATCATTACTACATAACGAAATATCCAGCGTAGCCACAAGGCTGGAGAAAACTATGGACACTATCATCGGAATGACCGCTTCCCAATGGTGGGCGCTGCTGCAGGACAACGACTATGGCGTTGATCGACGTTACTATGCCCGTGCAGCTCGAGCAACGAGACAATCGCTCTTTAGCTCAACAGCCGCACGTCGTACTCAGCGTCGGTATCAGGATGCAATCGCAGAGATCGCTGTTGAATCACCGTTTATTGTGATCGGTCATTGGCGTTCCGGTACAACACTGTTGCACGAAGTATTGGCTAAGGACGCACGGTTTGCCTACCCAACCATTGCGGATGTCTCAAATCCCAATTCCTTTGTTTCCATGAAGCCTAATGGCCGTGAGAATGTTGAGAAATCCAGGCCGATGGATAGCGTAACGATCAACCCAAATAGTCCCGCTGAGGATGAATTCGCGTGCTGCAAACTGAGCCTTCGGTCGCCGCTATTCAGCTGGAATTTCCCTCGCAACGAGGCTTACTACGATCGCTTTCTGACCTTTCGTGATGCGGAGCCTGATGATTGCGAACGTTGGCGAACGTCCTTCATCTGGTTTCTCAAAGGGCTGACGCTCAAATACGGTAAACAGTTGTTGCTGAAATCTCCTCCCCACACCGCTCGCCTCCGCCTGATCCTGGAAATCTTTCCGGAAGCTCACTTCATACACATCTACCGCAATCCCTACGATGTCTATCGCTCAACCAAAAATCTGTTCGATAAACTGATTATCGACGAGTATCTGCAGTCGCCGAAACGTGGCCAGATCGATGATAGCATTTTACGTCGTTATGTAGACATGTATGACGCTTTCTTCGACGATGTTCACCTTATACCGCAAGGACATTATCACGAAGTCCGTTTTGAGGACTTTGAGAAAGACATCGTGGGTCAGTCTGCAGAGATATATGAGGCGTTACTAATGACAGGTTTCGAGGCGGTGAAACCCAAGATCGAGGCATTTGTCGCATCCAATGCAGATTATCAGAAGAACATCACCAGACCTCTGCCCGACGATGTCCGCCACCGAGTAGCCGAACGCTGGGGGCGTAACTTCGAGATATGGGGATATCCAACTTGATCGACTATTATCAGGTCTACCAAAACTGTCGGTGAAATCTTCCCCTGTTAATGCTTTCCAGAACCAGCTCTCTGGAATGATCTTATATGGACACATGTAAACAGAACCTAGATATTATCAATTAGATTGAGGACCACTCCAAAACGCTGCTGATTCCCCTACCTTCCTTCGCTATATTTGACCGAGTGCAGTCCGAAGGTCTGCTAGCAGGAATAGCTACAGAACTGACTTCCTTATGCAAGAACCAACAAAATTATTCAATCGAAACTTTCTAACACTCTGGACCGGCCAGTTCGTTAGCCGTCTGGGGACGCAGGCGTTCTTGATTGCCTCCCTCTTCTGGGTAAAAGAAGCCACGGGCTCGGCAGCTATTATGGGAACAATTGCGCTGATAGCCGGCTTGCCGGCCGTTATCATGGGGCCCATTGGTGGTACCCTGGCCGATCGCTACTCGCGCCGGAGAATCATTGTCCTTAGCGACGCTATTCGAGGTCTGCTGGTGCTCTCGCTGGCGGCTCTTGTCTACTTTCTTCCTAACCGGACGGATTTCGCCTTGATCTGGCTGGTGATTGTCTCAGTTCTAGCTAGCCTGATCTCTTCAATATTTATTCCGGCCATTTCAGCGGCGATTCCCGACCTGGTGCCAAAGGACAAGGTGGCGGGAGCGAATTCGCTCAGTCAGATGTCGGCACAGGCAGCCAGTATTTTCGGCGCTGCTTTCGGCGGTATACTTTTTGCAGCGTTGGGGGCAGCCGTACTCTTCTTCATTGATGGTCTCTCTTATTTGTTTGCGTCGGGAGCTGAATCCACGGTCCAAATACCACAGACGATCCCTGAGAAATCAGGCGATCTCAAAGAACAACTGCGAACCTTTTTCAATGAGATCATTGATGGCTTACGCTATGTCTGGCACAGGTCCGGTCTGAGGGAACTGGTCATCGTTTCCGCCCTGCTCAACTTTTTTGTCGCCCCCATCGTTATTCTACTCACGTTTTTTGTAGAAGATACCCTGCAAGTAGGCATCGAATGGTACGGATACATGCTCGCCGGCTATGCAGTAGGCTCACTTCTCGGCTTCCTGGTCGCAGGCGCTTTGCCCTTGCCGCACAAAATACGTGGTGTTGTTCTTGTGATGGTCATCTTATTGAATGGCATCACCTTCGGGCTATTAGGTCTGATGGAAACCGCAGCTGGAGCGTTGTCAGTTCTGGCATTTAATGGATTTATCAACGGCTTTTTTGTCGTACATCTGACGACGATACTGCAGGTGACTACACCTAGCGACATTCGAGGGCGTGTATTTGGATTACTTGCCGCTATTTCGGGTAGTCTAGGCCCCATCGCTCTGGGTGTTTCCGGTTTCGTTGTGGATTGGTTGGACCAGGATATCCCCTTGATCTTCATCGCCAGTGGCATCATCATGTTTATACTGTCGTTGCTGCTTGTGTTGAGTCCTTCGGTCCGAGCGCTTCTGTCGTATGATTACACTCCGTCAGAGGAGCATGGGCTGGAACAAAGCCCCGGGCAGTTGAAGAGTTGACGGAACTTGCCATGCTTCGGATACTTCCGATATGATTATGCGTTCACAGTCGGCAGACTGCATCAAGCGATTTTCATCCCTGACTCAATCTCAGCATCGTAATAATGATTGGTAAATCTCACGGATATAATAGTCCCTGGCTGTTATGTCCGAAACCCTCACAACAAGCAGCTTTACGTCTTTTTTGTTTTCCTTATTCTGGAGCTTCGGCATCGGCTTACTACGATTGGGCGAGCGTACTCCCCGCTTCGGTTGAATTGCATTCCATTCAACTGCCGGGGCGCGCAAATCGTCTGACCGAACCCAGGCTCACTGATATCGAACCCGTCGTCGAAGCGATTACCGTAGCCCTTACGCCTTTGCTGGACAAGCCCTTCGTATTTTTCGGCCACAGTCTGGGCGCGGCAATGATCTTCGAAGTTGCACGCTCGCTGCGCCGGCGAGGTCCGTCTGAGCCAGACGCGCTGTTTGTGTCCGGCCATGGCGCCCCGCAGGTTTCGGATGATTCGCCTCAGATGCACAACCAACCGGACCCTGAGCTTGTCGAGAGTTTGCAACGGCTGAATGGCATGGCCCCTGAGATCCTCGATAATGCGGAGCTGATGCAACTCATTTTGCCAATTTTAAGGGCTGACTTGACTATCTCCGAGACTTACGTCTATCATGCAGAGGAGCCTTTATCCTCTCAGATTTTTGCTTACGGAGGTTTGCAAGATAGAAATGTTAGCAGGGATGATCTCGATGCCTGGCGAGAACAGACCCGTACTGATTTTCGGTTGCGCATGTTCCCGGGCGACCATTTCTATTTGAACGTTTCAAAACAGCTGTTGTTACAGGCGCTTGCTCGAGATCTCGATCAAATTATCAGAAGACAGGCTGCGGCACCCCTTCGCTGATGTTGGCGAACTCGTGCCGGCGAGCTAAGTGTGTCACGGTTAAAATCTTAAAAATGGATAACCGTGACACCTCGAGGTTTGCCGATTTGTTCCACTGATGAATTTAAGTTGAGTTCGGAAAGTAGTTTAACTAAAACAATGGATCATTTCGCTCCGAACTCCTTTTTAGTAAGGGCTGGACGC
>Ga0209013_10005585_pt1 | contig 10785 bp, 12 predicted proteins | sample Cruoilmetagenom2_FD_187291 | JGI IMG/M metagenome (GOLD analysis project Ga0209013, IMG submission 187291) | Oil polluted marine microbial communities from Coal Oil Point, Santa Barbara, California, USA - Sample 2 (SPAdes) (version 2) | ecosystem: Environmental > Aquatic > Marine > Oil seeps ...
AGCTGAACCTTCCAGATTTATATCCCCGGGCATTGGCCTGTGGAAGCATAGCAAAGAGATCTCTGATTGGAGAGAATAAGCCGGTATATGTGGCGGGATTAGATCTCGGGGTTCTGCCTATAGGGTTTTGCTCAACATTTAAGACCTTATCAATTTCTCCAAAACCCGTGATTTTCTTATGCTTGCCGATTTGCTCCTTGCTTTTATAAAGAGAATGACTGAGCGTGTTATACAAAGTATCTATAACAAGGGTGCTTTTACCCGATCCCGAGACTCCTGTTACGCATGTGAATACCCCTAAAGGAAAATCAACATTGATATTTTTTAAATTATGCTCGGAGGCGCCTTTTATAGATATGCACCCTTTGGGTTTTCTACGCCTTTTGGGATAGACAACGCTTAGATCGCCGGACAAGTAACCGCCTGTAAGAGAGCTCTCGCTCTGAGTTAGCTTATCGACGCCACCTATTGCAACTATTTTCCCTCCCTTCTCCCCGGCACCAGGACCTATATCCACAATATAATCCGCGTTTCTAATCGTATCCTCGTCATGTTCAACTACTATTACTGAGTTTCCGCTGTCTCTTAAGGACTTAAGAGTATCTATAAGCTTCAAATTGTCCCTGGAATGAAGACCAATAGTAGGTTCATCCAAAACATATGTAATACCTGTTAGTTTTGATCCGACCTGGGTTGCAAGCCTTATCCTCTGTGCCTCTCCACCCGAGAGTGTAGGGGCTGAGCGGTCAAGTGTAAGATAGCTGAGTCCCACGTCATGCAAAAACCTGAGTCGGGAGTTAATCTCCTTAATTACTCTTTCTCCGATCTCCTTTTTTCGGCCTGTAAGATCAAGACCTTCAAAAAAATCGAGCCCTTTATCTACAGGCATCTTAGCTATATCATAGATCGATTTCTGTTCTATAAGAATTGATAGAGATTCTTTTCTCAATCTCGAGCCTTTGCACTCATCGCATTCAGTTGTTCTCATATACTGAGATAGCTTATCTCTTACCTCAGGAGATTCAGTTTCTTTAAACCATTCAGACGTAATACCCAAAACCCCCGCGTAGGTATCCCAGTATTTTAGTACTCTCCCTTTCCTTTCTTTATAAAACATAACTTCTTCATCCCCTGAACCGTGTAAAATTATTTTTTTGATATTAGAAGAAAGCTTCTTAAAAGGGGTAGTAATATCAAAGCTATAGTACTCAGAGACGTTCTCGATTATCTGTTTAAAATAGCTCGAATTCCTCCAGGGAATAATCGCTCCGTCCACGATAGAAAGATCAGGATCAATCAAAAGTTCAGGATCACAAAATGATGTCGCACCTATACCATGGCACTCACGGCACGAACCGTAAGGGCTGTTAAAGGAAAATAGGCGTGGGGATATTTCGGGATAACTCATACCGCACTTTGGACACGCAAACTTATCGCTGAATGTAAATATTTCACCCTTGTCTGACTCTACTACTGCAATACCGCCTGAACGTTTTAACGAAATTTGTAACGACTCTCTAATTCTCTCCCCCATATTCTCCGCACGTATTACGGCCACATCTACAAGAAGTTCTATCGTATGTTTCTTCTGTTTGTTTATTTTGATTTCTTCATCTAAGTCGTAGAGCACGCCGTCAATCCTGACTCTTAGATACCCCTCGGATCTAAGCTCTTCAAGCTCTTTGCGATACTCTCCCTTTCTGCCTTGAACAATAGGAGAGTAGATAGAGATTTTTTCTCCCTTTCCTAAGGTTGATACACGCTCAATCATCTTGTCCAAACTCTGTGAGGATATCTCAACTCCACACTCGGAACAGTAGGGTTTCCCGATACGGGCAAACAGGAGTCTTAAAAAATCATATATTTCAGTTATTGTGCCCACAGTTGATCGCGGGTTTCTTTGAAATGTTTTCTGGTCTACTGAAATTGAGGGGGAAAGTCCTTCAATTGAATCCACGTCAGGCTTATCAATCTTTTCCACAAACTGTCTTGCATAAGCAGAAAGGGACTCCATATACCTTCTCTGCCCTTCTGCAAATATAGTGTCGAAAGCAAGCGACGACTTTCCCGAGCCGCTCACTCCGGTTATGACGACAAGCTTTCCTCTTGGTATCGCAAGAGAGACATCTTTTAAGTTATGCTCTCTTGCCCCAGTGATTTTGATGGATTCCAAAGTGCCCTTAAGTTTACCAGCAATTTATAGTGACACGATATAGTCTCTATATTAAGATGAAAAAGAATGTACGGTATGGTTACCTATTACCTAGCGAAACGACTTAATATTCTGAACTGTTTTTTTATCCAGCTTCTGGACAACCGCCTTAAGAAGCTTAACTGTATTGTCGAAGTCTTCTCTGTGAATAATTGAATTGTGACTGTGAATATGCCGTGTGGGAACTCCCAGGACCACAGTCGGAACACCGCTTTTATGAAGATGAATAACAGAGCCGTCCGTTGCTCCTCCCTCCATAGTTGTGAATTGAAGAGGGATCTTGGATTTCTTTGCAGTATCTATTACCAAATCCCTGAGTTTTAGATTCGGTATCATACGGGCGTCATATAACAGTAAAGAAGGTCCGCCCGTAAATTTAGTCGACGATTCATCGGGCTTTATTCCCGGAACGTCCCCGGCTATGTCCGACTCCAGTATAATTGCTATATCCGGATCTACCATGTCTACACTTGTGGTTGCTCCCCTGACTCCAACCTCTTCCTGAACCGTTGCAGCTCCGTAGAGTGTGTTGGGATGGCTATTCTTACCCAGAGAGCTCAGCGCTGAAATCACAACAGCGCAACCCACTCTATCATCAAAGGCTTTGGACATATAGGTTTTAGGATTGGCTAATATTGTGAATTCACTTACGGGGACTATAGGATCTCCCGCCCTCACACCCGCTTTTTCAACATCCTTTTCCGACGTAGCTCCTATATCTATGTACATACTCTTTCTGGCAACGACCTTGTTTCGTTCCTCCTGTGAGAGAAGGTGTGGAGGCTTAGCGCCAATAACACCTAGCACATCGCCTTTATTAGTTTTTATTGTAACCCTCTGGCTTAGCAGAACCTGATCCCACCAACCACCTAAAGCAGCAAACCTTATATAGCCGTCTGAAGAAATGTGCTTCACCATAAAACCCACTTCGTCCATATGTCCGGCCAGCATAATTTTAGGAGCAGTTTCTTTCCCAACTTTCTTACAGATGAGGCTCCCCATATTATCCTCTTCTATCCCGCCAATGGGTTTAAAGTAACCTTTAATTACCTTACGCACCTCCGCTTCATAGCCTGGAATGCCGTGTGCCTCAGTCAACTCTTTAAGTAGAATCTCAGTCTTATCCATGAAATTTGCTCCTCAAAATAGAAATATTAGCGCGTTTATTTAAACATGTGATACATATGCGGCGTTGAAAATTATCACTGCTGAAAGTATTGCTTGTCAACAATAAATCCACTTGGTATTCTTTAGAAAAATAAATAGCTGTTTAGTAATTTTTGTTTTACGGAGAGGAATTATGAGAAAATATACAGCAATTTTTACCCTACTCTTGAGTCTTTTTATTGTAGTAACCGCGTTTGCGGAAGACGATGAGACTATCAAATTCTATGACTCTTATGTAAAGGCAACCAAGAAAGCCAAGTCTCTTGACGAGTTAAAACCTTACTTTGCGGAAATCAACCTTAGTCAATTGGGTGAAATTACAAAAGAAGACGAAGCTTTATTTCTTGAAATTCTAAAAGAGAACAGAAAAACGATCAAAAGAAAAAATATTTCTTCTCAAATAAATGGCGACACAGCGATACTTACAATTGAGGCCGTGGATACTACTAGTAATGAACCTATCGAAGGAACTGTAACTCTTGTTAAAGAAAATGGAAAGTGGAAATTCGTGCAAGAAGAATTTATTTCTGAAATAGTTATTGAATAGTCCTTATAACTGGCTCTAAAGTAATTCTAGATAACTCCTCTTATAGGGATAAAGCTCTTGGCACAGTTCCTCAGCTTTATGCTAAACTGCTTGAAAATCATACCCCCCGAAGTACACTAGAATCTAGACTTAATGATTGAATATAACGAAGGAATTCATTTAAAAGGAACAGGCCTCTGGTTCGATTCAAAAAAGAAAGCAGGACTTTCTTTTATCTCGAATGCGAATATTGATAGATTTACTCCTTCTGAAAAGATCATTGCCACCCCCGAGACTATAAAATTCTTATTCAGTAAGATTAAAAAATCCATAGTTCTTGCTTGTCCCTACTATAGACCTTTTGCACTGGGCAATCTGCAGGTCGAGCTTGTACCATCAGGCCATATGCTGGGGTCCTCACAGATGATTGTTGATAAAGGTGATAAAACACTTATCTATACCGGGGATATAAATCTAAATATGCTTCCGACAGCAAAACCTGCATATACAAAACATTGCGACGTTCTGGTTATGAAGTGCCCCTATGGACTACCTGAGTATATATTTCCTAGCTTTGATGAATCGATTGAAGCATTAACGGGCTTCATTAAAGAGACTCTTTCCTCTGATTCCACGCCTGTGATAATAGTAGAGCCTTTAGGAAAAGCTCAAGATATAATTAAAGCCCTGGGTGAGCATGGATTTAAACTCAGCCTTCACAAATCGATTTATAAAGCTACAAAAATATATGAAGAATTTGGAATTCAGTTCAAAGATTACGAGCTTTATAAACCTTCGGAGATTGACGAGAAGATTGTCATAATCCCGCCCAACAAATTAGAATCAGAGAACCTCAAGGAAATAAAAAGAAAGAGACTGGGAATAATTGCCGAATGTACTAACGATGAAAAATCAGCCATAAGATTAGCTTTTAAGGCAGATGACGTGATTACTCTAAGCAGCCATGCCGGATATAAAGAGCTTCTACAATTTGTAGAATTAATAAAACCTGAAAAGGTGTATTTGGTTGAGGAGCATGCTACAGAGTTTGCCAAGATATTGCAAAAGAGAGGGTACCAAGCCATCGCCCTTGAAAAACCTACGCAACTAAATCTTATATAGGAGATAAAAAGTGGCAGTCATAACCCAAGGTCTTCGGATTGAGACAAATGGCGATACTGATTTAATAGATATAACTCGTGATGTAGCAATGGGCGTGAGCGAGTCGGGAGTGTCTTCAGGAACTGTGACGGTTTTTATTTCCGGATCGACAGCCGGGGTCACGACCATTGAATATGAGGGCGGGGCAATTAAGGATTTTCAAGAGGCAATTGAAAGAATTGTTCCCAAAAACATAGGCTACCATCATGATGCAAGATGGGGAGACGGCAACGGCTACTCCCACGTAAGGGCCGCTCTTCAGGGGGCGTCACTCACAGTTCCCTTTGCTTCATCCAGACTTATGCTTGGAACATGGCAGCAGATTATAGTAGTGGATTTTGACAACCGACCCAGATCAAGAGAGATAATTCTTCAGATTATCGGGGAGTGAATTATAGAGGCGGTCTTTAAACCGCCCCTTTTGGTTTTTAGACAAACTTTACAGAAAAATGACGCTTGTGCTTAACATTTAAATTAACAATAAGAGGCGTAATAGCTTCAATCATCGCGGAAAGCTTAAGCGGGCCCGCATCTAAAACCCTCATTGTAGGCATTTCTTCAGTAAGCTTTTTAACGACTTCTTTTGCTTCCTCGTCATCACCACAAATTACTACGTCATAATCCAAATCTTCTTCCACTTTGCTGAGTTCTTTAGCGGGAAGATTATGATAAGCTGAAACAAGTCTCGCAGTTTCCGGAAGAGCTTCCTTGATTTCAAGTGCTGATGAACCGTGGGGAGGAGGATTGTAAACAAAACTCTTATCTTCATGTCTCTCCATGGATACAACGGGAGTAACCACAATCTGATCGGTGAAGCTGTCTTTAATTTGACTAATCGTAGACGCAGCATATTCATGAGGAATACTTATTATCACAACTTCCGCCGCTTTTGCAGCATCAGCGTTTGCCATCCCCGAAATTTTGCCCTCAATACCCAAGCTGGCTAATTTCTCTTTGTACTCTTCGGTTATTGTTTGTGCCTTCTCTTCACTTCTTGAACCTATAAAAATTTCATGTCCTGCTTTGGACCATCTCAGAACCAGTCCTTCAGCAATATCTCCTGTACCGCCTAGTAGCGCTATCTTCATTTTATCTTTCTCCCATTACGCAAATTTGCATTTATTTTAACAAAGTACAATCTCTAGTAAAGAGACTTGGCGCTTTTGTGTTATTGAGCAGTCTGGAATTAACCCGTTCAGGCAAGCCTAGAACATATGAATTGGTTGTGATTAAAACTTCCTTTTGAAATATAGGAACACGGAAAAACTCTCTTCATTAAAAAAATGGTCTTCATTCGCCAATTCGGTATCCGGAATTGCTACAAACGGCACTAGCCCACCGTAAAAAATAGTATCCTTGGACTTAAAACTATCAAACTTAACCATATACTCATCTACAAACTCAACCTCGGGGTTTGGCAGTAAGTAAATCTGCTCACCGCCCTCATTAACTGTTCCTTCACTTTTTGCTGTGGCTTCTGAAGTACCGACGGATTCTGTTTCAACTTTGAAATCGGCTCGGCAAGCATTTATTTCTGTCTCGGAACTTTTACCTGGTTCGTTTTCTACAGAGTTCAAGTCCTTAATTTCGTCATCAGTGCAGACGAGACTATCCTGTTCGGAATTGTTATATTCTCCGTTAATCGATGCCGGAATAGGGTTAATATTTTGGGCAATTAACTCATTGCCTAAAGAACTCAAACCTGACCCGACAAATACTATTAAAATAAAAACCCATAAATAAACCCGCATTCTAACCCTCTCTAACCCTTAAATGCTGGTTAAAATTAAATCCATACTTAATTTATATCACCCAACACAAATATAATGGCTAAGGTGTAATATTTCAATAGTTTTAAATTAAGACACCCTTCTTAACTGCTTTGCATTACTCAATAATATCGTTTAGAAATTGAAAAAGAATGTCGTTAAATTCTTCTGCTTGTTCCTGCATCATAAAATGTCCAGACTCCTTTATGATGTGAAATTGTGATCCATAGATTCTTTGATGAAGATATTCCCCATATTTCACAGGGGTTAAAATATCTTTATCGGCCGAAATAATAAGAGTAGGCATACTTATCTTCTGAACATCATTTAAAATATCAAACTCGTTACAGGCAGCTAAATCCCAATAGCAGACTTCAGGACCTGTTTGTAGCAGACCCTTTTTAAATTCCTGCTTAAGTTCTTGCGGCGAATCTTCAGCAAACATCCTATCAGGTGAGATGTCGCAAAACATCCCGTAATTATCTCTAACCGTATCGAGCGTTTGTTCAGCTACGCTGAGCTTTGCCCCTGTAGCCGCCAAAACACATGCTTTTAGAATTTCAGGATGCTCAAGAGCTATGAGCATGACCACGCCGCCGCCCATAGAATGACCGACCAAGATGATGTCTTTCAGGTTTAAATGATCTACGAACTCCATCACAAAATCCTTATATTCCCTTACACTGTGAAAGCCCTCTCCCTCGGAGCCGCCGTGACCAGGAAAATCAAGAGTAATGAGGTTAAAATTGGGGTGATTTCTAAATAAATCCAGTTGATATACCCAGGTGGAAATACTCTGACCCGCACCATGAATCATTAAAACAGTTGGGTGAGACTTATCAAACTTATCTCCTTCTATGTAATGTATCCGGTTTCCTTGAATAGTTATTTCAGACATGTTGATAAGATACTGGAAAATATAGTAAGCGGGTTTCTTTTGGTCTATGAATCCTCATATTTCTCTAAAAATGAACTGTAAAACTCCTGTGTAATACCCGAAACTTTTAAGGTTTTGAGCTTGGAAGTATGCCCCTTTAGAATCTCCACTTTAGATTTTGAAACTCCCAAAGCTTTTGCTATAAACTCTATCAAATTTTGATTTGCCTTGCCATCAACCGGCGGGGCTGAAATCTTTATCTTGAGCCTGCCGTTATGTATACCTATAATCTGATCTTTCGATGATCTCAGCTGAATCTGAACCTGGATATTTATATAATTTTCGCTCAATGTCCATTAAAACTTCTGGGATAACTCCATAAGGCTTTGAACAAGAAATTGCCTTAGGAAAACAATCACCAAAAGCACTATTATCGGTGATAAATCAAGAGTACCTCCAATCGGAGGAATTATTCTTCTCGCATACCTCAGTACTGGCTCGGTAGCGCGGTATAAGAATTGAACTATTGGGTTATGTGGACTTGGGCTTACCCATGATATTATTGCTCGTGCAACAATTATCCACATGTAAATGTTGAGTATTATGTCTAGGACATATGCTATTGCCCCTATAAAATTTCCACCTAAATTCATTACTTATCCTCCTTGGACAGTTCCTTTGAACGACGCGTAGCGGCCTCTACTGCTGAAATAGTGCTTGAGCGAAATCCGCCTTCCTCCAAACGATGCACACCTTCGATTGTAGTTCCGCCCGGAGATGAAACCTTATCTTTAAATTGAGCTGGATGCGCCTCACTTTCTATAATCATTTTAGCGGTGCCGTAAACTGTTTGAGCGGCTAGTCTATGAGCCATATCTCTTGGGAGCCCCATCTTAACCCCTCCATCAGAAAGAGCTTCAATAAAAATTGAGACGAAAGCGGGCCCGCTTCCGCTAAGACCGGTTGCCGGGTCTAAAAGAGCTTCGTCCTCAACTATATATGCTATGCCTATTGATTCAAATATCTTCTTTACACGCTCTTTTTCTTTGGAATTCACATTCTCATTACAATAAAGCACCGATGCCCCCGCAAGCACTAATGCCGGGGTATTAGGCATTACTCTGATTATTTTTGTTTTATTTTCCAATCCTTGAGAAATAGCGGGAACACTTATACCCGCGGCTATTGTTATTACTATTTTGCTCGGAGTAAGTTCGCCGTTGATGTCATCCAGAACATTCAGAATGAGATTGGGTTTCACGGAAAGGACAATAATATCAGCTTGTTTGGCTGCTTTATCATTCTTATCGCTTATTTTAATTTTGTACTCGGAGCTTAAATGATCAAGCCTCTTTTTTAATACATCGGCGGCTATAATATCTCCCGGTTTATATACACCGGATGCGATAAGCCCTCTTATTAGGGCCTCAGCCATGTTGCCCGCGCCTATAAATGCAATTTTGCTCATTTATGTAACCTCAATTAATTTAATATTAATGCCTTTCACCAAAAATTGCGGAACCTACTCTTATAATTGTAGCCCCTTCTTCAATCGCGACCTCAAAATCCCCGCTCATTCCCATGGACAGCTGCTTCATGTTTGGGAATGAAGGCAACAAATCATCTCGAAGTTCTCTAAGCCGAATAAAGTATGGCCTAGCCATTTCAACATTATCAAAATATGGAGGCATTGTCATTAGCCCCTGAACTTCAATAGAAGATAATCCGCTGAATTCATTTAAGAAACCCTCCAATAGAGCAGGAGTAACCCCGCCCTTTGACTCTTCTCCTGTGGTATCGACTTCTATAAGTACCGGAATTTTTATCCCTAAGTTTTCTGCCCTTTTGTTAATTTCCTTCGCTACTGAAAGTGAGTCAAGAGAATGAATAAGCTCAACTTTCCCAACCAGGTATTTAACTTTGTTTTTTTGCAGCTGGCCTATAAAATGCCATTTTATTTCTTTGTCTATTTGCTCACTAAGAACTTTAAACTTATCACGGAATTCCTGAGCGTAATTTTCACCAAAAGCATTAATACCAAGTTCCAAAGCTTTAATGACACGCTCAGCCTCAACCCTTTTGGTTACCGCTACGAGTTGTATTTCACTTGGGTCTCGTCCAGCCTTTGCGGCAGCTTCCTCTATCCTCTCCCTCACGCTGTTTAAATTACTTTCTAAGTCCATCGCCGCTAAAAAGCCTCAAAGCTCCAAGTTTGTTTAATGCTTCCAAAACCTCTACTATTGGAAGTCCAACTACGTTTGTATACGAGCCCGAGATTCCCCTTATCATAAAAGCACCAATTCCCTGAATACCATAAGCACCTGCTTTATCCATCGGCTCTCCGGTTTTAATGTAACCTTGTATCTCCTGAGGTTCAAGAGTTTTCACTCGCACCTTTGTATCCACAACTTCGCTGTGGAGAACATTATTTTTAGGCTGCGCTATGCAAAATGCGGTGAGAACATTATGCTCCCTTCCGGAAATTTTACTTAACATCGCCCTTGCTTCTTCTTCATTCGAAGGTTTGCCAAGGATTTCATTGTCCACAACAACAATTGTATCTGCACCAATTACAAGAAAATCCCCCTCCAGATTTAGAGAAACTGAAAGCGCCTTCTCTGAGGCTAATCTGAGTACGTAAACTTTAGGATTCTCTGAGCCCAATAAAGATTCATCAGAAGATGGAGCTACAATTTCAAATTGAATTCCTACACTTTGCAGAAGCTCTTTTCTTCTGGGAGATGTGGAAGCTAAGATAATTCTGCTATTCATTGTCTAAAACGATCTCTCCTATATTATAAGCGATATATTAATTGGGCTATATAATAACTACTTTTTCTCGGGCTTTTTAGAAGTGAAACCTAGATGCCATATTCCCGTTTTAGGGGGGTTGTAGTCTTTTACCTACGATGGCCCGATCTTCAAAAAGTCGATTGATCACAGTTTGGGTGAAATAGTGTTGAGGGATGAACGTTTTTATTACTGTGATATTTTGCCCAATTCTTAAGCTGGCGATATGTCAGGATGCAGCTAGTAAAATCAAAATTCAACGATTATTACATGTGAATGTCTA
>Ga0209013_10005586_pt1 | contig 10784 bp, 12 predicted proteins | sample Cruoilmetagenom2_FD_187291 | JGI IMG/M metagenome (GOLD analysis project Ga0209013, IMG submission 187291) | Oil polluted marine microbial communities from Coal Oil Point, Santa Barbara, California, USA - Sample 2 (SPAdes) (version 2) | ecosystem: Environmental > Aquatic > Marine > Oil seeps ...
CGCCTGCGCGGGAATGACAGGCGAGCTTGGGCGCTATTTCCACCGAAATCGATACTCTATACCAGTCGTCACTTATTGGCTGTCCGCGCCTGCCACCGCTCGGGGCGCGGGCAGGGCCAAAAGCCCGCCAAGCAGCAGCGGGATGGCAGGCAGCGCCATGACCAGTCCCGGAGCGGCAAACTGGAACAGGCCGCCCATCACCGGCGGCGCAACCACGCAGCCCAGAGCGCCGATGGCCACCGTAACGCCCACCACCGTACTGGCCCGCCGGCGGTGGCGCGCCCCGGTCAGGGCCACCGTTGTGGGCCAGGCGCCCCCCATTAAGAACGCCGAGGCCACAAAGCAGGCCAGCGCGTAGCGCCAGTCGACGGCCAGCAGGGAGGCTGCCACCGCCGCCGCACCAAGCGCCATGGTGGTAAAGATCAGCCCGCGGTCGGACCAGCGACCGGGCAACAACCCGCACAGCAAACGCCCCAGCAGCATGGCCGCCCAAAAGTAGGCGATGGACTGGATGGCCACCGACTCGGGCGCCGAGCTAAACTGAAAGAGGTAGATGTTCAGAAAGCCCACCAGGGCCGCCTCGGCCAGCACGTACAGGAAAAGGACCAGACATAGCTGAGCCACGGACCAGTGCCTCAAGACCGTTGCAGCCTCCTTGGGACTGAATCCCTGGTCCTGCCCCATGGCCTCGGTGCGGCTGATGGAGTACAGTACCAGGTTCGCAAAGGCCAGCACTGCGACCCCAAGGAAAAAGATTCGCCAGTCCACGCCCCGCGGCAGCAAGATGCCCATCAGCAGCGGGCCCGCGATCGCCCCCAGGCAGTAGGCCGCCTGCGACAGGTTGACGGCGCGCCTTTCCCGGTCGGGATAGAGCTGGACCAACAGGGCCGAAGACATCCCTTCCAGGATGCCGCCTCCCAGTCCCATGGCAACGACCGCCGGAATGAGCGCCGCGGGCCGGGCGCTGAGACCGAGGAGCAGAGCGCCAGCAAGGAGCGCGAGGCAACCCGCCATCAACACAACCCGGGCGCCGACCCTGTCCGCCAGATAGCCGGCCAGGATCGAGACAACGACGAAAGCCGCAAAGTAGGCCGAGGAAACGGAGGCCAACAGCTCCGGCCGTACGCCTATCTCATGGCCCATTCTGACGATGGCCGCGAAGAACAGGTTGATGGACGCGGCAAAGGAGATCAGGGAGAGAAAGGCGGCCAGGGTCAGCCTGCCTCGTGGTCGATTGAGACTCCATTGTAGCGCCATCGGCACAGTTCCTGGGCAACGATTGGGTTCCGGTGTGGAGAATAGAAGCGGTGGCAGGCCGGTTCAAACCAACTCCGGCCCTGTCATAGACACGTCATCTCTCCAAAGGGGGTTTGACGCCATCGGGTATCGGAGACACGTAGGGCGTGTCTCGCAGTCTCTCCAGAAATTCGGCCCGGGCCTTTTCCAGAAGACCCGGCTCTTGCATAAAGTTGGCCGCGCCCAGGGCCAACACCTGTGCAGCGTACAGCATGCCCCTGTGGCCGATGCTCATCCCCCCCTGGGCAACAGCTTGCCAGGAATGTCCGGGGGTACCAATCGCCTGGCAAGCGGCCATGATCTGCCCGGTCGGCGTCACCCAGCTCACGTCGCCAACGTCGGTGGAACCCGGGAGCGCTTTTTCAAGCTTGTATTCAGGAGCGAGACCTTCGAACAGTACCTTGTCCTTCATCGCGGCCATCATCTTGGCCAGATCGGGGCCCAGGAAACTAGCGAATAGATCCCGACTGCCTGGCGGAAAGGTCTTTGCCAGTTCCCTGGCGAATTGTTCTTCCTCGGCAGCAAACTGTGGTGGCTGCAGGGCCTGCATGTTGGCGTACAACACGTCCGCAATCGTATCGTTGGCCAGGAGATTCGAGGCGCCTGCATGGAACCGGACCGCGACCTGGGTCTCTGTCATCATGGCCGCGCCCTTGGCCACTCGTACGACTCGTTCGTACAGCTCCTCGAGCTGGTCTGAGCGGGGTGCGCGGATCAGGTACATGGATTCTGCGTCGGCCGGAACGACGTTGGGTGCTGGCCCACCACCGTTGGTGATCACATAGTGGATCCTGGCCTCTGGAATGATGTGTTCGCGCAGGTAGTTGACGCCGACGTTCATCAACTCTACGGCGTCCAGGGCGCTCCGGCCATTGTGCGGGTCGGCGGCGGCGTGGGACGACGTGCCCTGGAAATGAAAGAACACCTTCTGGTTGGCCAGCATGTTGACGGACACGCAGGCGTTAAGGCTGCCAGGGTGCCACGTCAGGCTCAGGTCCACGTCGTCGAACAGGCCGGCTTTGACCATGTAGGCCTTGCCCGAGCCGTTTTCTTCTGCCGGGCAGCCATAGTACCGGATCGTGCCCTGCACGTCCCCGGCGGCTATGGCCTCCTTCGCAGCCATCGCCGCGGCCAGGCTGCCCACGCCCAGCAGGTTGTGCCCGCAGCCGTGGCCGTTCCCGCCTTCCACCAGAGGCGATCTCTCCGGCAGACGATCCTGGCTCAGTCCGGGCAGAGCATCGAACTCGCCCAGAATGGCGATGATGGGCTTTGCCGTGCCATAACTGGCCACGAAGGCCGTGGGTATTCCGCCGGCGCCACGCTCGACCACAAAGCCAGCCTCTTCCAGGCTATCCGCCAGCAGCCCGGCGGAATGGTGTTCGCGATAGCCGAGTTCAGCAAGCTGCCAAACCTCATCACTGAGAGCGGCAAACAGCTCCTTTTTGCTTTCTATCCATTGAGTTATGATCACTTTGCGCCCCTTTCCCATATTAGATTGGGATCTTTCCAATCGGACCTCGTGGATTGCCCAGCCCAAAAGAGTCCCGGGTTACAAAAGCAATGGTCTGCCCTGGTTCTCTCTCATCGTCGCGGCAGATCACTGGCGAGTCTCCCAGAATCGCCAGAAGCATCTCATCGGTGACCCCGTCGTTCTCCTTATAGGCTTGTCTCAGAAGGCAATTTGCTCGCTGATGGCGCTCCAAGGCATAGTCTGGGTTAACGAGGTATTCCTGCCAATCCACGTAATCGTACTTGTTGGCCTGGACAAGGACATCCTTTACGTAATTCGGGCGGATTTCGTGCGGCAAGATTTGAACACCCACAATCTTTGTGTTGTCACTGATCAACATGTTCAGGCTGAAAGGAAACTCGCCATTCTCATACATAACCCCGTAGGCTTCTTGCGCTGTTCTGCAGGTGGCGAATGCCTCACGGGCGCGAACAAAGCGGGGTACCATCACCGGCGCGGTCACGTTGGAGACAATCACGTTCACCACCATGGCCAGACCCTGTTCGTTCTTCCCCACGGGCATGGCAGGAACGGCTCCCAGCCGGGCGGAAAACACGGTTGGCTCATTTCCGACTTTGTGCAGCACCCAGGCCATGGAAGAGCCTGATTCAGCGGGAGCGTCATAATTCTGGCCCATGACCACGCTGCCATCCGGGTTCACGGCGCCGAGGCATGTGCAGGCCCTGAACGCGGTCAGGTCGATACTGCCTGGATCAAAATTGTATCTCCCGTAGAGGACTTCCAGTGAAAGGGCTTGAACGAGGATGTCGTCGAAGGTGAACTCCTGCCCGCCGGCCTCGCTGGCGCCCTCCGCCATGCCGCGAATTTCGTCCTGGTACTTTTCGGGGATAAACGACAGGTACTCTCTGGCTACCGAGGTGAATTCCTCGATGCTTATGTCGAGCAATCTGGGGATCAACTGGTGCATCGAGTTGGCTGCCGTGATCTGTTTCACCAGGCCTTTTCCGGTGGCAATACCCAGCTCGTAGTGCGTCTTGGCTTCAACACGGAGATAGGCTTGCCCATTCGAATCCTGCCATTGAGCTTTCATGCGCTCCTCCCTCTGACTGCACGACAGGCTTTGTTGATCGGGAACTCGTTGGAGATGCTGGCCGATGAACCTGCGCTGATGGCCAGGTTCAGGACAAGGACCTTATCACATTCTGGGGGTATCGTCAACTCGGGTTCGCGCTCTGCACGCCTTGACACATCCGTGCTTACATAGGATAATGAGCCGCAGTGCCCGCCCAGAGGTTGCCTTGCGCCAGGTAATGCTCGACGCCAACCGATCAGAGCCATCTGCCAGGAGGACAAAGGTGAAAGAATTCGCTTATGAACCGTCGCATTGGGTTCCATTCCGCGACACCGAGGTTCTGGACCGCGTCCGCCGCATCCGTCGGGAGGACATGACCGGGCACCCCAATCCCGATTTTCGGATCCAGGTCCTGCCCGCCGGCGAGATCGAGTTCCTGTGGATCGTCGACATGTTCCACCGCATCAAGACCGCGGCTGATGAAGGCGGTCAGGTGGTGCTAATCCTGCCCAACCCCAACACCCGCTACTGCAAGGTGGCCCACCTTATCAACAAGTTTCGCGTTGACTGCAAGCACGTCCACGCCTTTGCCATGGACGAATACGCCAACGAGGACGGCGTCATCGCGCCGGAGACCTGGCGGCTTGGCTTTGTCTATGCCATGAAACAGAACTTTTACCATCAGATCGACGAGGACCTGCGGCCGCCCGAGGACCAGATCGTGGGTCCCACCAACGGTAACATGGCCGCCTACGGGCGCATTATCGAGGATCTGGGCGGCGCCGACATCTGCTACAGCGGCCCGGGCTGGACCGGGCACCTGGCCTTCATCGAGCCGGACGCGCCCGAGTTCCAGGCCGGCAGCCTGGAGGAGTGGAAACAGATGGGGCCCAGGATCGTGACCCTGAGCCCCTACACGCTGGCCCAGAATTCGCTGCACGGCAGTTTTGGCGCCAGCGGCGACATTGCCCTGGTGCCGCCCAAGGCCTTTACCATCGGACCCGCAGAGGTCATCGCCGCCAAGCACCGCGTCGACAACCACAGCCTGACCGTCGCCGGTACGGCAACGTCCTGGCAGAGGCTGATGACGCGCCTGGTCGTCCATGGACCGGTGACGCCCCTCCTGCCGACGTCGCTCAACCAGACGCTGCGGACCGACTGCTACATCTCGGAGGCCATCGCCCAGGATATCGAGCCCGATTCGGACAAGGGGTACTGAACTGAAGCCAAGGTGGGATCTAGATGGTTCTCACATTGGTATCAGTTTAGGTCGATCTGGGAACATTCAACCGTTGACTCTGGCGCTGATGGCCTTCGGGAATTGTTCCAGTAGCCTGCTTTGGCGCAAACCGCCGGGGGATCAATCCCCCGGCTACGCAGCAGCGCCGGCTGAAGCCGGCTTCAGGCCGGGCTGGACGCCCCGTGCACGCGGCGTGGCTCTGTTGCGCGGGCATTTGATGCCCGCGCGGTTCGCGCTCCAGCGAGGTTGCCTTCAGGGGGAAAAGATCTCCCGAAGGCCGGCCTCAGTCAGCCAACCCTCCTTATCAACCAGCGGCAGAGAGAAGTGAGCACCAACTCGGTCGCGCTGCGGCCTCTGGTTCTTTACGTAGAGGCAAGCGTGTAGTAGTCCACTAGACGGGGAGGCCTTGTGGAAGGACAAGCCTTGCCGGCACTGCATTTGTCAATCCTACTTTGGGGATTGAAGGTCCATTCTCCTATAGTCAGCTCACTGACTAGTTGATCTCTGACAATGCGCGTACGTTCACATTGCGCGCACCTTCTGACACGCATCCCCCTAGCTGCCGGAAACCGGCCAGATGGTCGCTGCCGCTTCATGGTGCCCATCTGCCTGACCCTTCTGCAGGGCCATCCTTTCGAGCAAGTACGCGACGGAACAGGGTAGAGGCCAACGTCCGATATCAATACGTCCATCCACTTGCCGTAGATTGAACAGGAGTCACCTCAAACAGCGCGATTGGGGAGTCGCAGCGCCACGTGCGAACGCGCTTCTCTTGCCAGTTCAGGACCCAGGTGGGTGAGAAAGGCCTCAACCTCGGGAACGCCCATCCTTCGGCGGGCTCAGGACACCGTTTCGGAGGGGTGACGCACGCCGTGGAAATGGATGTAGCGTTTGATCCAACTGACGTCGGCCTGCTCGGTGCGAAAAAAGCAGTGTGTGAAAGTGATGGCATCCCTTCGGCAAGCTCCCCTCGGCTTCGCTCGGGACAGGCAGGAAAGGCGCGCACCTGGTCGAGCAGCTTCTTGTCAGTAGGGTCCATCGTTTCCCTCCAAAATGACTTGCCTTTCTGTGAATTCTCTGATATGATAAGTTCACCCGGAAACCACAACAAGATTCTACGGAAGAGATCTAGCAAGGGTACCCAGCGGAGAGACCTCGCAATGGCAACTAATTGGCTATTCTGGGCAATGGCAAAGGACACCGTCAAATGGCCGAGACTCTGGCATGCGCAATCCGCTTCGCCCGGGCCAGAGCGTCGGACGTCGGAATGGACACTGCACCCGCAGTGATAACTGGTTTCTCATTAGGTGGAGGTGTTGCGTCACACGTTGCCCTAACGGGGTAAAGCGTTGGTCGCCGGTGGGAGGAGTATGCCACGTCCAGAGGTGGACCACCGCGCCAGGTTGACTGCGGGGTGAGCCAGGGCTCAACCCACGTGGATGCCCTTGTAGGGATTGCCGGAGCCTATGCTGGCTTTGCAGGATATGACGGACAGTATGGGCGTGAGTCCATGCAGGAGAAGGATCCCGACCTGTGGAAGATGCTCTATGGTTCTATTGGGGAGAATCCGGATCTGAAAGTTCGCCTGCTCCTCTCGGAGACAGATTCCAGTATTCCGTATGAAAACTCAGTCGAGTTTGAAGCTACTCTGGCGGAGGCGGGATACGACGTGAAACTGGTCCAGTTCAGTGGTGGTCACACTGCGCCGCTTGAGCTAACAGTCCAGACAGTCATGAACGTCGCTCGGGATCAGCTTCTATGACACTACAGTGGCTCAAGGTTGACCTTGTCGTAGGAGGGGTGTCGCCTAACATGGGCGCCAAGCCGGCCGCCTGATCGAGTATCCTCAAGTTGTTTGCTTTGGTTTTGCAGCGTTTCAGGTCTGGATTGACCTCACTGCGAAACCCGGCGGCGGCCTAACTCGCAGCCGTTAGCTCGACAAAGCGCTATGCAGAGAGGGGGGCGATAGATGTCGGATCACAGAGAAATCTATCGCAAACAAGCCAGTGAATACGAGTTTTTGGTATCCCGCGAGGATTATCAAAAAAACCTCCCCCGAGCGCTCGGTCAAATCCGACCGTTTGATGGTCTGGACGTGGTCGAGCTGGGCGCGGGTACGGGCAGGTTGACGTGCATGATGGCTCCGTTCGCCAAAACGATCCTGGTCAGTGACATCTCGCGCCACATGCTAGATGTGGCGACAGCAAAGCTGGAAAAAACCGGCTTGCAGAACTGGACGGTGACCATCGCCGACAACCGCGCTCTGCCGGTGGTCGATCGAGTTGCGGACGTCTCTATCGCCGGCTGGAGCCTGGGATACTTGGCCACCTGGTATGCGGAATCGTGGCGCAAAGAGATAGGGCAAGCGCTTGCGGAGATGGAGCGGGCGCTGCGGCCCGGCGGGACAGTCGTTATTCTGGAGACGTTGGGCACGGGGTCAGAGAAACCGTGCCCGCCAACCGAAGCTTTGACCACGTACTATGCCTGGCTAGAAAAAGAACATGGCTTTTCTTCGACTTGGATTCGGACGGATTATCGGTTCGAGTCGCTTTCCGAAGCTCAAGAGTCGACGCGATTCTTCTTTGGCGATGAATTTGCGGATCGGATCGGCAGAGAAAACTGGGTCATCCTCCCCGAATGTACGGGTATATGGTGGTTGACCGTTTGACGCACGAATAGACGGCTGACGAGTTTTGGCGTTGGCTTGCCAGTTTCATAGGGAGAAATCGGGCAGGCCAACAACTCGCTGGAGTTGACTTGGCTATCATGGAGCCTACCGAGGTTCGCACAGGTAACCGCCGAGGTCAAACAAAGATTACGGAGGTGAATAGTGAACTCACACATCTGCTTTCAAGACTTTCAAAGGGGAAGCTGCGTATCTCGCGGCGTATGACGCCGCCATGAGGTTGTGGCCCGTTCCGTATGAAGAGGTGGGGATTCCAAGTCGGTTTGGGACCACGCATGTTGTCGTCACTGGCCCGAAAGATGCCCCACCGTTGGTAGTCTTGCACGGAATGGCGATGACTTTGAATATGTGGTCACCCAATATCGCCGATTTCAGCAAGGACTACCGGGTATATGCCATTGATGTGATGGGTCAGCCAGGCAAGAGTATCCCCAATCCCGATTAACCGATACGCGATGCGGCAGATTTCGTCGCCTGGTTGCGTGAGACCTTGGACGGGCTGAACCTGGATCGCATCTCTCTGGTGGGCATGTCCTATGGTGGGTGGCTGGCCCTTCACTTCACTATGGCAGTGCCGGCGCGCGTTCGAAAACTTGCGCTTCTGTCTCCGGGGGCCTGCTTCCTGCCGATTGTCAAACAGTTCATGCTGCGCGGGTTGCTGATGACGCTCTTCCCGACACGCTTCACAACGGACTCATTCATGGGATGGATGGGGTCAGCGCACGAATCCTTACCCTGAAGACATAGACCAACACATCCCTCCAGGAGTCTACGAAGCGACCTTTGTCATTACTGATCTACAGTAAAGGATGCTTCTGGATTTTGGGTTGATGGCACATCCAGCCGCCTGATTCGCCGGATTTTCAGTCCGCCGCGAGCGAAAACGCGAGTAGCCCCACACTTTTGCGGTATACCCGGAGCAATTGTTATGAAGCGACTACATCAAGGTTCGGACTATGCACTCTACAAGATTTATATCTGGGGCGGACTGCCCTTACTTGTCATTTACATCGTTGTTGCTGCGCTAGTACTTGAGCGGCGCAATCAGCTTGGGCCAGCAGGAGGGCCTTGTATCCTTATTCCGTTGATGCTTTGGTTTGGCGGCATTCTGTTGTATTGGTGGTGGGCGATTCTCTTCAAAGGCAACCAAGAGCTAGAAGAATTGGCCCAGTCACCAGGGGGGGATGTTCCGGCCATCAAATCATTGAAGAGCTGGAACACACTGCATCAGGCGATGACGATCTCTGGCGGCAACGTAAAAGAATTCATAAAGAATGCCAAAAAGGCGAACCGGCCAATAATCGTGTGGTATGGCACTATGAATCTGCTGGCGTGTTGGATTTTTGGTCCCTTTGTTCTGGGGTATTTGGGAATCATGCCGGACGCTGCGCCAAAGACACAGCTTGGGATTTGGCTTGGGGGCGTATTTGTTTGGATTGCCTTGATGATTGTCGTGACCTATGTTCTTTTGGGTTGGGGCGGTGGGGCTTCAGAGAAGGCGTATTTGGCTCCGCTGGGGCTGGCAGTAACTCGAGTGCCGAGACTCACAGTAGATGTGATCGGGCTGATTGGCGGTGGTCAAAAACTGATCCCGGACGGCCCGGCCATTGTCGAGGGAGAACGGTATGGGCGCTTGGTCCATATCGAAACGATCGGCAAAGACAGCCTGACCGTGGTGCAGGCCAGGCTTCCAGAATTTGAGGTGCAAAGTAGGGATGGCAAATTGACCCCCGAAGAAGGCGCGCCAGAAGCCGTGGTCAAGGCCCTAAAGAGTCTGCGCAAGGCCAAGCGCTGGAAGGGGATCAAAGCATACGCAGGCCCAGAGGGGATTGGCGTTCAACGGCATTCAAGAGGCACGAATATGTGGTTGTATGATTTGTGGTTCGCCGAGTATTTGCTGGATAAGACGTAGCTGCTCAAGCAACAGGTGCGACGCACTTGGTTTCTGCGGCAAAAGTGCGTCGCACCTGAGCAGACAGGAGATTATGGAAATAACTGAACTCAACGCAAAACCCAAACGCAGCATCGTCACCTTGATCTGGTTGATCGTCTCGCAGTTGATGGCATTGGCCACGCTCTTGTTCTGGGTCGTTGCGGCGGGACTGTCTGTGATGGCTTTCGACGAAGGCTCAAGCCCTGAAGCCTGGAGAATGGTGCTCACGGTCTGGGCTTATCCGCTCTTCCCGCTGACCATGGCCATCGGCGCGTGGATTGCATTCGTGTTCCGCAAGAACCGGCTGGCAGTCTCATACTCTCCGGGTTGTCCTTCGTGCCGGCGGGTTTGCTCTATCTTGCTCTACGATTTGGGCCGTAATGTGGGAGTGATTAAACATGAAGAGACTTCTATCGAAATTCGGTAACTCGAAGATATGGTGTGGCTTGTTGACGGTATTATCGTTGGGCCTGTTGATACTGCTCGTGGTGGAGAATAGCAATACGCCAGGTATGCCCAACGAGTCAGAAAAGGTCAAAGCAAACTATCGAGAAAAGGTAAGATTTTCAAGAGACACCTGGGTTGAGTTTCCCGATTTTGACCTGATCTATTTAGGAACGGGTGTGAGCACAGGCGGTGGTATGCATGTACCGATCAAGTCGTACTATTTCAAAATCGTACGAGGCAGGGAGGAGAATATCGTTTTCTGGTCAGCCGGGACAGGTGTCATCGGCCCGATCCCCTTCGAATTCAACGACAATGATTACATGATCGAAATGGAACGCATGGTGTATGGTCGAGAAGGGCAAGTTAGACTGGGGGAAAACGAATTGAGCATATCCAGAACGGACAAGGTCACGGATTAGTGGCCACAGAGTAGTTGCGGCGTGGCCATCTTTGTCGCGTTGCTCGCCATCATGATCCTGATGATGGAGCCACATAGTAGCAGGGCCATGAGCCAGGCTCTGGTGGCGCTGTGGGTGACGATAGCCGCGGTGTTCCTTGCCAGTGCTGCCGTGGTAGGAGTTGTGGCGTGGAAGATCGTTGCGGGCATAGCTGGTCGCCTGGCGATCGTGGCTGTGTAGG
>Ga0209013_10005587_pt1 | contig 10784 bp, 8 predicted proteins | sample Cruoilmetagenom2_FD_187291 | JGI IMG/M metagenome (GOLD analysis project Ga0209013, IMG submission 187291) | Oil polluted marine microbial communities from Coal Oil Point, Santa Barbara, California, USA - Sample 2 (SPAdes) (version 2) | ecosystem: Environmental > Aquatic > Marine > Oil seeps ...
CCCTCATATTTATTAAAGACAGGTGCTATTTTCTCCATGTTTTTTCTATTTTTAGTTCTTAATCTATCCTGCGCCAGGATGAGGGATTTATCCTCTTCCGAGCAATCAGGAAAACAGGAGAGAATGTCCGATTCAGAGACAGGGATGTTGAATTTGATCTTTAATGTGAGGTTCAGTTTCGGCGCTGTTTTGTGATACAGTTTTATCAGAGCATTGAATTTTTTAAATTCTTCTTCAAGTATAAGTGCACTCAACATGTCCCTTCTCTTCGTATCCCTGATCGTCTCAATTTTGCTCTCATTTTCTACCAGGTTCTTTCCCCTGGACTCCTTCCTTAATATATCTATATATATATTACGAATTGTAACAAGAAAATAGGATGTAAAAGTCGGTGATGCCGGATCATCAAAATTAAATCTCTTCCTGATACCGGATATTTTATCTTTTAGAAATCTTGTAATTATCTCCTGAACTATCTCCTCCACCTCATCTTTGTAAATGTGCCTCTTGAAAATATATTTGAATATAAGGTCTTTGTAAATAATCACAAGAGTGCCGGGATTGTTATTCAGTAGAGATTCCAGACAAACTTTGGAGTTGATCCATTCTGTAAGTTCAACCGGGCTTTCAGGAGTATCGCCGTTCATGCAGAGATCTCCCAGTATAGTAACGAGGTCGGGAAAAAGTGATCTTGGGTATCGATCTGCGGGGTAAAGTTTATCAGCGATTATTTCCCTGATCTGTTCATTGTTCGAGTTATTCATCTGTTTTTAATCCTGAGAAAGAAAAATTCAGTATCAGTCTCTGAACCGGTTTTAATCCAGATCGGGATAAGCTCCTTCCCTTTTAGTTTGAATGTTCCCATTTCTGAGAGATTTACTGGTAACTGAACCTCTCCTGGTTTTTCTACCCGTAATAAGACGTTTTTTTTGTTTTTTATGATCAGTGAAGATCTTTCCGGAACTTCAATTATCAATGATATTTTCTTTTTCCACTTTCTCTCTTCAAAGTGGATCGTATACTCTTCATTGCCCTTGATCCTGAAACAGTTCTCGCTTTCGAGCCATACAAAGTTGGAGGAGGTGTTGAAAAGAGATATACCATCCCTTCGGAACCGGTCTGAAGCAGAGATGTGAACATGGGGGAATACCGATATGAGAAATACCGCCAGAAGAAAGAAGATAGTTGCTCCTGATCTCATTGCTGTTAAGCTTACTTTAAAACCCTTAACCCTTCGGGAATAAAAAGCTGCTGTGGTTATCAGTATCAATGATATCCAGATTATATTAGGCATGTGAAATGTACTTCTATTAGTAAGGAAGGATGGGAATAAATTAGTAAGATCGAGAGTATTGCTTCCCATGAATTTGATCAGAGAAGAACCGCCGTCTGAAGTTGATGCAAAGACCGGCTGATAGATGAATTGCGGGTAGTTAAGGATCCAGTAGAGGATAAACATGTTCAGGCCGGTTAATAGTTTAAACAAATGTTTCCTGTCTGATTTAAAATAATAATTAAATCCGAATAAAAGGATGATCCAGAGTACGAAAATGAGAGGCCTTCCGACTGGTGCATGAGCCCCCCTTACAGTTGTCACAGCATGAAACAGAGTATACGTACCCAGCAGAGTAAGAGGTATTTTCCATAAAAATCCCCTTGATCTGATCCCGAACAGGAACAGAAAAAGAGAAGGGGCATAGAAAAGCAGTCCGTCTCTCTGATCAATAAAATATGCAGCGAATACTTTCAGTTTCAATATAAGGGGTGTTGACCAGTAATTTTCTGCAGGGAATATTCCGGCAGGATTAAAAGTACCATATACAGCCTTGCTGAATAATAACAATACTATTGAACTTATGGCAGGATATATCAGGAATTTCAGGAGATCACTTTTATTATTCTCTCTGAATAGTTTCCACAAGGCGAAAAGAGCGAAAATAAAAAGAAGGGGGTAGTATTTAACATGGAACCATATGGTAAGTGAGAATAAAAATCCGGCAAGAACCGGTTTCGGTTCATTCCGGAACAGGAAAAGAAAAGATGCAGCGAGTAGAGAGGCGGCAGGCAGTTCGGGGAATATATGGACTGAGTGAAAAAGGAGTGGAACGGTTAGTATCGAAAGGAACCATATGCCTGCTATTTTTTTGCCTGGGAAAAAAGATTTCATGAGGAAATAAAGAATGAAAGGAAATAAAGAATTTATAACGGAGATCGATATTCTAAAGAAAAGATGGGGAGAGATAATATTCCCCGTCAATTTGAAAATAATATAGAAAGGGATGAGAAGTAATGAGAGGCCGGGCATATGAAATGAGAGGTATTTCCCCTTGTGTATTATCATGTGGGGGGGAAGTTCTGCAGGAATAAAGTCCATATACGTCTTATCCTCAACATTGTTCCTAAGGGATAGGTCGTGGTCTTCGACAATACTTTGAGTCACCATCAGGTAGTGGGGTTCGTCACCGGAGAGTTGAACGCCTTTGTGATCAAGCCATATTGAGAGGAGAACGAACAGGAGCATTGGTATTACCCACACGACAAATGGATTTCTAAGAGATTTGGTAATTTTTCTCAGAGGCCTGATCTGAATAAATGGAGCAGACGAAATATAGCATAGAAAAAGCAGAGATATAATCCTTATTGTGAAATCTGCGGTAGTAGAATAAGATAGCAGGGTGACAGGTGATATTAACATCAGCAGATAAGGGAAGATAGTGCCGTTGTGATAAAGCCGGAACAAAAATTCAGCAGTTATTATCAGGGCAGCCATAACTAAAAAAAACTTTGTGGAAACTCCTCCGGTAAGTAAAGTTACAAAAAAGGTTAGAATACCGGCAGAGATGATCAGTGTTTTATATATTCTGTTCCGCTCAGTTAATGGCCCTAAAACTTCCATTAGAGAATTTTATCACAGAGAGAAAACAATTTTTATTAATTTCAAAATTTTTCTGATCAGCTTCCCCTGAATATAACCTCTTCCCTGCTGAACCACTTTATACAAATGAAGAGGCTGGCGGCTGCAAGAAGAAACATAGAAATATATACAATCGCCAGCAGGCCATTATCAATTGTTCCCGAGATGATCTCTTTGGATGCAAGTGATACGTTGAGGATCGGTATAAAGGCTGTTAATGTTGTAAGCTTCATTCCAGGCAATGTTCCGATGAATGCTGGAATTATGACCAGGAAGTTCAGGGGTGTCATAATGCTTTGGGCTTCTTTGAATGAATTTGCAAAGAACGAAAATGAGAGCAATATGCCTGCAAAAAATACGCTGATAGGAATTATCAATGAAAAAATAAAAATGATCGAGTTGATATCAATAACTTTCATTATGAGGTCAAGTATCTTTGAAGGGATATCGCTGTTCATTTTAACTGAGGCAAATAGGCCTGCAAAGGTTAGCATTGCACTTATAATACCCGAAAGTGTGACCACAATGAATTTCCCGATCACGATTTGAAAGCGGGTTGCCGGGCTTACAAGTAATGTTTCGATCGTCCCTCTCTCCTTTTCTCCGGCGCCGAGATCAATTGCAGGATACATTGCCCCTATAAAACAGAAAATAACAAAGAGATAGGGGATGAAACCGCCGATCTTTTCACCGAATTTTTCCTTTACACTTACAATGTCTTTTTCATTTATATTTATTGTGTTTATTACACTTGTATTTAATTCCAGTTTTGTGAACCTTTCATCAAGAAGTTTATTTTTATATTCCTCAAGAATTCCGTTAATCCTCCTCTTCGAAATATCATTCTTGGCTGAAGATTTAAAGTAGAGCCTTATTTCTCCAGGTTCAAGGTTCGCCACATTATTATCGAATTTTTTGTCAAGTGTTATACAGAAATCAAGATTGTTCCCATTTATCATTTCTGTTACTAACTCCTCATTTGTCACTTCTGTCAATTCCAGGTCATCTCTGGATATAACGGTATCTTTCAGACGGGAATCGTTGCCGTTGAGGATCACTCCGACTTTCAGCACTCTAGTTGCAGCGGTTGTTTCAAGTTTCATCATGAATTTAGAACTTATATTTATTATCAACGGGAAGAGGACGAGGGGCATAATTATCATAAGGACCAGGGTTCGTCTGTCACGGAGAATATCTTTCATCTCTTTCAGGAATATTGTAATTATGTTCTTCATTCGCCACCTCCTGCTATTCTGACAAATTCATCCTCAATAGTGGCTGACTGCATTCCGTTTTTAAAATCTAAAAAGTTTCCACTGAAGACTATCTTTCCTTTATTCATTATTGCAAGATCATCGCTCAGCATATTAACTTCACCCATTATATGGGTTGAGAAAATAACTGTTTTGCCCTCATCTCTGCAGTCACGTATCAGTTTGATGATATTCCGGGAAGTAATAACATCCAACCCGACTGTAGGTTCATCAAATATAACAACTTCAGGATCATGTATCAGGGTTCTTGCTATTGATACTTTCTGTTTCATTCCGGATGAAAGCTTGCCTATACGTCGATCCTTAAATTTATTTATTCCAAGGATGTCAAATATTGAATCTCTTTTATCTGTATATTTTTTACCTGTAATTCCATACAGTTTTGCATAGTATCGCACCATCTCCTCCGGGGTAAGCCTCGAATAAAGTCCGGTGGTACCTGTCAGGAACCCGATCTTTGACCTTACTTTGTCTGGTTGCGCAAGTGTATCAAATCCTGCAACCTTTATCTTTCCCGAATCCTGAACAAGGATAGTGCCCAGCATTCTCAGGGTTGTTGTTTTTCCAGCCCCGTTAGGGCCCAGCAGTGTGAATATCCTTCCAGGCTTACAGTTAAATGATACATCTGAAACCGACTGGATGAACTTGCCTCCCGAATAGCTTTCTCCGAGCTCCCTGCGCTGTTTTCTTGAAAGTTTGAATTTCTTGCTAATATTTTCAACCTCTATCATATTTTCCTCCGGAATAATCTGAAGCAGATACTAAGGTATATACAATGATAACTACTTTTAATCAAAGAAAAAGTTACAGTAAAAAGTAAATGGATGCAGAATGTGGATATATGATAATAACATACTAAGATATATCTGATAAGAAAATTGTTATAAAAGTTGACAGTTTTAAATTTTCATACTATAATATTTCTGCAAAAGATAAAGGAGGCAAAAATGACTGTATCAAAATGGAAACCTTATGGAGACCTTGTCAGGTTGAGTGACAGGATCAACAGGTTATTTGAGAATGATCTGATGAATGAGGGGATAAAAGGCCCTGAAGGATTTACAGATTGGAATCCTGTAACTGATATTTATGAAACGAAAGATAGTTATGTCTTCAAGATTGAAATACCCGGACTGAAAAGAGATGACATAGAAATTGATCTAAAAGAGAATGTGTTGAGTATCAGAGGGGAAAAGAAAGAGGATACTGAGATCAAAAAAGAAAATTATCACAGGGTTGAGAGCTTCTGCGGTTACTTCAGCAGATCTTTCACAATCCCTAAAGATATTGATCCTAAAAAGATTGAGGCGACTTTAAAAGACGGGATCCTTGAACTTAAGATCGGTAAAGCCGATGAGGTCAAGGCCAAAAAGATCCAAATCGATGTAAAATAATCTGGCGATCTACATTGAAAGGGGGCTCTCTGCCCCCTTTTTTTTTCTCCTGAAATAATCAATAATTTGTATATTAGTTTCTGATATTTTATTCTTTTCTAATGAGAAGATCTGAAAAGTCAATTTACGATCCTGAAATAATTCAAGATGTTTTTGAGCGTGGTGATATATGCCGTCTGGGAATGATAGACAGGGATTCTGTTTACATCGTCCCTATGAATTTCGGGTATGAAAATAAATATATATACTTTCATTCTGCAAGGCAGGGTAGGAAGATAGATATATTAAAAGAAAACCCTTTGGTCTCTTTTGAGATCGATGTTGATCATAAAATTAAAGCAGGTGATTCAGCCTGCCTCTGGAGCGCCTCCTACCTCTCCGTAATGGGAAAAGGGAGAGTTGAGTTCGTCAGTGATCCGGGGAAAAAAATGAGGGGACTGAATCTTATAATGAAGAAATATTCACGAAAAGATGATTGGGATTTTCCGGATGATATAGTTGCCGGGACATTAATTTTCAGGATTTCAACAGAACATATATCGTGTAAAGGTTCAAAATAGTAAATATATACGGAGGATGAATATGACCGAGGCTTCAGTACAGGCTCTGGGTGGCCTGAGAGATCTTACGATGTTAAAATGGTATGTTATTCCACTCCTTGCTATTGTTCTTTATATTTACGCCAAAGAGATCAAGGAAGCAAGATCGACCGGAAACTGGAATGCAGTTTTTGCCGGACTCACTCTTTTCGGGATCGATTTTTTCAATGAAACCTGGAACGGCTGGGTCCTGGTGCTTACCGGAAGATCCGCTTTTTGGACAGCACCGGGTGAAACTGCATTGAGAACGATGGTGGGATGGAATATTGAGATAATGTTCATGTTCCTGATAGCAGGAATTATCTGGTATCATACCTTATCAGTTGATCCGAAAGAAAAAATACTGGGTATTCCCAACAGATGGTTCTGGGCTATCGGATATTCAGCTTTTTGTGTATTCGTGGAAGTACTACTGAACAAGGGTGGTCTGCTGATATGGGAGTATCCCTTCTGGTACCGATCCTTCGGAGGTGTCTGGCTGATCTTTCTGTTCGGTTATTTCCATTTCTTTGTCGGTTCAATTTTTGTGATATCCAGGAAAACCATTAAATTAAAAATCACTATTATCGGGGTTATATATCTGATTCCGATACTGATGAACATATTCGGATATTGTATAATGGGGTGGAATTACTGATATTACTAAGTTTGACCGGATAGAAAGCCAGGATTGACAAAACTATACTAATTATTTACGATAAATTCGGGGAGATGATGTGATATTGAATTGTGACGCACCTGTACCATTCGAGTTCAGGAATATCTTTATGAATAAACTATCCGGACAGCTTAGTGTTTCCACGCCAAAGAACAAAAAAACGATGTTTTTTCATGAAGGAAGACTGATCCATAGTGAAAGTAATTTTTTTGATGAAAAACTTGGTATAATTCTGAACCTCATCGGTAAAGTCTCTGACTCACAATATGATAATATCAGCGGTCTTATACATAGTGCTGATGATCAGGTTGGAAACATTCTCGTGCAGAATGGAATCATTTCAAAAGATGATCTGAAGGAAGCTGTTCTCTACAGAATCAAAAGGATTGCTGTTTCTTCATTCTCAATCCTATCCGGGGAGGTATCTTTTACAGAAGGTGTATCTCCTGATAATGCCGGAGCAGGTATCCGAATTCCCATTGAAGAGATCATCTATAGCGGAGGCAGGAGGATTGAGTCGGTTAATTGTATCAGTAAAAAATACTATTTTAATTCACCGGAAGTGGTTAATGGAAATGAGAAACTGTATAAAATTCTAAGCATCGGAGAGAGAGAACTCATTGAGATTGTGAAAACCTCTGATGAACTATCAAATCCACGATTGATCTCCAGATCCGGGATATCTTCTGATTCATACTGGGAAGGGATAGCAGTTCTTTTTCTCCTGGGGATAATTGATTTCAGTTCAGATATTAAAGATAAACCCTCCGAGGAGGATATAATAGGGCTGGTCAGATTGAAAAATGTTTTTGAAAAAGGGAATTACGATATATATTCAATTCTGGGTTTGGCAGGAGATGAATCTGTTACCAGTATTCAGAAAGCATATATAAATCTCGTTCAGAAATATGATCCCGAGAGGTTTGGTGTTGATATATCTCCGGAGATTAGAAAAAGTGCTCAATATGTTATGCGTAAACTTGATAGTGATTTCAAAGATATCAATGAACATCATGAAGAAAGTAAAAAGATTGAAAGTGTCTCTTTTCATAGTATTCCTGAAGATAAAACTGATCCCGGAAAACCGGTTGTATTACCTGAAATGGTACCAGAGGAAAATTATGAGTTTGATGAGTATTTTGACAAATTTGAGAAAGGGAAAGAATTATACATGTCTAACAAATTTGATGAAGCACTTGTTTATCTTAAGGATGCTGCAAAGCTGGGAGAACCGAGATATGAGAATTTATTGTATCTTGGTAAGTGTCAGACCAATCTCCCTTTCTTTTCGGATGAAGCTGAAAGAAATCTGAAAAAGGCTATTGAAATGTCTCCCGCAAAATCTGAACCTGTTCACGCACTGGGAATTCTCTATTTAAAGTTGAAAAAGAAAAAAAATGCAAAAAAATGTTTTGAGAGGGCAGTTGGACTTGAGCCTGGCAATATAGAGGCGGCTCAGGATCTTTTCAGATTAAGATTTCCGCCCAAGAAGAAAAAGAAATTGTTCTCAAGGTAGGAATAGAAAAAGAGGAATTTTAGAAAATTGCAATCTAAAAAAAAAATAAGTAAATAATTGTTTAATTTTTAAAATAAATCATTTACAATACAGTCAGTAAAACTGGAGGAGATTAAAATGAAAAAAACCTTATTAATTTTAATTTTATTAAGTGTTGCAATTATTATTACTTCATGTTCAAAAGCTGAAGAAATCACTATTACAAAATATTTTCAGGCTATGAAGGTTGGAGATACTGGTGATAAAGATACTATGACATCAATGGCAATTAATCCTAAGCATATCAAATTCGACAAATATGAGATCGTGTCGATTTCTGAACCGGTTATCGAACCGATATTGCTCCCGTCCCTTAATCAGAATCTTGCTGATGTAAATGAGAAGAAGAAGAATATAGGACTTGCAGCGCAGGAATCCAATGATGCCATTCTGGATCTTGAAGATGAACTTGCTGACGCAAGAGGTTCTGCTAAAAAGAGAGATCTCAAAAAACAGATCGAAGAGGCTAAAGTTAGTAAAGATGAGCTGGTTGCAAATTTCAAAGATATAATTACACAGAAGAAAAACCTGGAAAAACAGATTCAATTTGAGCAGATGTTGATGAAAACTTCGGCCGGAAGATCAAAAATGCCTAATATTGAAATGTATAAAGGCGATAGCTATACGTCCAAAGTTGATGTAAAGATCACTCTGCCGACCAAAGAGATCGTTGACTATGTATTCATATTAAAAAAGTATGTTCTCAAACTTGCTGATAAGGAATTACCGAGAAACAGGTTGCTTATTACTGAAATTATGACAGCTGAAGAATATACTAAATCTATCGAAGAAGTGACTGAGGAACCGGAAAATACTGAAGAAGTTACAGAAGAACCGGAAGCGACAGAAAATCAATAAAAGATACTGATAAACAATGCGGGGCAATATGCCCCGCTTTGCCTTTCAATATAAAAATCTCAAATATAAATAGGTTGCGGATACATCTTTAAAAAATTCAGCCTTTCAGGGGCGATATGAGGAGAAAAAAATGAAAAAATTACTGATCTTATTGCTGGTAATGTTGATCCCGCTTTCTACATTTGCAGAAAAACGGGCATTAAAATTTGAAGACATGTTCAAAGCAGGAAGGTTGGGTTCATTATCCCTGTCTCCTGACGGCTCTAATGCAATTTTTCAGGTCAAAATTCCTGATCTTGAGAAGAATAATTATAAGACTGATATATATATAACAGATCTGATGACCGGGAAGATAAAGAAACTGACCAATTCGGAAGGGAATAATATGGCTCCCGAGTTCAGATCCGAAAATGAGATATCTTTTATATCCACAAGAGATGGAGATCCTCAATTGTATATCATGGACCTGATCAACGGAAAGGAAAACAAGGTATCTGATGTGCCCGGAGGGGTGGGGTCTTATTATTGGATTCCCGGAAGTAATGGATTTGTTTTTCAGAAAGATATTTTCCCATGCAAGAAGTCGATCGAAGATAGTATTAAAAAAGAGAAAAAAATTGAAGATAGCGGAATTGATGTAAAAGTGCTTAATTCTCTTATGTACCGTGTCTGGAATTCTTGGAAAGAGGGAAAAAGATCTCATATATTCCTTGCTGATAATAAAGGCAAATCCGGAAAAGATCTGACTCCGGGGAATTATGATACTCCTCCACTGGATCTTGGGGGAAATCAGGATTTTGTTTTCTCACCTGATGGTAATTTATTTGTGTTTGTTAAGAACACAGATAAAATGGTTGCGATCTCCACTAATAATGATATTTTTGTACGCGAACTTGACTCCGGGGAAGAAAAAAATATTAGTAAAGAGAACAGGGGAAGTGATGTTAATCCTGTTTTTTCTCCAAATGGGAAAAATATTGCTTATATCTCAATGAAGAGAGAAGGGTTCGAGGCAGATAAGCATAATATTATTTTATATGATCTGAAGACCGGGAAACGAAATAATCTCACTTCCGGTTTTAAATATAGTGTGAATGAGTTTATATTTTCTCCCAGGGGAAGTTATATCTATTTTACAGCGTCCGAAAGTGCATTTGTTCCGGTGTACAGAGTCAGGCTGAAAGATAAAAAGATTGAAAAAATCTCCGGGAATATTTTTGCTTCAGGGCTTAATATTTCAGGTAATGGAAAATATTTAGTATTCCTCAATCAGAGTGTTTCATCACCGAAGGATATTTTTAAGATTAAAATACGCGGGAAGAAGATCTCACGTGTGACAGATTTTAATAAAGATATTTTCGAAGGTGTTGAGATGAATCCGGTTGAACGATTTGTTTTTGCGGGTGCAGGTGATGATCAGGTTGAAGGCTTACTTATAAAGCCGCCTTTCTTTGATCCGGAGAAAAAATATCCTATGGTTTTTCTGATCCATGGGGGGCCGGCTGCGGCGTGCTTCTCCCTGAGTTCCAGGT
>Ga0209013_10005588_pt1 | contig 10784 bp, 13 predicted proteins | sample Cruoilmetagenom2_FD_187291 | JGI IMG/M metagenome (GOLD analysis project Ga0209013, IMG submission 187291) | Oil polluted marine microbial communities from Coal Oil Point, Santa Barbara, California, USA - Sample 2 (SPAdes) (version 2) | ecosystem: Environmental > Aquatic > Marine > Oil seeps ...
CAGTTGAATACTCTTTATAGTCGTCATAAAAACCGGTGTGATCTCGATCTAAATACTTAAATATATCTCCGATTAAGAGAATTTGGCTTGCAGCTGTTGGAAATGCAAATCCTAGTGCAAACGTAGAAATCCCTATCACAATCGCAGCTGCTGCAATATTTTTCACCCAACGAATTGGCTTTTTCTGCTGAATGGATTTCTTTAACCTTGCCTTTACTCGTGCTCTTTCGACTTCACTAACTTCGATTTCTTCAAAAATTTCTTCATCTAGATTCAGATGATTTAAATGTTCATAAATATCCTTCATGCAAGGCACCCCCTATCGTACTATTCGAACGTTGTTGTTGTAGTTTTTTCTTCCCCCGATAAATTCGGTTATCGACTGCGGCTTTCGTCAAACCGATGTTCGTAGCAATTTCCTCGCTCGTCATATCCAAGAAAAATTTCATCACCAGAATATCTCGGTCCATTACCTCAAACCCACTCATTAACTTTAATAATTCGTTTTTATTTTCGGTAAGCAGTATTTCATTTTCAACTGAATTCTTACTCCCTACTTCCAGGTCTTCGGCAACCATTTCAACCTCTACCCGTTTGTTCGCCTTGCGGTAAGTATCAATTGCTTTGTACTTTGTGACCTTACAAAGCCATTTGCGGAAATCATTTACATCTCCTTCAAATTTACTTGCCTGATGCCAAATGGTTAAGAACACATCATTTATACATTCCTCGATGAGACCAGGGTTTTCCAATGGATATAATACTTTGTAGACGATGCCTTTGACTAACGGTAAATATTCATCAACGGTGTATTCAAGAGCATCTTCTTTCTGACGTTTTAGCCTTTTGATGAAACTTTTTTCAGATGATCTCATAAGAGTTTTTCTCCTTACCTTTTTGTAAAAGCTTTTATACTCTATACAACGAATCCACTTCACTTTTTTTCTCACGTTTATGTATAGCGTTTTACATCAGTTAGAATTATGAAAATCAACAAATGAAATAACCTATAAATAAAAAGCCGATTCCGAAATGAAATCGACTTAGTTAATTCTTCAAACGAGGAAAATCCCTATATAGACTAATCCTGCACCTATTGCTAGAAATAGAAATTTAGTTAGCCACCACGGAGCGATACTTAATATAAATGCAATCAGTAGTGCAATCATGGTTGCAATTAACGAGTCTGAAGTAACCGATGAAGATGCATTATCTCCAAATCTCTTATGATTTTCTTTATTGTAAAATATACTGGCCACAAAGATTACTATTCCTATACCAGTAATAATTATTTGCATTATCAAGATTTTTACCACCTGTCTACCTAAGCATTTGAATCAATTACAACTAACTATACATTAGTTACATATACGCCTTTCGTTTCAAATACGTTTCAATTATTTACAATTAGCTCGTTTGATTCAATAAAAAATGATTAACTCCGATGCGAGGAGAACACTTGTTAGTTTTACCCTAGTCGATTGTATGTCTAATATTTTCGGTATCTCCTGGCAACAAAAATTCGCAATGGCTTTAACAGTATTGAAGCAAAGTAATTAATTCGCATTGCACAACTTTAGTCTTACGAAATACAAGTTATTATAAATCCATAGATTTCCCCTTCGTTCTTTCTTCCTTCAATAAATTTAAGCACCAATTACAATATAATCATTATTCAGAAAACATATTATTTTATGTTTACCTAGTAATAAATTTTGATTAAGATTGCACTTAGCAACAGAAAATCACCAAATTCATAGAGCAATAACAAAATTAGGAGGGATTTAAGAATGGTAAAGTTTTCAAAATTAATTATTCCAACTGCACTTGCACTCAGTCTTACAGTTTCTTCAAGCGCTTTCGCTGATCCACAATCAACACCGAACGGTCCGTACATTGAAAACGAACAGAACATCTCGTTAGCTAGTTACTTATCAAATCAAGATTTGTATAAAAAACTGGAAAAACTAGCTTCCTCATCTAAAGGCAAAATGAAGCTAGAAATTGCTGGCTATTCTAATCATTCTTCGGATGGCTATCAAACCGAAGCAGATCAAGGGGAACCCCTATATGTGGTGAAATTTGGTGATGCCGATCCAACCAAGAAAAAAGTGTTGATTACAACACAAATTCATGGAAATGAACAAATCGGGACAGAGGCAGCGATTGATATCATTCAAAAGCTTTCATCAGGTGGAAAAGATGTAAATGATATCCTTGATAAGGTTTCCATTTGGATTATGCCTCGTATTAATCCGGAAGGTTCCGATAATTTATATGAGGGCAAATGGTACCCAACTCGCTATACCCACCAAACTTGGTTACCTGAAAATCTCGGTCTTCCTGCAGATACAAAGGCTCCTTGGTACTATAATAGCGACGGAAGCGAACGCGCACAAAACAATAATGGGCGAATCGTTTACGGAATTCCTGGCTACGATCAGAACCGTGACTACAACCCTAACTTGGATTTCAAAATTACAGATGAAAATGCCGATGCAGTCACTGCATTCTTGAACGACAAAACAAAAAACAACAGTAACTTTGGTGGATTCAGCGTCACCGCAGAATCCCGTGTAGTGACTGATGTCTTCCAAGCGATGCAGCCAGATCTGTTTGTAGATATTCATCACCGAGGATTCAATACCGTTTCAGATGAAGATAACCGTTCTGTTCCAATCCAAGTAGCCGCTGTTGTAGCAGACCCTTATGTTGATCCATTTACAGGTCAGACATATGAAGTGGATGAAGATGTATTAAAACTTGGAAAACAAGTTAACGCTCTTTCCAGTGAAGCCCTTCAAAGAGGACACTCACATTTTGGTGCAACCCAAAAATATCCTGACGTAAACTTGCCTGGTACAGCATTAGGTGCTTTTGCTTTGAATGATGCAGCTATTATGCTGATGGAATTAAAAGGACAAAGTCAGACGCTTGGGCAAAAACAAGCTGGAATGTTGAAAGAAACCATTAAAGTCCCATTATATGAAGTATTTTCAGCCCTGGCTGATGGCTCCATTCATGATGTGGACACGGCAATCTACGATGCCATCCCAGAATCAACTAACCGAATTGAGGATCCTTCGACTAGAGATACTGAAAAAGATTTTTGATTCTAATGTAAAAACAGCCCAAGTATAATTACTTGGGCTGTTTTTTATTTACTTAGCTGTTTTTTCAGAAATCGTGATTGAAATCTAATTGAATTATTTTCGCTAACGAATGTTGAGCCTAAGAGCAATACACCACCAAGCAGTTGAATAACGGTCAATTGCTCTTGCAAGATCAAAGCTGAAATCACTAATGATGTAATCGGGTCCGCATAACTTAATGCAGCGATGCTCTGCCCTTTTAATTTTTGCATACCTGAGAAGAATAACAAGAATCCAATACCCGTGTGTACAATTCCTAGGAGTAATATAAATGGAATGGAAGAACTTGATACCCCAAAAATGCCAAATCCTTCTGTTAAGAATACATATGGTACAAGAAGTAATGTCGCTGTTCCAAGCTGAATGACTGTCGTTACTAACCCGTCCATGTTTCTGATGAACTTATTAAGCAGCATTAATGATGCATAGAATACCGCAGCCATTAATCCATAGCCAATCCCAATTAAATCATCTAATCCAGAAGTACTTAATCCACCATTACCAATAATCAATAACATACCAAACATGGCTACGCCAATGCAGATTAATTTCTTTGCCGATAATTTCTCCTTCAGTACAAGTGGCGAAAGAATCAGGACAATTACAGGTGCAAAATAATAACTTAGCGCCGCATTAGCAATGGTCGTATGCTTGTACGCTTGGAAGAAGAAAATCCAATTCCCCCCCAATGCAATACTCGACAGCAATAGAACTAAAGCATTTACTTTAACCAATGCCCATGAAATTTTTTTCTTTATCATAACCATGACGGTCATTAAAAATAAACTACCAATTAAACCACGTAATAAAGCGATTTCACTTGAAGATAAATCAATGTATCTTACAAATACACCAATTGTACCGAAGATGATCATTGATAATAAGAACTGAATGTTAGATTTCATTTTCTACTCCTTCGAATCTGCGAAAGAGCTTATATTTCGCAGATTCTTAATCTGTTTTTGATATAAGCTTATTAAGTTCTGATTCAACAGCTGGAGTAAACGGTGGTGGCGGTGATGTTGAAAATGGCTTCCAAATATAAAGATTTGTAGTTGTTAATGGCATTAATAATCCCCCTAGCCCATTTAAAAGCGTATTATCAAATTTTTAATATATAGAGAAGAAATTTTCACGTTTTTCTCCATACAGTTTCATATTTCTTTTGATATTTACTATCTACTTCTGTTGCTATTAAATCAAGTGAAATTTGTTTTATTTCAAAATTCTCAGTCTCATCATATAACCTTCTTAAACCTTGGATAATATCGTATCGAATCAACGTGTGATTTTTTTCCTCTGCGCAGTTTCTAAAGCGATCTGTAAAGTGATTAATTAACAATTCTTGCTGTTCATCACCAGCTAACCCTACTCTCCAAATGGATTGCAACGTATGTCTTGCCGTGACAAACTTAGGATCTTTTGTCACTTCCCATAATGAGGGGAAATCAGTAAGTATTCTATTCTCTGGGTCACTTATTGCTAAATGAGAGAGAAATTGTCCTGCACGTGATCTTTTATGATTATTTCGATGGTTTAGGTCTGTTAATAACTCGTCCCAAACTTCATATGCCCAGTCCACTTCTTTTTCTGTAAGAGCCATCAAATTCTTATAAGCTTCAAATTGAGCTTCTTTGTCGGGTGAATCTAAATCGTCAAAAAATCTTTGTACTTGTGCGTCCATTTTAACAACTCCTTTTAAAAGTGTAGCTTCAAGAACTAAGATTGAATCTTCGAAAACAACGCCTCGATTAAAAAATACACGAAGAGATTCGCCAACCTTTAGATAAGTCTATAATATTACGCCCGCAAAGTTACCTCTTAATACTTGTTTCCCATTCTGATTGGTGCATAAAAATGATGCCAAAATAGACATTCTGTTATTATCTTGCTTTTCGAATTTCTCGATCGTTACTTCACATATTATTGTATCTCCTGTAAACACTGGTCTCAAAAACTCAAAGTTCATTGTACGAGCCAATACATTATGATCTCCACCAACTTTTGTTGGTAATGTAGCAGTCAACAACCCTTGAACGACGAGTCTTCCCTGCTCATCAGGGGTTAGATGGTGAATTCTTTCATCACCTGAAATCTCTATAAATAATTCAACATCCCTTACTGTAAAGGTCCGTTCAAACGTTATTATATCTCCTACTTTTAATGACAATTCAATTCCTCCCTTTATTTTAGATGCAATTATCTAATCAGGTAGTATAAGCCTTTCGACATAATTTTTCTTGTCTGTCATGCCATTTTAATTTTTGGTCTGTTAAAGGGTTCTCTCTGAACATAATTACAAGCGTAGTCTTAAAAACTTTTTCTCAATTCAAATGTGCCATATATTCAAATGCTGTTGTTCCATATACGCTTTTAAAGTGTTTATTTAAATGGGTTAGGTCTACAAAACCACATTCAGCTACTGCTGTATAAATATCTCTATTTTTTTCTATTAACTGCTTTGCACGTTCTATCTTGCCGTTAAGATAGAATTGGTATGGAGAACTTCCAGTATGTGCCTTGAAGAATCTGATGAACTGGAATTTCGATAAATTAAGCTCTTTACATACATCATCCAATTTAAGTACACTTTCAAAGTTTTCGTAAAGCAGATTTTTTGCTTTGCTAATTAGAACGTTATCTTTTTTATAGTCTGTAGTAAAATCAGTTTGAACAAGGCTATCTGTGAGGGATAAGAGTAATTCACTGCACAAAGCCTCATCTTTTTCACTTAATATTGCATTCGAAAGATTTAATATTCTCTGTTCGAGTCTATCATCATACACAATAGGGGTTGAAAAATGGACGAGTTCCTTTTTCCCGGTAACCTCTAAAAGCAATTGCGGATCAATGTAGAGCATGACGTAATCAAGGCCAGCTTTGTCATGCGCCATTCCATCATGTGCTTGCTCGGGGTTAAACAGCATAATCCCATTTTGATAGGACAATTGTAAATTGCCATCCAAGTGATAATGTTGAATGCCACGCAATGTGACTCCTATCGCATATTCCTTGTGAGCATGCTTTTTATATGTAAAATCAGTAATACTGGCAGACAACGCAGTAATACCTGCCGCTTGTTTATAGATGAATTTGTCCATTAAAACCACCTCTTCATTAGCTTACCTACATCCATATCATTAGAGCAGCGTAAGCTAAAAATAATGCCATCATCACATTAACCACCTTTTTATGTTTCTGTAAAAACCCCTTGAAGATTGCTCCAAAAAGAACCCATGTAATAAATGCTAAAAACCCAATAACAGTTATAGTTAATACACTTATGGTTACTTCAGACGTCGCAGTATAGTGTGGCAAAATAAAACTTGGAATTACAGTCATTGTAAATAATACAACCTTTGGATTTAAAAACTGCATTAGGAAGCCTGACATAAAGGAAGAAGTTTGGTTTTCAGTTGGTTTTGATGTATCCATCTTGTAAATCTGATAAGCAAGATAGAGCATATAACAGCTGCCGATTATTTGCATAAAGATCAAAATTTTTGGTATGACTTCTATAAGTACCGTATTCAACATTGCAGAAATAACTAGTAATAAACCAAAAGCAAGAGTTGCTCCATACGTATACTCCATTGCCTTTTTTGTCCCTAATTTATTCACTGTGGATAAAATGACGATATTAGTAGGTCCTGGTGTAAAAGTTACGATAAAACAGTAAATCAAAAAAGATGTAATATCCATGAGGAAAACTCCTTTAAAAGTATTCTCATGTAACTCTACACCGTATCATTTAATGACATATAGTATATTATTGCACATTTAAATATAGCTTCTATAAAAATCAGGTTGTTGCAATACACCAATCTCTTGGTTTTACATTCTTATCCACCCATGTCTTGTCTGGTACCTGGTATGGTGCGTTTGCAATTAAATTTTCATTGTGCCAGCTTGCAGCTCCGGAGCGAATCATTTCATCGATTAGGATTTGAATGAATTCTTCTGGCTGCAACTGGAAAACATGACGCGCATAATCCTGGAACCAACCGCATTGAAGCAGATAGTGATTGATTTCCCCTCTAGCCAATCCATTTTTTATGATTAACGTGAACGAAAAAATCCTTTTGCAAGCATGCCATGAAACTTTTTCCGGCGTACTGAGCCACTTGTCAAACCGTTTCCTGGCTGCATCAATGGCAGCTTGAGGATCGTCTATTTGTGGACAATTAAATGTAATTCTTCCGGTGAAACGCCAGCTTCTTTAATCAATTGCTCTGTCTCATTCACATCACTGCCGAAACCAGTATCTATAAGAATCGGGAGCTGATCTTTAATAAGAATCATATTTGCACTTGGGAATTGTCTTTCAAAGAAAATAATACTGGAATTATTCATAGCAATACCTCCATAAAGTAGATTGACCAAACAATTATGATAGAAAGTTAATCAATTATATTATAAAATTTTCAGAGTAGTGGAAATAAAGTTCGGAAGTTATTAATCTTCAATTAGTACTGCTACTGATGGAAAAGAAGAAAGAAGATAATCCGCTTATGTTCAGCAAATTATCTTCTTATTAAAAGTAACTATTCTAACACCTTACATGTTTGCGTTTGAAACCAAGTTGCCCTCTATCTATACTTTTTTGAATATTATCGGATGCGAGCAGGATGCTGCTTTTTTTCGTGCCCCTTCTGATTTCGACTGGTCCTACAGCCTTAGCGGTTTCAACCGCTTTTTCATGGAGCGGTACATATGAAGTCGCGACGGTGAAGATAAAATTATTCATAGCGGATTTCGTTCGGTCTGGAGATTCGTGAATCGTATTTTCCACTTGATCAAGCATAGTGCCAAGCTTGTCAGTGCTAAACTCACTATCCTTTTGATTGCCCAAAAGCCAGCAGTAACAGCTCCAACCTGCTGACATTCTAAGTTCTTCACCACTTGCGATCCATTTGTCAGCAACAGCTTGGGCAAATTTGGTTTCTGATAATGTTACTGAAACCACATAATCGGACAACATATAAAAATACGCCGCATCTATCCAGCGCTCAAAATCTTCCTCAGTCATTGAATTGACGTCCGCAATGATGCCTGCAAAATACATAGCATCATAGTTCCCCGTTGCGTACAGTTGCTCGGCTAGAGCTTGGTTATTCTTGTTTTTCTTTGCGAGCGGCTTCATTTTGCCTGTAGCCACGCCAAAAAGTGGCTCGTGTGCACCATTGCTTATGTAACTCTTTTTCATTCGCTCATTACTAAGCGCTTCCAATTCCTGCATAACCATTTCAAATCCCATCATATCTACTCCTTTTTGAACATTAATTATAGTCTTTTTTTAATTATACTACCTGCTGCGTGCGTAAGTTGAAGCAGTCAACACACCTGGGATTTACATGTTTCTCATTCTGTATTGTAACAATTGCGACTTAACTAAGATAAAGTGACAAATCTTTGAAGTCCCTTTCGATAAAACCACTTGATTTGGACGGTATGTCTTTGCATCCCCCCTTCCACTCTCTATAATGAGGATGTAAAGCAGGAGGGAAAACTATGTCTGAAACATCACTTAAGAGATTTCGATTCATGGGAATACTGGAGGGAAGTTCACTATTAATTTTGTTATTCCTGGCCATGCCATTGAAATATTTCTTTGATATGCCGGAAGCAGTGAGCGTTGTTGGTTCAATTCATGGATTTCTGTTTGTCAGCTACTGCCTGATGATTGTTTATATGACTTTTATCGTGAAATGGCCATTTATCTATAGCGTCATAGCTGTAATCGTTGCCTTCATTCCGTTTGGCAATATCCTATTTGACCGCAAGCTTCAAAAGATGGAGACGGTATAAACACTGGTAAAATTATTTTTACTAGTGTTTTTTCTTTAAGAGGACAGACAATCTATAACTCAAGCATATTCTTTTAGCATTCTTCAATCTGAAATCCTTTATAATTGGAGTATTTTTTTCAGCTTATTGACGGCATCATTACTACATACATTTTGAAAGTGGGTTAAAAGATATTTCTTTGCCTCTTCTTTGTCTGTAACAATCACGTCTATTTTATTTCTACTTGCCCATGAGTCATACGTTTCAAAAGCTGTGCTGCTCCACCCATTTTTTTCTCCGTCTACATCCGTTTTTTCTTGTATACCTGAAATTACGATATCCATAGTTCCTTGTAATTCTACTAATGCGTTATCAAATAACTTTTTTTGATTCTTTTCCTTTAGCTCCGCTTTTGTCCTTAATGCTCTTGTGTCGATTCCCTCTTGATCACTGATAATCTTATATAATTCAAAAGCTTCTCTTGATACTTTGCCATCTAAATAGCGTTCTTGAATCGATTCATTAGAGCCCAAAACTTTTTTTACATAAGGGAGAAGTTTACGCGATACTAGGACTGACTTTTTCTTAATAAACTTCCCGTACCCCGCCACTCCATCTTTAGAAAACTTAGTCCTCCACATCCAAGGATCAAACTCTGTTTCGGAATGCCAATTTTCTTGTGCCGTTATGCTATTTAACGAAGGGTAATCAGGTGTTAATGGTGAAAGTGGAAGTAATCCCATCTCCTCTACTACTTTTATTGCTTCTTCGTATGTTTTAATCTTATATGCCATCAAGTCTTATAACCTCTTTTCAACTAGTAAGTATTTTATTGACATTATTAAATTAAACTACACTCGCTGTGTTAGTTGAATTCAATCTTCCTTTAGAATGAAAAAAGTTTCCTAATTATTCTCCATGGCCATATTCACCGCTTCCATCGCATGGATTGCAGTTGTATCAAACAATGGCACTTCTGAATCCTCTGGTTGCACTAATAATCCAATTTCTGTACAACCTAATATTATTCCTTCAGCTCCAGCATCAACTAATCTCTTGATCACCTTTTTGTAATACTCCCTTGATGATTGCTGAATTTTCCCTAAACACAATTCTTCATAGATCACTTTATTAATGTAGTTCCGATCCTCATCATTTGGTATCAAGACCTTAATATCTTTTAATGCAATTCGTGACTTATAAAAGTCCTGCTCCATCGTATATTTAGTTCCCAGTAACCCAACTGTACTTAATGCTGACTTCTGTATCTGTTTGGCTGTTGCGTCAGCAATATGTAAAATAGGAATGCTAACTTTTTCTTCAATATTGCTAATTACTTTATGCATCGTATTTGTACAAATTACGATCATTTCAGCTCCTGCTTTTTCCAAAGAATGAGCAACTTCCCCTAATAATTCACCTGATTTCTCCCAATCGCCTTCTGCCTGAAAACGTTCGATTTCTTCAAAATCTACGCTATATAAAATGCACTTAGCCGAATGCAATCCCCCTAATTTGTTTTTCACTTCTTGGTTAATAATGCGGTAATATTCTAACGATGATTCCCAACTCATTCCTCCAATAAGACCAATCGTTTTCATAAACTTCCCCTGTCCATTTGATATTTTTATTAGCTTTTTATCCATTAAATCTTCCCATAACAACAGTGTTGTAATATTGACCGTCTGCAAGAACTTTGTCATTTATTAATAAGCCTTCGATTTTAAATCCAAACTTTGTATAAAGAGTTATTGCTTTGTCATTTGTTTCTAAAACATTTAAAGTTATTTTATGTATTCCGTTTGAATCAGCCCAAGCAATGGATTCTTTTAAAAGGTTTGTTCC
>Ga0209013_10005589_pt1 | contig 10782 bp, 7 predicted proteins | sample Cruoilmetagenom2_FD_187291 | JGI IMG/M metagenome (GOLD analysis project Ga0209013, IMG submission 187291) | Oil polluted marine microbial communities from Coal Oil Point, Santa Barbara, California, USA - Sample 2 (SPAdes) (version 2) | ecosystem: Environmental > Aquatic > Marine > Oil seeps ...
AGCTCGCCAACGCAGTCAAGGTCACCCTCGGTCCCAAGGGCCGCAACGTCGTGCTCGAGAAGAAGTTCGGTTCGCCGACCATCACCAAGGACGGCGTGACCGTAGCCAAAGAGATCGAGCTCCCCGACGGACTCGAGAACATGGGCGCGCAGATGGTCCGCGAGGTTGCTTCGAAGACCTCCGACGTGGCCGGTGACGGCACCACCACGGCGACCGTTCTCGCCCAGTCCATTTATCGCGAGGGCATCAGGAACGTCACCGCCGGCGCCAACCCGATGGACCTCAAGCGCGGCATCGACCAGGCAACCAAAATTGCGGTGGTAACCATCGGCGACCTCTCGAAGCCGGTCGAGGGTGACGCGGTGGCTCATGTCGGCACCATCTCGGCGAACGCCGACTTCGAGATCGGGGAGATCATCCGCGAGGCGATGGAAAAGGTCGGCAAGGACGGCGTGATCACGGTCGAAGAGGCCAAGGGTCTCGACACCACCCTCGAGGTGGTCGAGGGCATGCAGTTCGACCGCGGCTACCTCTCGCCCTACTTCGTGACCGACCCCGAGCGCATGGAAGTCGTGCTCGAGGGTGCTGTGATCCTCATCTTCGAGAAGAAGATCTCGAACATGAAGGATCTGCTGCCGATCCTCGAGAAGACCGCCCAGCAGGGCAAACCTCTCCTGATCATCGCCGAGGACATCGAGGGCGAGGCCCTCGCCACCCTGGTGGTCAACAAGCTTCGCGGCACCCTCAACATCTGTGCCGTCAAGGCCCCCGGGTTCGGCGACCGCCGCAAGGCCATGCTCGAAGACATCGCCATTCTCACCGGCGGCAAGATGATCTCCGAGGACCTCGGCATCAAGCTCGAGAACGTGACCTGGGAAGATCTCGGCGGCGCCAAGAAGATCGTCATCAACAAGGACGACACCACCATCGTGGTCGACGACGACGACGAGGCCAAGCACGAAGCGGTGCTCGGACGCGTCAGCCAGATCAAGCGGCAGGTTGAGGACACCACCTCGGACTACGACCGCGAGAAGCTCCAGGAGCGTCTGGCAAAGCTGGTCGGCGGTGTGGCGCAGATCAAGGTCGGCGCCGCCACCGAGACCGAGATGAAGGAGAAGAAGGCCCGCGTCGAGGACGCGCTTCACGCCACCAAGGCGGCCGTCGAAGAAGGCATCGTTCCCGGCGGCGGCGTCGCGCTGCTGCATGCCATGACCGACGTCGAGAAGCTCGCCGAGAAGTCGGAGGGCGACATCCTCACCGGCGTCAAGATCATGATCCGCGCGCTCGAGGAGCCGACCCGCCAAATCATCCTCAACACCGGCGTCGAAGAGGCGGCGGTGATCGTGCGCGAGCTTCGCGAAAAGGGCGGCGACATAGGCTATGACGCCGCCACCGGCCAAATCACCGACATGGTCAAGGCGGGCGTCATCGACCCGGCCAAGGTCACCAAGAACGCCCTCCTCAACGCCTCCTCGATCGCCGGCCTGCTCCTCACCACCGAGGCGCTGGTCGCCGAGATCCCCGAGGAGAAGAAAGAGATGGCCATGCCCCCAGGCGGCGGTATGGATGGCATGGGCGGCATGGGCGGAATGTACTGATCGCCTGTCCCCTTTCAACTTCAATCAGGACCCGGGTTCGCCCGGGTCCTTTTTTTTTCGGGTCCATCGCTATCCCTATCGAAACGTCGAGTCGCCACCAAAGCAATCGATAGCGCTACCGATCCGAAGCTCCGGTCACTACACCAAACAGCCGGGAGAGTCCTTTCGGGCTAACGATGATCAGATGACTGCGACGACGATCAACAGGATGAGCAGAATCAGCCCCGCATAGAGAGTCTGGCGGCGGCTCTCGGCGGGCACTTCGAAGAGCATCTCACTCCTCCCCCGATCCTTCGCCTGGTGTGCCGGTGGACGGTGCTTTGACATTGGTCTCGTCACCACTTTCAATAATTCGATCGAACGCCGTCAGGCCTCCCATCGCGCCGAGGCCCATGGTCTCCACCGCGGTCGAGGGCACGATGATCATCGAGCCCTTCTGTTTGAGGCCCTCGAAGACCATGTTCATGGCTCGTAGGTGCAGCGCCGCCTGGTTGTGCCTGTAATGTTCCGATGCCCTCTCGAAGCTCTCGGCGATTTCTTCCTCAGCCTTGGAAAGGATGATGCGCGCCTGCCGCTCGCGCTCGGCCTGGGCCTGTCGGCTCATGGCGTCCTCGAGCTCCTTCGGGATAATGATGTCGCGAATCTCCACCGACTGGACGGTGATGCCCCAGGCGTTGGTCTTGCCGTCGAGCACCTGCTGGATCTCTTTGCCCAGGCGATCGCGGTGGGACAGCATGTCGCCGAGCTCGTGGCGGCCGATGGCATCACGGAGGCCGGTCTGCGCGGACAGGGTGACCGCAAGGGCGAAGTCCTCGACCTCGAGCACGGCCTTCTCCGCGTCCCACACCATCCAGAAGGCGATGGCGTCGACATTGACCGGCACAGTGTCCTTGGTGAGGGTGGTCTCGGCCTTGAAATCGGTGACCCGGATCCGCTGGTCGACGTAGTTGGCGACCTTGTCGATGATCGGAAAGACGGTGAAGAGACCCGATCCCTTGAGGCCCCGGAATCGGCCGAAACGCAGAACCACGGCCTTCTCCCACTGGTAGGCCATCTGGATGCACGGGCTGAGGAGGCCGGCAACGACGACCGTCGTCACCAGTATCCAGGCTTCGGGCCGGTGCTGCAGATAGACGAAGAGCGCGGCCCCGGTGGTGGAGACCAGGACCGACTCCCAGATCTGCAAAAGCCGAAACACGGTGGCAAGAACGACGGAGGTGCCGATCATGGTGATCACCGCGTCCAGGCTGAACGGGGAGACCGCCATGTGGATCACCAGACCCAGCAGGCAGAGCCCGACGAGCATCATGATGTTGAGCGGCGCGAATCGGTAGTCGGCCCGGAACGAGGTGGCGAATCGTTCCAGAACGTCCAACTTCATTTGGCTGACCTTGTGCATCGCGATCTCCTATTCTCAGCGCTTCCGGCGCTGCTCGAGGTTCTGAAGAACGTCGTCGAGGGTGAAGCCATGGGTCGACACCCGAGACAGAAACTCCTGACAGAGCTGGTTGAGCATCCTTCGCTGCTCGACGTCATCTGGCTTCACCTGTCGGCTGCCGACGAAGGTGCCGGAACCCATCTGGGTTTCCACGAGGCCGGTGAGCTCGAGCTCGGTATAGGCTCGGCTGACCGTATTCGGGTTTATGGACAAATCAACCGCGAGTTGCCTCACAGTGGGCAAACGGTCGCCCGGCGAGAGGGTCTCGGTGGCAATGGCGGCCTTCACCTGGTCAATGACCTGGCGGTAGAAGGGAACGCCGCTCTTGAGGTCGAGTTTGATTTCGATGGTCACTCACTACTCCAGTGTTCTAGTTTATTAATGTCATAGTGTATTAATACATTCTGATTCACATTTTGTCAAGGAATTGGCTCACCGACCGTCGAACCGCGGCCGTCGTACAATGAAGAAACGAAGTGTCCGGTCGCACCGGAAAGCCAGCAGCCACAAGGCGCGGCTCCGGTGTGGCGAGTAGAAAGTTGGGTCACCTTTTGCGTCTGTCCGGAATGCGTCCGAATCGATGGGGCATCGCTGCAGTGGTGTTGTGTGGTGCTGGTGTTCTTTCGGCCGACACTCCCTGTCGGGACGATCGTCTGCCACCCGAACTCTGTGCCACCGAAGCACGGTCGGACTACGGCATGGTTGCCACCGGATCACCAGAGGCGACCAAAGCTGCGGTCGAAATCCTCGAAATGGGCGGCAACGCCATCGATGCAGCCGTCGCGGCTGCCCTCACGCTCGGTGTTGTCGACGCCCAATCTTCGGGCATCGGAGGTTCGACGAATATCCTCATCTATTTGGCGTACGGCCGTACACTCGCTGTCGACGGGACCTCCCGCACGCCGATGGCAGTCGATATCGAGAGGTTCCGCGAGTTCAAAAACAGCGGGCGGACCTTCGGTTACGAAGCCATCGCTGTACCGACGACCCTGGCAACCCTGGAGTACGCCCGAGGCCGTTACGGCACCTTCGAGATGGCAACTCTGCTTCAGCCGGCCATCGAAATCGCGGAGCACGGCTACCCGCTCAGCAAAATCCAGACGATCAAGATCCGGAAGTACTACGACGACATCATGAATTCATCGGCCTATATGCGGTCCCTTGTTCTCGAGGACGGCCGCATAATTGGAAAACCCGGGGATCGCCAGTGTCAGCCGGATCTCGCCAACACCTATCGGCGAATTGCTGCAGAAGGGGTGCGGAGCTTCTACTTTGGGAACATCGCCAACGAAATCGAAGCCGACATGATTCGGGGCGGCGGCTTCCTGCGAAAGTCGGACCTGGGCAGGGTCTCTGTCCGCGAGGTACAACCTCTCTACACCAACTACCGCGGTTTCGACGTCTTCACCTTTCCGCCTCCTGGTGGCGGCGCCGGTGTGGTATCCATCCTCAACCTCCTTGAAACCTTCCCGAGCGACTTCCTCGCCGCGTATTCTGCCGAACGGCACCACGTGTTGCTCGAGACCTTTCGAATCGCCGCTGCGGATGCCCAGAAAGCAGTCGGCCGCCAGAGAATTTCTGGGGTGGACCCGTTGAGTAAGAGACACGCCCGCAATCGCGCCAAACTCATCGCCCCCGGGGTAATGGTCCCAAAAGAGTTGTTTTCGACCTCTCTTGACCCGGAATGTACTCGGTCGGGAGAAAACACGACCCAGGTCTCCGTGGCCGACAGCCGGGGCAACGTTGTATCGCTGACGCAAACACTCAGCCGATCGTTCGGCGCAAAGGCAGCGACTCGAGGTCTCGGATTTCCGTACAACAACTTCCTCGCGCCATTTGCCGCCGACAAGTCACAGTGTCCGGGTTACCTCCGTCCCGACACGCCCATCATGACCAACATGTCCCCGACCATTGTCCTCAAGGACGGCAGGCTCTTTGCGGCCCTCGGCAGCCCCGGGAGCAACAAGATTCCACCGTTGGTTTCCGAGGTCATTAGCAACATGGTGGATCGAAACATGGGTGTGCGCGACGCGGTCACGGCCCCCCGCGTCCTTTGGGGTGGCGACCCGCCCGCAGCCGCCTATATCGAGGTGTTCGATCCGATCACGAAAAAAGACATTCGAGCTCTCAGACGGATGGGTTTCGCAGACATTACCGACCTTCGCTATCCGCCTTCGGGCAAAACGAAGATGGGCGACTTCGGCGCTATCAACGCGGTGGCATACGACCCGGAGACCAGGATTTTCACCGGCGTTGGAGACCCGCGCCGCTATGGTTCGGCGATGGGACCCAGAGTGGTGCCGGTCCGTGATTGAAATGAAATGTAGCACCAGGGCGGCCCATAGTCGCCGACTTCTCAATCCGACGCTGTGGGTCATTGCGGCGACGGCAATGGCCGTCGTCGGCGTGCTTTCTGCCGAGATTACCTGCCACGAGGCTTCTCTACCAGCCGAGCCCGCTGCAACTCGAGCACAGTCGGACTTTGGCGTGGTCGCGTCCGGATCACCCGAGGCCACCGACGCCGGCGTCGAAATCCTCGAAATGGGCGGCAATGCCGTCGACGCCGCGGTCGCCGCGGCCCTGACGCTGGGGGTCTCCGACCCGGACGCGTCGGGACTTGGCGGCATGACCACAATGGTCATCCACCTGGCCGACGGCCGCACTATCGTTTTCGACGGCGCCTCGCCAACGCCACGCGAGGTCAACCCGGCCCAACTTCAGCATTTCAAGAAAGGCGACTGGCGTGTCGGCCATGAGCTGGCGGCAGTGCCCACAACTCTGGCGGTCCTCGACCGAGCGCGTTCGCGACACGGCACGATGGAGATGGCCGAACTCCTCGCGCCGTCCATCGAGGTTGCGGAGCGGGGGTACCCGGTCAATCCCGTTCAGATTGTCTGGACCAACCACTACTTCTCAGAGATCCTGGCGTCCCACCACGTTCGGTTGACAGCCCTCGCGAATGGAACAGCCCTCGGCCAACCGGGCGACGTCGTATGTCGACCGGAGCTGGCAAGGACCCTGCGGCATATCGCCCACTACGGCGTGTCCTCCTTCTATCGAGGAATCATCGCCGATCTCATTGAAGCCGACATGATTCGAAACGGTGGCTTCATTCGGAAATCCGACCTTGTGATGCTGCGCATCAAAGAGACCAACCCCGTCCACACCTCCTATCGCGGAGCGCATATTTTCTCCGTTCCCCCACCGGGAGGGGGAGCTTCGATCATCGAAGCCCTGAATATCCTCGAGACCTTCCCCAGCGACTTCCTGGCCGAGGACTCGGTCGCGAGGCATCATGCCCTCATCGAGACGTTTCGCATCGCTCTCGCCGACCGCGGGCTGGCGCCAGGGCTCGTTGATCGGCTGCGCAATGAGCTCTCTCCCACGCTGAGCAAGGAGCACGCCCGGAGGCGCGCCAATCTGATCATCCCGAGCGAGGTGATTGCCGATTCCGATCTCTACGGATATATCGACCCAGAATGCGCACCGAAAGGCGAGAGCACCACCCAGGTCTCGGTCGCCGACCGATGGGGCAATGTCGTCTCGCTTACCCAGACCCTCGGCCGCTCGTGGGGTAGCAAGGTCATGACACCAGGCCTGGGCTTCCCGTATAACAGCCTGCTCGAGGGTTTCAACTACGACAAGCCACAGTGTGCCGGGTATTTGCAGCCGATCATTCCATGCGCCAATGACATGGCGCCGACGATCGTGCTTGGCGAGGACGGTTCCCTGATCGTCGCTCTGGGCTCACCCGGCAGCGACCTGATTCCGTCAATCATAACCAATGTCGTCAGCAACCTCATCGATCGTGGAATGGGGCTCGAGAATGCGGTCGTCGCCCCCCGTGTCCTCTTCGGCGGGGGCGAGGCCCTCGCCCCCTACATCGAAGTGACCGCCCCGATTACTGACGCTGAAATCGACGCCCTTGAAGCCGCCGGCCACACCCCCATCCAGCGACTCCATTTCCCGCCAACCTCGGCGTGCGCCGTGTACTACGGCGGAGTCAACGCGGTCGGCTGGGATGCCCAGGCCATGACCTTTGTCGGCGTCGGCGACGGCCGGCGGTGGGGCTCGGCCAAGGGCGCACGGGTCGTAGCTCAAACTGCTTCCGCCCGCTAGCCGCTGTGGAACAATAGCCCCGTCATGAGATCTGAATCGCCTCGCGCGAAAAACGTGACGGAACCTCCGCACACCATCGGCCTCCGCCTGCTCGGCTGCGTTGTGCTGATTGCCGCCGCGATAATGGTCGATGCCTGCGCTCATCACGGTGGTGGGTCGAGGCATTCGCGTCCTGCCTCCCTCTATGCACCCGAGGCGCATTCCGATCACGGTATGGTGTCCACCGGCTCGGTGGAAGCGACACGGGCTGGGGTTCAGATCCTCGAACAGGGTGGAAACGCGGTCGACGCGGCAGTCGCCGCAGCGTTTGCTCTTGGGGTCGCCGATCCTGGCGGATCCGGGCTCGGCGGGATGACATACATCTTGATCTCGCTTTCGAACGGCCGCGAAATTGCGATCGACGGGTCGGCGATCGTGCCACTTGCCGCCGATGCCGCCACACTCCTCCAGCTCCGGGATTCCGGAGAACCCATGGGAGCCAAAGCGGTGGCGGTGCCCGCGACCCTTGCCGCCTTGAGCCACGCTCTCGAACGTTATGGCACCATGAGGCTCGAGGACGTGTTGCAGCCGTCCATCGAGATTGCGGATCGGGGCTTTCGGCTCAGCTCCAACACGGTCGCCTGGACTACGGGCTATTTCGACGAAATCCTTGCTTCGAGCTACCTTCGATATGTCGTACTCGACGGCGGTGACCGGCCAGGATCTGTGGGCGATGTCCTGTGCCGCCCGGATCTCGCCGCAACTCTTCGACGCCTCGCCGAAGAGGGTCCGGTCTCCTTCTACCGCGGGGGCATTGCGAGCCGGATGGTGCGAGACCTCAGAACACGCGGGGGCTACATCCAGGCGGTTGATCTCTCGCAAGTTCGGGCACGAGAGCTTCGACCGCTACGGTCGAAATATCGGGATGCAGAGATTATTTCCTACCCCTGGCCTGGAGGGGGCGGCGAGGTTGCCGAGACGCTCAACATCCTACAGACCTTCTCCCGCGACTTTCTCAGCGAAGACTCGGTGAGTCGTCTGCATGTGATGATCGAGGCTTTCCGGATCGCACATTCTGACCACCTCCTATATGGTCACATTGCGGCTCGATCGGCTGTGGGGATGATCGACCACCTGTCTGAAGAACACGCCCGTCAGCGCGCTTCGCTGATTACACCCGGTCGCGCAATCCCCGAAGAAGCCCTTGGAATCACCGGCTCCAACCCAAAAATGGGCGAGCACACAACTCACCTGTCAGTTGTGGACCACCAAGGCAACGCGGTAGCGTTGAGCCAGACCCTGTGCCGTCAGTACGGCGCCAAGGTTGCAACCCCGGGTCTGGGTTTTCCATACAACAGCTGCCTCGAATTCTTCGATTTCGAGCATCCGGGCAGTCCCCACTTTTTGCGGCCCCGCGGACGCTACGTCACGACGATGGCCCCGACCATCGTCCGCCGTGATGGCCAAATCATGATTTTTGGAAGCGCAGGCTCCGACCGCATCCCGCCCTCGGTAGTTGATGTCATCAGCAACGTCATAGACCGCGATATGGACATCCGGGATGCGGTTGTCGCCCCGCGGGTGCTGTGGAACAGCGCCCACGATCCAGCGCGTATTTGCATTGAAATAACCGATCCGATCACGAAAAGAGATGCCGACAAGTTGCAGAGTTTCGGTTTCGACCACATCTTTCGACTGGAGTTTCCGCCGGTGCCCTTCGCCGACCTGGCGTTTTTCGGCGGCGTCAATGCGGTCCTCTACGATCCCGCGACCGGGGTCTTCTCCGGTGTCGGTGATCCCCGTCGCAGCGGTTTCGCTCTTGGGCCAAGGGCAGTTGCGGACCCGCAGGAGAGACCATGAGCGAAACCGCATATCACGATGACTGTTACCTCACCGAGCTCGAGACCAAGGTGGTCACCATCGGTGAAGAAGATGGATCGCCGTATGTGGTCCTCGCGGACACCCTCTTCTATCCGGAAGGCGGTGGCCAACCCGCCGACCAGGGTCAGCTCGGCGATGCCGAGGTTCTCGATGTGCAAAAACGCGGCGAGGAAATTCGTCACTTCCTGTCGCACCCGGTGGCCGAAGGGTCGGTTCGGCTGGAGCTCGACTGGCCGCGGCGTTGGGACCACATGCAACAACACACCGGCCAACACGTGCTGACCGCCGTGGCCCTCCGGGACTTTGACTGGCGAACGACCGCCTTTCACCTCGGAGCCGAGTGGAGCGACATCGAGCTCGACGTGCCGAATCTCGATCGAGACGATCTCGACCGGCTGGAAGAGGCTGTCGCCAAAGAGATTCGCGCCGCCCGCCCGGTGACCTACCGAAGCGCCGAAGTCCGCGATTTCGAGCGCCTCGGTGTGCGTTCGCGTCTCCTACCCGAGGGTTTCGAGGGAGCGGTTCGGCTGGTCGACATCGAAGGTCTCGACCTCAATACCTGCGGCGGAACCCACTGCCGATCCACAGCGGAAATAGGCTTGCTGTGCCTCCTCGGGACCGAACCCATGCGCGGCGGCACCCGTGTCTTCTTCGTTGCCGGCGACCGCGTCCGGCTACGGATGGCGGCCCACGAAGATCGCAACCTGCATCTCCGGTCGTTGCTCGATACCGGAGACGAAAAGCTGTCCGAGGTGGTCGCGCTGCGGCTGGATCGAGAAAAGGAGCTCGCCCGCGCCGTCCGCCGACTGACCGAAGAGCTTGCCGATGCCGCCGTAGTAACCCTGTGCGCGGATGGATCTCCGCTGCTCGACGCTCACTGGCACGACCGCGACATGGCGTTTTTGCAGCGGGTCGGTCGCTCCATCGCGGAAGCGGCGCCGGATCGACGTGCCCTGCTGACCTCGGCAAGCGAAGACGGCGCGATATTCCTCGTGGTCGCAGGTGAGTCCTCGGGTCTGCTCCTCGAAGAGGCCGGTCCGAAGATTGCTGCGACTCTTGGAGGCCGTGGTGGCGGACGCGGCGCGATCTTTCAGGGCAAAGCGGAATCCCTCGCAAACCGCGACAAGGCGCTACAGATCCTACGCGACGCCTGATCCGGATCGACAATTCCAACGCAGAGGTGGAACCGACCGCCAGTGCAGGGCAAATAGGGCTCAGTTGTAGGGGCGGGATATATCCCGCCCTCTATCGGGGTCACAGATGTCATCACAAGGGCGGCATATATGCCGCCCCTACAGAGGCCACCCCTACTCGGATGCCGAGGCGAGGAGGTTTTTGAAGTCGTCGCGCTTGCGGAGCGGATCGAGATCGGTATCGGTCTCCAGCAGTTCGTATCTGTTGAAACCGTGCTCGAGCGCGCTCGCCAGAGCCTTTACCGCGGCGTTCTTCTGGCCGAGATGCGCGCGTACACAGGCCAGGTTGTACCAGACGACCGCGTTGTCGTCGCGGATCATGAGCGACAGCTCGTACGACGTGGCGACCTGCGCGTAACGGCCCTGGGGCAGGTCCCCCAGCGGCAGATAGAAAGACAGCGCCGAGTACAGGCTGTTGAGACAGCGCTGGGCCGCCAGACCTTCATCGCCTGGAATCCCAGCGATTCGCGTCAGGTCCTTGATGTGGAGATTTCCGGCAAGCTGTCGGGTCGGCGGCGGAACATCGGAGTTACGCAAAAGCGTAAGTTCGGTGCTCCGTCGCTCCAGGCATTTG
>Ga0209013_10005590_pt1 | contig 10780 bp, 9 predicted proteins | sample Cruoilmetagenom2_FD_187291 | JGI IMG/M metagenome (GOLD analysis project Ga0209013, IMG submission 187291) | Oil polluted marine microbial communities from Coal Oil Point, Santa Barbara, California, USA - Sample 2 (SPAdes) (version 2) | ecosystem: Environmental > Aquatic > Marine > Oil seeps ...
AGTTGAAGGCATGTTCGCGGAACATGAAAGAGAGCTACTGGTGGCGGAAGATGCAGAATCGTTCGCCCGTGAAGTCGTCAGGCTGTACCAGGATGAGGACTTATGGAATCACCTTTCCGATGCATCGGTGCAAAATGTTGAAGAACATTTCTCCTTAGCAACAGCACGCGAAAGCCTAACCACCCTTTTCGACTCATTCAAAAAAAAGCGCTAGCCAAGTTAAGCCGCATATTGTGCCAGTATCCCGGATGATGGCGCAGACCAGATGCGACTGGACGCCGGGCTGGACTGAACTCAATAGCCGTAGCTATTGGGTGAGGGAAGCTCAAGTCCAGTCGTATATGGGCAAGTCAGGGCCGGGATACTGGTGCAATATGCGGCTTAGCTTGTCTCACTTAACCTGCGTGCTTCAAACACATTGGGGATGGTATTCAGGCGGCTTAGTAAATCACTGAGCTGCTGGTAATCTTTCACCGTGACCTGCAAGCGAATATTAACCTCATCGTTCGTCTCATCCAAGCGGCTATTGATATCGGTTACGGTCACATCCGAGGTTGCCATCATCGATGAAATATCCCTGATCAATTCACGCCGGTCATAGGCCCTGAGCAAAAGGTTGACCCGGTAACCTGAATCCACCTGTTTTCTCCAGCGAACCTGGATCAATCGGGGATTCACTTCCCTCTTCCAACGCAGTATGTTGACGCAATCATCACGGTGAATCGTCACACCGCGGCCAACCGTGATATATCCGCAAATCGGGTCTCCGGGTACCGGCTGACAACAACGCGCCATCGAGGTCATCAGGTTGCCCACGCCCTCAATGATTACATCGCCGCCTTCTTTCCCTTCCTGTTTGCGGCGGCGCTTGGGCGTGCGCGTCACCAGGTCTTCCACCGTCAACTCGACATCCTTGACCTTGTCGCGCTCAACGGCATGAACGACCTGGCCGACGGTTAAATCACCGTTACCCACAGCGGCGTACAGATCATCTACGGAGTTAAAGTTGAACCTCTCCGGCACACTCGCCAGATCAGCGGCCAACAAGCCGAGGCGTTTGAGGTCAGCATCGACCAGTTCTTTGCCCTGGTGCAGGTTTTCCTCATGACTTTCACGGCGGAACCATTGACGCACCTTGGATCGCGCCCGTGCGCCATGGATAAAACCAAGACGCGGATTAAGCCAGTCACGGCTGGGTCTTGGATGTTTGCCGGTAAGGATTTCAACCCGGTTGCCAGTCTGCAATTGATGGGTTAACGGAACAATGCGGCCGTTGACCTTGGCACCCTGGCAACGATGGCCAACCTCGGTGTGCACGTGGTAGGCAAAGTCCAGCACCGTCGCACCCAGCGTCATGTCGAGTACCTTTCCGTCGGGTGTCAAAACATAAATACGGTCTTCGCTGGCTGCGGTCTGGAAACTATCCAGAAGGCTTTCATCATCCAGCTTGTCCTCGCCGGAATCCAGCAATTGCCGCATGATAGCAATCTTGTTATCGAAAGCCGGGTCGTTCGGGCCGCCCTCCTTGTAACGCCAGTGTGACGCTACACCGAGCTCGGCATGCTCGTCCATTTCATACGAGCGAATCTGGACTTCTACAACCTTGCCTTCAGGTCCGATAACAGCCGTATGCAATGACTGGTAGTTATTGCCCTTGGGCATGGAGATGTAATCATCGAATTCACCCGGAATGGGTTGCCATAACGAATGCACCAATCCCAAAACGCTGTAACAACCGGGCAAATCTTCCACCAGTACACGCACCGCCCTGACATCAAACAACTCGTCAAAATCCAGGCCCTTGCGCTGCATTTTCTTCCAGATGCTGTAAATATGTTTGGGGCGACCTTTGACTTCACCCTTGATGCCGGCAGCCTCGATGGTGGTTTCCAGCTTCTCAATAAACGCACGAATAAAACGTTCCCGATCGGAACGGCGTTCATCTACCAACTCGGCAACGCGGCGATAATCATCTGGTTGGTCATAACGAAAAGCCAGGTCTTCCAGTTCCCATTTCAATTGCCACACACCCAGCCGGTTGGCCAGCGGCGCGTGAATTAACATGGCTTCCCTGGCAAGGACCACTGCTTCTGATTGCTGGTCTTTCGCCCGGCGCAACTTCACCAACTGCCAGGCCAGCGCGATCAATACCACACGGACATCCTTGATCAGTGCCAGTAACATCCTGCGCAGGCCTTCGGCACTATGGCCAGTACTTTCTGGAAAGTGGTCTGATTCGAGTTTTATCAGGTACAGCAACTGGTCAAGCTGGTCATTGACCTCACCTGATAAATCAGCACGGATTGGTTCAAGATCTACACCGCATTGGGAAGCAACAAACAGCATCGCGCAACTGACTGTATGTGGATCCGGTGACAGACCTGACATTACCTCCAGCAAATCCTGTAACCGCGACATGTTGTCCCGTGTTTTCAGGACCCCCTGCTGCAGCTTGTCGTATAGCTGCAGACACTCGTCAGCCGGGCTGCCGACCGAGTCGTGGTAGGCCTGTAACCAGGCAGTAAGGTCGGTGTGAACATTACTTGTCATAAGCAGAATATGTTGTGCCGGACCGCCATATTACAAGTTGTAAGGTCACGTTCCTGGTTAAGAAAATGGATTCCGGCTCAAGGCCGGAATGACAGCATCGTCTTCCGTCATCCCGGCCTTGAGCCGGGATCCATTTTTATTTGATAAAGCCTGCACCTTTCGGCATGTACTCAACCGATTTTCTGCCAAGCCTTTTGCAAGCGCTGAACAGACACCTTCGCGCGAGTACCAAGCTGCTGGGCGAATAGGGATACGCGGAACTCTTCCATTAGCCAGCGGTACTCATCGACGGTTTCATCGTAGTCCCGGCCATCTTCCAACAGTTGCAGGTACTGCTGCCAGAAAGGTCCGATCTCTTTCATCCTGACAGCATCCCGATGCGGATCTTTCTCCACGCTTTCCAGCCGGATGGACATGGCTTCCAGGTAACGCGGGTAATGTTCCAGCCTGGCCGGTGGTAATTCATGCATGAAACCGTCATAGAGCATGTCATCAAGCTGGGTACGCATGTCGTTATATACGTCCGGTCGATGATGGTAGTAAGCATCATCCAGTACGTTCGTGATTTCACTCCAGCGTTTTAATGCTTTGTCCAGATGACCTGATTGTTTGCGGAACACCAAGCCGAGCTCTGAACGGACACTCTCCAGCAGTGCCTTGAATGCGGCCTCATCACGAATACCGGCGGGCCGATTTCCGGCAACCAGGGCGAGGCTGCTCACCACCAGTCCATCGATCAATGTTTCAGGTGAGCCCGCTGCACTCCAGGCGATCAAAGCCGTTGCACTTAAACCATGATGTTTACGCAGATCACGCAACTTGCTACCAAGCTGCAAAGCCAGTAGACGCAATACGCCGTGATGATGTTCCAATGCGGCTTCTTCAGCCGTATCGAACATCCGCAAACCAACCGCATCATCCTGATCGACCACGGCGGGCCATGCCTCGGTGCTCTGGCCACTACCATCTTTCGTGAGTTCTGATCCGGGCAGATCACCAAATACCCAGTCGGTCTCATTATCACGCTGGTGTTCTGTGCCGAGACGCTCCATAAACTGGTGCTTGGCCTGTTGTCCGAATTGCTGCTGTAACTCGGCCAGGCTCCTGCCAACTGCAATACATTGCTGGTTCTCATCGATGACTTCTACCCGGAAACGCAGGTAATCAGACAAAAGACTTTCATCGAATGCATCCGCTTCGATTTCAATACCCGTCATAGCCTTTAGCGCCGCGGCCAGTGCGGGCAACAAGGGTGCCGGAGATTTATTTCCTAATCGCTCAAGCGCTGCGTCAGCAAACTGGGGCACTGGTGTTAGTGCCCGACGTTGTGGCTTGGGCAGGTTTTTGATCAGGGCAATGATCTTGTCCCGCAACAAACCGGGCACCAGCCATTGCAACTGGCCATCGACCAGGGTGTTGAGTCGCTCCAGTGGCACCACCAGGGTCACACCATCGGCTGCGTCACCCGGTTTGAATTGATAATTCAAGGGCAGGTTCTGCACACCGATTTTGATTGAATCCGGATACAAGTCACCCGGTGCATCACCGGCCTGCTCCTGCATCAACACATCGTGACCGATATAAAGTTGTTGCCGACCGGATTTACCCAGTTGTTTCAGCCACTTTTCAAAACTGATGCTGTCACAAACATCTTCAGGAATACGCGCATCAAAAAACTCGAACAGCACGGATTCATCTGCCATCACGTCATGTTTTCTGCGCTTGTGTTCCAGTTCCTCAATTTCCTCGCGTACCTGCTGGTTGTTTTGCAGAAAACCGGCACGGGTATCCAGTTCTCCGCGCACCAGTGCACCGGTGATAAAAATCTGGCGGGCTTCCTGCGGGTTGATGCGGCTGTAATTTACCCGGCGTTTTTCAACTATTACCAGGCCAAACAAAGCCACCTGCTCCCAAGCCTGTACCCTGCCCTGCTTGCGCGACCAATGGGGGTCGAAATAATGGTGTTTTAGCAGGTGTGTAGCGACTGCTTCTATCCATTCCGGTTTAATGACGGCATTGGTACGGGAATAGGTTTTGCTGGTCTCCACGATCTCTGCAGCCATCAGCCATTGTGGCCGCCTGCCAAACAGGCCGGACCCTGGGAAAATATGGAACGTTCTCGAACGTGGTCCCATATAACCGTTATCTTCTGGATTCTTGTGGCCAACGTGACTTAACAGGCCTGCCAGCAGAGCCTGGTGAATCTGCTCAAAAGTTGCCGGTTTCTTGTTAAATGAGAGTTTTTCTTCCCGCGCCTGCTGATAAAACTGGCGATTGAGATCAAACCATTCATTCACCCGTGTCCAGTTCAGAAACTCACGTTTGCACAGCTTGCGAAACTGGCTGGCAGATTTTTCTTTACGCTGTTTTTTGAGGTATTGCCATAACTGCAAAAATGCCATGAAGTCAGAATTGTCATCCTCAAATCTGCCATGGGCCTCATCTGCAGCAGCAATGGCATCCAGGGGCCGCTCTCTCGGGTCCTGGATGCTCTGGGCTGCGGCCAATACGATCAGTTCATGCAGGCAGGCCTTTTTTGAACCCTCGATCAGCATACGTGCCAGGCGTACATCCAGTGGCCAGCGTGCAAGTTGGCGGCCCAGGGGTACCGGTTGACGCCCTGCGTCTATCGCGCCGAGTTCGAACAACAGGTGATAGGCATCGTTAATCATGCGCGGTGCCGGTGGGTCCAAAAACGGGAAGTCTTCAACGGCCCCGAGGTTCGATGTCAACATGCGTAGAATGACCGAAGCGAGGGATGTACGCAGAATCTCCGGCTCGGTGAATTCCGGTCGCAGGTCAAAATCAGCTTCACTGTACAGGCGGATACAGGTGCCCGGACCGAGGCGACCACAACGTCCTTTTCGCTGGTTAGCAGAAGCCTGCGAAATTGCCTCGATCGGCAAACGCTGGACCCGGCTTCGATGCGAGTACCGGCTGATACGCGCAAAACCCGTATCAATCACGAAACGAATCCGTGGCACGGTCAGGGAGGTTTCCGCCACGTTGGTACACAAAATGATGCGACGTGCGGTACCCGGGTGAAATACACGGCGTTGCTCCGCGACCGGCAGCCTCGCATACAAAGGCAGAATCTCGGTGTGGCGGAAGTTTTGTTTTTTCAGGTATTCACCGGCTTCCTGAATTTCACGTTCACCGGAGAAAAATACCAGCATGTCACCACGAGCATCGATACGACTCAACCTATGCACGGCCTTGGTGATACCGGCATATAGATCACGGCTTTTTGCCTGTTCGGCAATCTGGCCAGTGGCTTCATCCTCATCCAGTGGATGGTATTCGATGCTCACCGGGTAACTGCGGCCCGAAACTTCAATGACAGGCGCATTGTTGAAATGACTGGCAAATTTTTCCGTATCAATGGTTGCAGAGGTAATGATGATGCGTAGATCGGGGCGACGTTTTAGTAACTGCTTCAGGTAACCAAGCAGAAAATCAATATTCAGACTGCGCTCATGGGCCTCGTCAATGATGATTGTGTCGTAAGCATTCAGATTGCGATCATGGGTGGTCTCAGCCAACAAGATGCCGTCGGTCATGAACTTGATGATGCTATTTTTATTCAGCTTTTCACGAAAGCGAACCTGGTAACCCACCACATCACCCAGCGGCGTATTTAACTCTTCCGCCACCCGGTCGGCCATGGCCCGGGCGGCAATCCGGCGCGGTTGTGTGCAACCGATCAAACCACGCTCGCCGCGCCCGGCTTGTAGACACATTTTTGGCAGCTGGGTGGTTTTACCAGAGCCGGTTTCGCCGGAAATGACAACTACCTGGTGCTTTTTAATTGCGGCGATAATTTCATCGCGCCGGTCAACAATCGGCAGTAATGGATCATATTTTATTGCGAGCCCCATGACGGCGCATTATCCCAGTGCTTGGCTTTGCCTGCCAGTAGCGACAAGTCTGCAAAGCCTGCTTATAATTCGACACTGACACAAAAACCACTTTTTCTGGATCTAATATGACAACAAATTTCCGTAGCGACAACGAAACCCCCGTCGCAGCCGCCATCATGGACGCGATACTTGAGGCCAACCAGGGTACCGCCTGGGCTTATGCTGATGATAAATGGTCAACCAAACTGGACCAGGTTTTTTCGGACCTGTTTCGTACCGAGGCGATTGTGCTACCGGTCTCAACGGGCACGGTTGCCAATTCGATTGCACTGGCCACCGTTACACCGCCGTGGGGAAGTGTTTTTTGCCATAGCGGTGCGCATATCCAGAACGATGAGTGCGGGGCGCCCGAGTTTTTTGGGAATGGCATGAGGCTGGTTCCGGTAGATGGCGAACAGGCAAAACTGACCCCCTCAGCACTGGAAAAAGCCATTAACGCCAATGAAGGGCATGGTGTCCACAGTTACAAACCCACATCACTAAGCCTGACCCAGGCAACCGAAGGCGGAACGGTGTATTCACCTGATGAAGTCCGTGCCTTGTGTGATTCTGCCCATGGTTTGGGAATGAATACACATATGGACGGTGCCCGCTTTGGCAACGCCATCGCCAGCCTTGGCTGTCACCCGGCCGAAGTTACCGTTGAAGCCGGTATCGATATGCTCTCTTTCGGCGCCAGCAAAAACGGCTGTATGGCCGCTGAAGCATTGGTGATTTTTGGGCAACCACAATGGCGTGAAACCGCAGAACGACTCCGCAAGCGCTCCGGCCATCTGCTGAGCAAGATGCGCTATGTCTCCGCCCAGTTATTAGCCTATATCGAAGACGACCGTTGGCTGAAAATGGCGAGTCATGCGAACCGGCAGGCCGCAAAGTTTGCCAAAGCCATAGAGAACCATGCCGAGGCCAGCCTGGAATACCCTGTGCAGGCCAACGAAGTTTTCATGAAGTGGACAATGGAAGGTTTTGACCAACTTAAGTCCCAAGGCATCCAGTTTGAGGTATGGCCAGGAAGAAATGACCTGGCACGGTTTGTTTTTGCGCATTCAACCAGCGATGAAGAAACTGACATATTGGTTAACTGTATGCGTTAATCAATCTAAGCTAAAAATGCTCGTTATCCTTGCAAATTGGAAACCATACTTTTAATTTGCAAGGATAAATAAAGCCAACATTCAAAAAAACCAGACAGGGTAGTAGTTTGCGGAAGTCAGGCTAGTGCTTTCAAGCCTTTGCGATCCACGATATTGAGCAGTTTTCTGGATGGTCCATTGGGTTTCTTCTTCCCCTGCTCCCACTTTTGCACCGTTGATGGACTGGTATTGAGGTATGCGGCAAAGACGCCCTGGCTGGCTTTGTTTGCCACCCGTATGCGCTTGATCTGGACCGCTGTGTATTCTTTCACCGGCGGAAGGCACAGTGCATCGAACTCCCGCAGCGTGGCGACTTCCATCACTCCTGCTCGAGCCAAATCCTGTGCGGTCTCATGGACCGTTTTCAGTATCGATTTAGTCATTTTCCTGCACCTCGATTTCAATTAATGCACCGTGTTTCAGAGCCTGCCTGAGCTGATTATCGCTGTACCCAAGTAGCTCACGCGCCATAAGTTTCAGCGCGTTTTTTTCCTTATTCGTGATGTTGCTGCGCTGGTTCTTGCTAAAGCCATACATAAAAAAGACCCTATCATCACTTTTGAATGCCACCAAGGTGCGTGCACCACCACTCTTGCCGCGCCCTGCCAACGCCACGCGTTTTTTGTACACCTGACCGCCCAGATTGACATCCCATAAGCCATCATTCATTTCAGCAACAGCTGTAATAAGATCAGCATCGCTGAGTTCGCGTGTCACATCCAAGCGGCTAAAGGCGCGGGTGGCAAAAATGCGCATGCGTTGCCCTTTTGACCCAAATCCTAGCACTTAGTGCCATAGAATAGCAAAGTGATCTTTGGGCCCACTCGTTCATGTGAACATGGTGAGTAAATCAAACATCTGAGTGTCCAGTACTTTTCTTCTTTCATTTTTGTAAGTTTGAATGACTGAACTGGTCAAGAACGAAGCCATCTGCCTGCTCTATGTACACACCTTTGGGTTTAGATCTTCGGCGGCGTACACATGAGTTCTTTAAAACAATGTCCTCACTGCCTCAATAGGATATACGTACTCAATTGCACCCAAAGGCATTCTATTTAACTTGCCAATAATACTCGGTATCGCATGACTATGAACGCCGCCCACATCCTGAATATAATATTTGTAATTGAAGGCCAAATCGTTCATTGAACCAAGCACACTTCTATTAATTGTTTTCGCATATCCCAACTCTTCATACTCTGACATAATTTTTTCTATAACCCAAACTTCGAAGCATTCATCTGCCAACACACACTGCAGCAAATTCTTGAACATATCGCCAAGGTTTCTGATCTGTGCCCTTGAAACGTCGGCGGCGATAAAATTGAAAAGGGTCTTGTCATTGGCAAAAAGGATACATTTTCTACCACCCACATATATCAGATTGGCGTGCCAGGAGCCCAAGTAAGAAAATTTAGGTTCAACTTCACATAGACCCGCTTTCTTTAAGCCCATTTCTTTTTGGAGTTTGTTTGTGCAATGAATTAGTTGCATAGGTCAAACGGCCTCACGTCAAGATAAACGACCCAGAAAGTGCTAAGCCTGTTTCCCAAAGTGCTTTTCCAGGAACCCTTTCGCCAGTTCTTTCCCTTCATCGGTCAACACAACAGACTTTTGTTTTCCTACCGGGTCACCTATCCAGCCATTTTGGTGAAGAACCGCCAACAAGTCCCAGTCCATGCCTTTCCAGGCGCGCATTATTCCCGTGTCATCTGAAGCAGTGAGTGACAAAATGGCTAAAGCAGTTTCGGCCAGTTTTTGTTGATCAATATTTTCTGGGAGTGTCATTGAAAAAGCCCTCGATAAATTCTCAGAAAGATTGCCAAATGTATTATTTATTATGCAGCCTTCATAACTGCAGCTTGTGTTTCCTTGCTTAGTTTGGCGTCAACAAACCAACTGGCGGGGTACAGGTAATCCTCACCTGACTCGTCTATTATGCGAATTTGATCGGTCTTGGCGGCATCTGAGTCCGAAAGAGCTTCATAAATTTTTCGCCGTTCAAGAGAGACTGGATAATCTGTATTTTCTATACAAATTACAAATTTTATGTTGTTCATAACTTAATCCAATAGGTATTTAATCTTATATTGCCCGCAGCCAATGCCTGAATCCTCGTACCAGTGTACCTCTGCTGCTCGCGTCGCTCCATCTTCGATATAAAACCCTAAACTTTAGCGCTTCAAGCACTTTGACGAATGTTGTGCGTAATTGAAATGATTTACTTTTGTTCAGTTTGACTGACTAATTCCGGTAGTCCTTCCTGGCGCCGACGGTCAATTATGTAATTGACATGTTTTTCTCTGTTTTCCATGTTAGTGGGAAGTATCTGAATTGACCATAACCAATAATCATTCCAGGTTTTTATTCCTGCTTCTGGTGCTTTACCTTCAACTTCCTTTGCGATTCTAGGATCTACCGAGTCAACATATTCCTGCCACATACGAGGAGTATCCTCCAGTACAACATTTCCTTTTTCGTCACGATGGCTGTCAACATAAGGCTCTGCATTAAAAATACTGTTACTACAACTGCTCATTATTACTCCAAAAAATGAAATCAACATAAAGCACTGAATAATTTGTTTCACTGTACCTATATCTCCTAAGGTGAGCCGTTCGCGGAATGAATACAGAACCCACAAGTCAGATCCCTGATTCCTGAAAGGAATCGTAATGGATTAAGTGAAGGTGCCCAAATATTAGCCCCATCCCCCCAAGGTTGCACATACATCATAGTACCGCCATTAATCCCAATAGACCGGCCCGCAGCGTGCTGCGTTAAAGCGGGACTATTAAGTATAAAACTCGAGCCCCTTGGTAGCCCGTAATACCTGGCCGCATTGGTCACAGTCAAAGTTCCCTGGCTCTTCGCAATAATAGTCATTGGATGATCTACCCCGGCCAATCCACGTGCAAAGCCCCGAGCAAGTGCATCATTGGCACCAAATAACTTCTGATTTAGAGACTCCCATACGTCTGAGAAAAAGCCGTTCGAGGGGTTGAAGTAGCCAGGTGTTCTCGTCAAATTCACTTTCAACACAAAGGCATCTCGATCACCTAAAATGCCATTTGTTCTAACCTCATCATAGTCATTTAAGTTGGTAGAACGACCTTCGGGAAACATCCATTCGCCTTCCTGTCCGGAGCTCCGAGCACCAGACGCCATCGCATATGC
>Ga0209013_10005591_pt1 | contig 10776 bp, 10 predicted proteins | sample Cruoilmetagenom2_FD_187291 | JGI IMG/M metagenome (GOLD analysis project Ga0209013, IMG submission 187291) | Oil polluted marine microbial communities from Coal Oil Point, Santa Barbara, California, USA - Sample 2 (SPAdes) (version 2) | ecosystem: Environmental > Aquatic > Marine > Oil seeps ...
CCCCCGACGTCTGCAACAACGGCCGGTGGGAACGAAAAAGTATTCATTATGCCGGTTATCATGAGCTGGCCTACCTGCACCCCAACCATTTCCGGCCCGACAGGGAAGTAGCGGGAAAGTACATAGCAACCAACCGTTCTTATTATATTTTGCGCTTTGCCAAACTTGGTGCCCACCACGACAAAGGCGTCAAAGGTATCAGCGATAAGTTGGCCATGCAGTTGACGGAATTGCTCAAACCATACGGAAGGATCATGATTACCTCGGAGCGGGAACTTGTCCCGGAGTTGGAACAATACCGCATTCCCGTCAACCCGATCGACATGCACCACATTATGGCTTTTGCCCAACTTTATATCGGCGACAGCCAGACGATGGCGGCAGAAGCCGGGGTGCTGGGTACGCCTTTTATCCGCTTCAACGATTTTGTAGGCAGGATCGGCTACCTGAACGAGTTGGAAAATAAATACAAACTGGGTGTGGGCATCAGAGCAGAAGAAAAGGAAAAGCTGTTTGCGATCGTGGAAGAAATGGTGCAGGACGAAGTATTAAAAGACAAGCACAAATTCCGGCGCGTGCAAATGCTGGAAGACAAAATAGACGTCGCGCAATTCCTCACCTGGTTCATTGAACACTATCCGGCGAGCGTGGAAACCATGAAAAACAATCCTGATCATCAATTTGAATTCAGGTAAAAAGGTATAGGGTTTGGGGTGTTAGGTTTGAGGTTTGAGGAGTGAATTCAATAATTTAGTTAATGATAGGTTTTAAATATGGGTGATTTTAGAAAACTGGAAGTTTGGCAAATAGCGAAAAAACTTGCCGTGGTCATATACCAGGTAACGAATGACACTGCTTTTTCAAAAGATTTTGGTTTAAAAGATCAGATTAGAAGAACATCCGTTAGTATATCAAGCAATATCGCTGAAGGAGAGGAATCTGGTACGAATAGAATGAGCATCAGGTATTTCTACATATCAAAAGGATCTTCAGCGGAAGTACAATCTCAAGCAGAAATTGCACATGAAATTGGTTACCTGAATAAAGATAAACTTGTGGAAATCTTAGATCTCTGTAATCAGATATCTTCCAAACTTACGAAACTGATTAGCTACCGCAAAAATCACTAACTCCAAACCCAACACCCCAAACCTCAAACCCCATCCCCATGAAAATAATCTCCGTCGTCGGTGCCCGCCCCAACTTCATGAAAATCGCCCCGTTTATCCGGGCCATAGAAGCACACAATAGGGTGGCATCCGAAAAAATCGAACATATTTTAGTCCATACCGGCCAGCATTACGACAAAACCCTGAGCCAGTCGTTTTTCGAGGCGCTGAACATCCCCGAAGCAGACGTCAACCTGCACATCGGCTCCGGCACCCATGCCGAACAGGTAGGCTATACCATGATTGCTTTCGAGAAACTGTTGCAGAAGGAACGGCCCGACTGGGTGGTGGTGGTCGGTGATGTAAACGCTACCCTTGCCTGCTCCGTTGAGGCAAAAAAAGAACTGATCAATGTCTGTCATATCGAAGCAGGCCTCCGCTCCGGTGATATGACCATGCCCGAAGAGATCAACCGTCTGGTGACTGACCGCCTCGCCGACCTGCTGCTGACACCTGATGAAATGTCATCAGAAAACCTGCGCAAAGAAGGCGTGGAAGAGCAAAAAATAAAATTTGTAGGCAACATCATGATCGACACCCTGGAAGCCAATAGGGAAAAAGCGGCGGCCTTGTCGCTGGAAGAAATACTGGAGAACAATGCCGTCAATGAGATGTACGGCCAGCCGCTCAAAACCTACACGCTGATGACCATGCACCGACCGTCGAACGTAGATCATAAGGAGATCCTTGAGCCGTTGATCGACTTCCTGCTCAACGAAGTAGCTGCCAGCAGCCCATTGATCTGGCCCGTACATCCGCGGGCGGAGAAACAGCTGAATGCATTTGGTTTGTGGGACAAGGTTTACAGCCATCCAAACGTCATCTTGCTCAAGCCGGTAGGTTACCACGAGATGCTGAAGATGAACAGGGGCGCCCGCATTCTGCTGACCGATAGCGGCGGCCTGCAGGAAGAGTGCACGGTCTTGGGTACCCCTTGTTTAACATTACGCTGGAATACCGAAAGACCTATAACGTTACGCAAATATGGTGGGGCAAGTGTATTGGTTGGCAACGAGATCGAAAAAATACGGAAAGCTTACCACGAAACCCTGGCCCTGGACGTACAACCCCTCCGACCCAACCTCTGGGACGGCCACACCGCCGAACGATGTTTGAAGGCAATATTGGATATTTAAAATTATAGATCTCTCCCTATAGCTATAAGAAGCAATGAGGGCGTGTCTCAAACCTTGAACCTCAAACCTTACACCATTTAAATTGACCACCGACTTCACACTAAAACTCCTCCCTGAACTATACACAAGTCTGCAGGAAAGCGGATATGTGTTCATCACGTTCAGCGAATTTCTCAGCCGGGCCGGAAGCGATAAATTTGTCATCCTCCGCCACGATGTGGAACGGCATTATGATCGGGCATTGCAGTTTGCCGAAATGCAGCATAAATTGGGCATCAGGGGAACCTATTTTTTCCGCATGTCGCCGCACTACAACGAGGAAGTCATTAAAAAGATTGCTGCATTGGGGCACGAGACAGGCTACCATTATGATGACCTGAGTAAATGCCACGGAGACTACCGCAAAGCAATTAAACGATTTGAAAGCAACCTGGAAAAACTGCGCCGCATCACCGACATAAAAACTGTAGCTATGGATGGTTCGCCCCTGTCGAAATACGACAACCGGCTGCTGTGGGACAAGTACGACTACAGCGACTACGGCATTGCCGGCGAACCCTATTTTGATATAGATTACCATAAAGTTTACTACCTCACCGACACTGGCAGGCGGTGGGATGGCCGCCACGTCAGCGTGAGGGATAAAGTCAACGGCGGCAAAGAACTGTCTGTACGGCACACGAAAGACATCATCACCCTGGCCGGAAAAGGGAAACTGCCCCATAAGTTGCTCATCACCTTCCACCCGCAGCGCTGGTCCGACAATACACCGGCGTGGCTTAAGGAATGGATCTGGCAAAACCTGAAAAACCAAATAAAAAGAATCATTATCAAAACCGGAAGGTAAAAAAATAAAGTCCAAAAAAACGTTTATCTCTGAGGAAACAAGGCGGGAATAAGCGCTGGCTGACGAAAGAGTCCGGGACAACACAGGGAAATCCCTTCTATACTCCAGGACTCGCGCGGCGTGCAACGCACGACCTTCCGCAGAAACGCCTCAGAGCTAAACGTGGGTTGGTTTGGGCTGTTTCAAAAGAAAAAACAACCCTTCGTGTCCTTTGTGGTAAAAAAACAGCGTCTCTGCGTGAAACAAAACACTCTGCGTAACAGCATAAGACCAAAATGCACATCCAGCACAACCAAATAACTGAAGTAGATCGGAAAGCATGGGCGGAGTTCATCGGCAAACACCCGGATAATACCGTGTTTCAGTCGCCGGAGATGTACGACTTCTATGGCAACGTCCATAAATACTCCCCGCATATATTCCTTGCCAGAGATGAAAAAGGAACTGTTCGTGGCGTGTTGCTGGCAGTCATTATTAAAGAATACAGCGGATGGAGAGGCCGGCTGTCATCGCGTACCATTGTTTACGGCGGACCATTGGTTGACGACACAGGCAAAGAACATCTTCAGCTCTTAAAGGAACTGCTGCACACCCTTTCCACAGTACTCGGAAAGAAATCGGTGTACATCCAGTTTCGGAATTTTATCGAATGGCCGGAAGCACAGGCACAGATTTTTCATGCCTGCGGCTACAGTTTTACCGATAGGCTGAATTTGTTGGTGCAGACATCCGGAAGAACCGAAACAGAACAGACCATCAGCAAAAGCAAGCTGCGCCAGATAAAAAAGGGACTTGCTGACGGAAGCGTCATTCGCCCGCCCCGTGATGAGAAAGAAATGCGTGTGTTTTATCAGCGCATCAGAGACCTGTACCAAAACAGGGTACGGAAACCGTTGCCGGACTATTCTTTTTTCGAACAGTTTTACCGGATGAGCCGGGAAGGGAAGTTGGGCATCGTTCGGCTGGTCGCAGCCGGTGAAGAAGTAATCGGTGGCGTGGTGGCGCCGGTAACCTCCGGAAGAAATATCTACGAATGGTATATTTTTGGCCTGGATGAGCAGAACAGAAAGAAATACCCCAGCGTGTTGGCAACCTGGGTACCCATCAACTATGCCCTGGAAAATAAACTGAAACACTTTGATTTTATGGGACTGGGAACACCCGCAAAGCCATATGGTGTCCGTGATTTTAAGCTGCATTTCGGAAAAAAGACAACCAATCCCGGCAGATTCAGTAAAATAAACAACAGAACACTTTATTTTGTAACAGAAATATCGTACAACATATTGAGACTTTTTAACAAAGTATGACAGCAGTCAGATGAAGACCGAAGTGGATGACATAAAACGTCTGAGGAAAAAACGATTCCGGATTTTATATATCATGGTGGATGTAGTGCTGGTAACGCTCAGCTTTTTATTTTTTATATGGGTGAAACCTGCTTCAAAAGCCTACTACCTGCCGGAATATTACGGGCCGTTTCTTCTGTTTCTCTGTGTGTGGCTGCTTGTCTCCCTGGTCATTGGAAAATACCAGTTACATAAAATTAAAAAGCCGAAAGATATATATGTGTACACGCTTATTTCCAACATTACCATCATTGGCATTGTCACTTCGCTGATCTATTTCAACAACCTGTTCAGCTATTCGCGCCTGATTGTTTTCGGTACCATCGGCCTGTCGACTGTACTTGAATTGCTGATCGGCTATGTATTTTCGGCCTATAAGTTTGCCCAGCAACTCAGAGAGGAAGAGGTAGAGCCTAAGGATGCGAAAACAAAGGTTTTTCCTCCTTTTATACATGAAGAGTTTGACAGGGAAAAGACCCGGCAGAGAAGGCAGGCGCAACGAGAATTCATTGCAGATACAAAAAGCAAACGGCTGTTCAATTACCTGAACCGTTACGTAGATGTAGGCGATCCGCATGCTGTGGTGTTCAACACTACGAAAATTGCCAATGTCGAAACGCTGGCGGACGGCTATTACAACAAAATGGTCAACCTGCACCGGGTAAACGATATCCGGAGGCTTAACAAGTTTTTTGAGATCATCAACGAACGTGTGCCTTATGGCGGATTGTTCATTGGCTGTGTCGAAACAAAGGATATCCGCAAAAAGCGCATGCTCAAACAGTATATCTTCCCGTTTAACTGGATCAGCTATTCATTCGATGTATTTTTCACCCGGATTATTCCGAAACTGTGGCTTACCAAACGCATCTACTTTTTTGTAACACTGGGCTACGAACGGGCTATCCCGCATGCCGAAATACTGGGAAGGCTCTATTCGTGCGGCTTTGAGCTGGTGGATGAACGCTATGTTTATAACGAACTATTTTTTGTGATGCGTAAAATCAAGGAACCCAGCTACGACCACAATCCCACCTACGGACCGCTGATCAGCCTGAGGCGTTACGGGAAAAACGGACGGCTGTTCAAAGTCTATAAACTGCGTACCATGCATGCGTATTCCGAATACCTGCAGGAATATGTATATGAAAAACACAAGCTTCAGGAAGGTGGAAAGTTTAAGAACGATTTCCGCGTGACCACCTCGGGAAAGATCTTTAGAAAGTTCTGGCTGGACGAAACGCCTATGTTCATCAACATCATTGCGGGGGATATGAAGCTGGTGGGGGTCCGGCCGCTAAGCAGGCAATATTTTGAATTGTATTCGGAAGAGCTGAAAAAAAAGCGCCTGAAGACAAAACCGGGACTGATCCCTCCCTTCTATGCCGATATGCCTAAAACCCTCAAAGAAATCATGGAGTCGGAAATGCACTACCTCGAAGCACACAGAAAACACCCGTTTATGACGGATGTAAGATACTTCTTCAAAGCCATGTGGAACATCTTCTTTAAAGGTGCACGCAGCAACTAAAACCAGATGCAGCAAGACAAGAAATGAACGAATAAAATTGAAAATTGTGTGGAGTCCTGAAAAGTTAACTTTAAATAACTAAAAAAGCGACAAAATGAAGCATATATACTTTATCATTCTCAGCCTTTTACTGGCAACCACGCTGCAGGCGCAGGTAGTCTATGAACATATTTCCAACACCAACATATACGACTACCTCGATGAAATGGCCAGCCTGAAGATCATCGAACTGAACTCAATTATCAAACCTTATGCGCGGAAGATGATCGAAGAGAAGCTGAACATCATCCGGCAAAAATCGGAAGAAAGCAAAGGGCTGCTGAGCAAACGCCAGGAAAAAGAACTGGAATTCTATCTTACGGCCTACAGTCTGGAAGCAGACCCGACGCTGCATCTGAACCCCAAAACAACCTGGGCAAACAAAGAGAACAGCTTCGGGCTGGCACTTAATCCCCCCGGCCTGTTTTATAAAGATTCGTTGTTTACCATGGCTTTGCAGCCTGTGGTAGGCGGCAGCTTCAGCACCAACAAAAATGGATGGCTTAGTCAGACATGGTGGGGCGCCAACGCCTGGGGATATATCGGAAAGAACTTCGGTTTCTACACCAGCCTACGCGACAACAACGTGAACAAACTGATGGTTACACCCGATTATTTTGTGCAGGACAGAGGGGTCCCCTTTAAAGATTACGGTGATGAAGGAATTGACTACAGCGAAGCCCGCGGCGGACTGATGGCCTCGTGGAAATGGGGCTCGGTAGGTGTGGTGAAAGACCATGTGGAGTGGGGCGCCGGATATAACGGAACAAATATCCAGGCAGGCAGAACGCCTTCCTTTGCCATGATCAAATTCAACCTGAAACCGGTCCGCTGGTTCCAGTTCGATTATTTCCACGGGTGGCTGGTGTCGGAAGTGATCGACAGCGCCAGCTCATACTGGTCGGATGGTACCTACCGCAAGGTGTTCTATCCCAAATACATCGCTTCCAATATGTTTACTTTCCTGCCGTTTAAAAATTTTATCTTCTCGTTTGGGAATTCTATTGTTTACAGCGATCCTGCCGGGCCGCAGATAGCCTATCTGATCCCCTTCCTGTTTTATAAATCGGTGGATCATACATATAATGCAACTACAGGAGGTGTGGGGCAAAATTCGCAGATGTTCTTCAATGTCAGTTCCCGCAACATCAAACACCTCCACATCTATATATCGCTGTTTTTCGACGACTTTTCCGTTAACCACCTGAAAGCCAAAGAAGAGTACAACTTATACAGTCTGAAAGCAGGTTTCCGTCTCAGCGATTTTCTCCTCAGGAATGTGGCACTGACCGTAGAATATACACGCACCAATCCGTTGGTTTACCAGCATAAGATCGAAACCATTTCATACGCTTCCAACCTGTACAATATGGGACACTATCTGTGGGATAACAGCCAGGAGATCTATGTGGCTCTGCAATACAAACCGCTGAGAGGCCTTCATTTTAAACTGGCATACACCCTCGGCCAGCATGGCGATGAATATGATTATGCCGAATGCGCCACCGACCCCGACTGTGATCTGCACAAACTGAAGCCGCTCGATAACATCACTTGGGAAAACCAGACCATCCGGTTTGACGCCCGCTACGAGATTTTATACAATACGTATGTGTATATGAGCTTTATGTCGGGAAACGCCACCGGAAACGTAGATAAACACACCCCGGAATATTACCAAGGCAAGACCAAAACGTTCTCCTTCGGTGCCAACATCGGTTTTTAACCTCTATCCCGCTTGAAGTATTAAAAAAACATGATAAAGAAAAATGAACAAAATCAAAACGCACAAAGATTTAGAAGTTTTTCAATTGTCTTTCTCCTCAGGAATGGAAATATTTGATATGACAAAATCATTTCCGAAAGAAGAAACATATTCGCTGACCGATCAGATCAGAAGGTCTTCTAGATCTGTATCTGGCAATTTGGCCGAAGCATTCCGCAAAAGGCGTTATCCAAAAGCATTTATTTCCAAATTATCCGATTCGGAAGGAGAAGCCGCCGAAACACAGGTTTGGCTGGATTATGCATTAGCTTGTGGATATATCAATGAGAAACTCTATAAAGATTTGACTGATAAATACGACCATATTATCGCCATGATCGTAAACATGATACGTAAGCCCGGCAACTGGTCAGTTTAAATGAACACCATCTATCCCAATATCGCCCCGTCGCTCCCTCGCTCCCTCGCCCCGTCGCCCCGTCGCCTCAGTCGCCTCAGTCGCCCCATCGCCTCAGTCGCCCTATCGTAAATAAACCATGCTAAAAAAACGTCACAACATAACTACTCAAAACCCCATCCTACGCCCTCTCATCGAAGTAGTCGTGTTTCTGGTGATCATCTTCGGATTCCATTATCTGTACCGCTGGTGGGCTTACCAGCTGCAATTCTGGCCTGTTTACGACCAGATATATGCGCTGAGAGACTGGCTCACCAACCTGGTGTATCACAATGCTGTATGGGCTTTGTCGCACCTTACGGGATATGAGTTCACCACCAGTGATGAGCAGCATACCATCTACATTGCAGGTGGCTATGTCGGTATCAACCACAGTTGTTCCGGTTTCAAGCAATTTTTACAATGGATTGTTTTGATGATTTTGTATCCCGGTCCGTGGAAGAAAAAACTCTGGTATATTCCGTTGGGATTGCTGGTTGTTCATTTAGTGAATTTGCTCCGTATCTTTGGTTTATCGGTACAACTGTTTTATTACCCTCAGTATTTTGATTTTGCCCACGACTATATTTATCGCCCCTTGTTTTATGCTGCCATGTTCGCCTTATGGGTTGTCTGGAACGACAAAATCAGAAAGAAGCCCGCCATTTCGAACAAACCGGCATAACCCTCTCCCCCTCGCCCCGTCGCCCTCTCGCCCCGTCGCCCTCTCGCCCCGTCGCTCACACACCTACTTCCTTCCGTAATCCGCCTTAATCTCCCCCCAGGCATCCGTTCTCCATTTCAAAATTTCAATATCATCGTATTTATTTTTGTTTAGCCATTCCAGCGCTTTGGTAACGGCATAAAACAACTTTGCGTTCTTTGATGTTTTCTTCAGTTTCGTATTCACCTTTTTCTTCTTCACCCAGCTGATGGCTGTCCGTGAATCAGTATAAATGGGCATATTCAGCTTGTGTTTTTTCAGCCACGCCAGGCCGAGCACGATAGCCAAAAACTCACCGATGTTCACGGTTCCCTCTTCGTACGGTCCCCTCCTGAATATTTCGGTTTCTGTATCTGTGTAAACACCTCTGTATTCCAGTGTGCCGGGATTACCCGCACATGCGGCATCCACCGAAATACTGTTCAGAAGCGGCTGGCCAATTTCTTCCAACTCTTTTTTTGAAAATGTCTTTTTTGAGGTCGTAGCCTTGCCTTTGTAATCAAGATAACTTTTATTGAAAGCTTCTTCGGCATCTTTGAGCGAAGAGAACGCTTTGTATTCGGCGCCGACAAATCCGTTTATCAGTGCTTTGGTTTCATCCCAGCTGTGGTAAATACCGGGCTTCAGTCCCCGCCAGACAACATAATACTTTTTGGTAGTCTTTTTAGCCATGTAGCAAATGTAATATCTTTGCAGGGATGATGAAACAGAGTGCGCAAATAAAAAAAACGCTTGTTGCCCTGGCGGTTATCCTGTTGTTTTCGGGGTGTTGGAACAGAACCGTATTTAAAGAGTACCGGGAAATGGAAAAAGTCAGCTGGAACCGTTTCGACATCCCCTTTTTTAAAGTCCCTGTACATAAAGGTGAGGCACTCGATTTTTATTTGCACCTGCGTCACCACACAAATTATCCGTACAATTACCTGGATGTGAACATTACCTTTTATCTGCCCGGTGGCGAGACACGCTCAGGAGAGTACCATTACAAGTTGAAAGATGATGATGGTTCCTGGAAGTCCAAAGGCATGGGAGAGTTGTGGGATATAGAATTACCCGTCAGGAAGGGCCTGAAGATTTCGGAAGACGGCATCTGCAAAGTGCGTGTCGAAAACAAGATGACCAAAGTGGAAACGCCCGGCATTGTCGAAATCGGCCTGATCGTTAAAAAATCTGGGGATGATTAATCAGATATTCGTGAAACTGTCGTTAAGTAAAACTGTCGCGACATCCCATAAGTACTTTTTATAATTCTGTACGGTTGAATGAAAAGTGGGCATGCCAAAACGGCGGGCTGGCAACTTCTGCTGTTCGGGATTTACGAATCCCGAACTAAAGGGCTGTGGATTTTTAACCCATTTACATGCCGGTAAATTATCAAACAAAGCTTAAGTTATCAACAATTTAGCGTTCATTAGGCAGATATTTTGTTATTTTGCCCGCACATGATGATGAAGATCCGATCTTCCACACACATTCCTGAAAAACAAACAAAACGATTCATGAATAACTATTGATGCTATGATGAAGCGTGTATTTGTATGGCTATTTGTGTCTTTTTTTATTACCTCATACTCATGGGGTCAAAATGCCTGGATTAATGAGTTTCATTATGATAACACCGGAGCTGATGTCGGAGAATTTGTTGAGGTTGTTATTGAAACCCCGGGTAGTTATACACTATCTCTTTTCGAAGTAGTTTTATATAATGGCAAATTCAGTCAGAGAGTACAATATGATACAAAAACAATCGACAATTTCATAGTTGGAAATACTGTTGGGAATTTCACTTTTTATACTTACACTTACCTCTTGATGGAAT
>Ga0209013_10005592_pt1 | contig 10775 bp, 12 predicted proteins | sample Cruoilmetagenom2_FD_187291 | JGI IMG/M metagenome (GOLD analysis project Ga0209013, IMG submission 187291) | Oil polluted marine microbial communities from Coal Oil Point, Santa Barbara, California, USA - Sample 2 (SPAdes) (version 2) | ecosystem: Environmental > Aquatic > Marine > Oil seeps ...
TCATAACACAAGTACAAAAAGCATGGGTGATATACTTAACCCTTTAAAAGAGAAGATCCTGAATTTTGAGAAAAAAGTTGAAGACACCTATCAGAAAGGTATAAAAGATCAGACCAATTTGCTCGCTGTACTTAAGAATTTGCAAGATTTGAGTATGCGATTGGATAAAGATGCACAGGATCTGACCAGGGCTTTAAAATCTGATAGTAAAAAGCAGGGAAACTGGGGTGAAGTGGTTTTAGAAAGAATGCTTGAGGATTCGGGACTGATTAAAGGTCAGGAGTATTTTATACAGGAAACAGGAAGGAATGAGGAAGGACAAATTATCAGGCCTGATATAGTGATCACATTACCACAGGAAAAACACCTGATTATTGATTCTAAAGTGTCATTAACAGCATATCATGATTTTATAACGTCAGATAAGGAAGAAGAAAAAAATAAAGCTTTAAAAAAGCACATTGATTCAATAAAGTCGCATGTGAAGGAATTAAATGAGAAAAATTATCCTTCCATGAACAACAAAAATATTCCTGATTTTGTGTTGATGTTTATGCCTGTTGAATCAGCATTTGCGCTTGCTGTACAAACTGATGCTTCCTTGTTTAATTTTGCATGGGAGAAGAAAATAGTAATCGTGAGCCCAACTACTTTGCTGGCAACATTAAAAACCATTGAAGCCATTTGGCGACAGGAGAAACAAACTAAAAATGCATTGGAGATTGCAGAACAGGGAGGTAAACTTTATGATAAGTTTGCAGGATTTTTGGTTGATCTAGAGAAGATAGGTGTTAACCTGGATCGGGCAACAGATTCATATAGAGAAGCTCATAAGAAATTGAGTACAGGCCGCGGCAATATTTTGTCGCATGTTGAAAAAATGAAAACATTAGGGGCTAAAACATCAAAAAATCTACCTTCAAAATATCTTAAAGCTGATGACTGATTATATAAAAGCAACTGATAAGCAAGACATGTTATACGGTATTAGGCCTTTACTTGAAGCAATTGATTCGGGTAAAGAAATAGAGAAAGTATTTCTGCAAAAAGGCCTGCGAAGTGAAAACTTTTCTGAGTTGATGAATCAGCTTAAAAAAATGGATATCCCCTATCAATTTGTGCCCATTGAAAAATTGAACAGGCTTACCAGAAAAAATCATCAGGGAGTAGTTGCGTATGTTTCTCCTATTGTATTTGATAATATAGAACAAATAATTCCTGTTGTTTTTGAGCAGGGTAAAGAACCATTTGTGCTCCTGTTAGACAGAATTACAGATGTCAGGAATTTTGGAGCTATTCTGCGAACCGCTGAGTGTACGGGTGCTCATGCTGTTGTAATACCTGCAAAAAATTCGGCACAATTGAATTCAGGAACAATTAAGTCTTCAGCGGGTGCAATTTTTAAAGTTCCGATATGCAGAAGCGAAAATCTGAAACATACAATAGATTTTTTAGCGAATAGTGGTTTGAAAATAGTGGCTGCTACCGAGAGGGCAGATGATCTTCATTACAACACCGATTTATCGGGGCCGCTTGCTTTGATACTAGGCTCTGAAGATGAAGGGATTTCGGGTGAATACCTGAAAAGAGCTTCTCATGCAGTTAAGATCCCAATCTTAGGTGAAATTGATTCTCTGAATGTTTCGGTTGCAGCAGGTGTGCTGATGTATGAAATAGTAAGGCAAAGAGATATCAAATAAAAAAAGCTCCAACCAAAAAGGAAGGAGCTTTAATTTATGATTAATGTAATCTTTACATTCTTTTTTCTTTAATTCTGGCTTTCTTACCACGAAGATCTCTGAAGTAAAAAATACGTGCTCTTCTAACAACACCAACTTTATTAACAACAATTTCTTCCATAAAAGGAGAGGCGATCGGGAAAATCCTTTCAACACCCACGTTTCCTGAAATCTTTCTAACTGTAAAGGTTTCCGTTGGCCCACTTCCGACACGTTGTAAAACTACGCCCTGGAATTTTTGTAAACGTTCCTTATTTCCTTCTTTAATTTTATAAGTTACTGTGATAGTATCCCCGGCTTTAAATTTCGGGAATTCCTTTATTTCTACTGAGTCTTCAACCAGTTGTAACAATTCTTTCTTACCCATTTTCTTATTCTTAAGCTTATCGTGATTTTTGAAAAAGAGTGCAAATATACAGCTATTTCTTTATGTGTAAAAAAAATGATGAAAAAAAGAATGCCAAATAAGAAAACTCTACGAAAGTTAGATTTTAAAGAACATATTAAATGCTAAAACACATTCTTCTTTAATAAATATTTGGCAAAATACTTGGATGCTTTAGCATAAGCTTCTCCAACCCTTATCCCCGAATCATAATCATAACTGAATGGTGTGCCACCGGGCGATTTGTCAATGGTGAACGTTGCCAATATTGTTGATGGATCATCAGTAGCCACAAAATCAATTATAAGGTTTATCAGTGCTGATTTACGCATAACACCAACGTTAAAGCCCGGTTCAATAAAGCTTGTTTTAACGATCATTTTATAATCTACACTCTCTACACTTTCGGTTAATGTTACACCTTCTTCCAGCATTATAATGTTGAACTACTCGATGAACTTCGGCTCATAATGATCAGTACGGTCTCCGTACCAAAGGTTTGGCCAATTTTCTCCCGAACCGGGCTCATGCTCATTGGCATCAGCAACTTTTTTGGCAATATATTCTTCTTCGGTCATTTTGCCAACAGTAAGATTGTCGTATGTGAACTCTACGCCAAGGTCCTTTACGCCTTTTAAAAATTTAAGGTCGCCATCCTGTAGCTTAATCTTTTGAGCCTGGGAACTAAAAGCTAATGACGCAATTAAAATCAGAAATAAAATATTTTTCATGACAAATGTATTTTTAGTTTAAAATTAAATGATTTCTAATCATGTGCAAGTTTAGGAAATAATCAACGATACCGGTTTAAGTTTGTAAATATTATTGCATAAAGATATTACATGTCACTGTCATTCAATAATTCCGGTTTTCTTTCGGTTGTCCTTTTTAATGATTGATCGAGTTTCCATTCTTCAATAAGTTTTTCATTTCCTGAGAGTAGTATATCAGGCACTTTCCAACCCCTGAATTCTCGCGGACGTGTATATACAGGAGGAGATATAAGATCGTTCTGAAAGGAATCACTTAAAGCTGAAGTTTCGTCGCCAAGAACACCGGGAATCAGCCTGACAATACTGTCAATAAAAACTGCAGCTGCTAATTCACCACCGGATAAAACGTAATTTCCGATTGAAATTTCTTTGGTAATAAAGTGTTCTCTGATTCGCTCATCTATACCTTTATAGTGCCCACAAAGGATGATAAGGTTACCTTTAATTGAAAAACTGTTTACCATTTTTTGATCTAACAAATTCCCATCCGGGCTCATATAGATCACTTCATCATAACTTCTCTCAGCTGTTAAACTTTCAATGCATTTTGCAATGGGCTCAATCATCATCACCATTCCGGCACCACCTGAAAAGGCATAGTCGTCAACCCTTTTATGTTTGTCGCTTGCATAATCCCTTAATTGATGCAAATTTATTTCAATCTTTTGCTTTTCTTGGGCTCGTTTTATAATAGATTCCGAAAAGGGTCCTTCAAACATTTCAGGGAAAATAGTGATGATATCGATTCGCATTTGTTAAACAGATTAATTGGTTCGGTATTATTAAATATTTTCTAAAATTAGATTAAAAATGAATTTATCCTCTTGAGTATCTAATAATGTCTATGAAAAGACATGATGTCGTTTTTTTGCAAATTCCTTCCATTGAGTTATGAATTAAAGCTCCGACTTTCTGACCAAGGAAAAAAGCAGCAACAATAAAAATGTAAGTGTACCAGGCAAAACCGACTGAAGTGTAGATTCTTAAGGCTATGATGAATGGTACGGGTATGTGGACTGCCAAAACCCATTGAAATGAAAACTTTTTCACATTGATTCGCCAGTATCCGAAAGGTAAATTAAACAGGAAAACTAGTAATGTATCATATAGAAGGGCCAAAATCATTTTACGGTATTGATATTCTTTTAAGCAAAGTTCGGCATTTTGTATTAAATAAGATTCTATTACATTTGGCAAAAATTAAATCACTATGAAAAGAATCATTTTATCATCATTAATAATCTTAATAACCATTAACGTTTATTCTCAGACACGACCTTCTAGTAAGGTGAAAAAATCTTTTAATGAAAAGTATGAAAATGCAGATATTATAAAATGGGAGAGTGAAAAAGAAAAAAACAGGGTTACAATATGGAAAGCAATGTTTAAAGCAAATGATGTATTAAGTGTTGCCTGGTTTGATCCAAAGGGAAATTGGATACAAACGAAAACTAAAATCAATGAAGATAAATTACCAGAAGCTGTATTAAAGAGTATTGAATTAAATTATTATATGTATAAAATTGTAATTACAGCTCGTTTTGAAAATCCTGAAGATAAAGGTTATGAAGTGTTTTTGACCAATGATATGGACGGATTTAATGTGCAATTCTCAAAAGACGGAGAAATACTTAGCAGAACTATAAGATCTGAAGGTTACAAACCGATTGATAGTGATGGTAAAGAGATCGATGAGTAAAAACAACTGTTTTGCTTAAGCTATACTGCTATTGTTTCTGAAATACTTTTTCTGAAATCGCAAAGCAACATTTACCAGTGCAATTAGAACAGGTACCTCAACCAAAGGACCTATAACAGCTGCGAAAGCTTCACCCGAGTTGATACCAAATACAGCAATGGCAACTGCAATTGCCAGTTCAAAATTATTGCTGGCTGCTGTAAATGCAATGGTAGCTGTTTTGCTATAACCTGCACCAATTCTACGAGCCATAAAAAATGAAACCAAAAACATGAAAACGAAATAAAGCATCAGTGGAATGGCAATGCGTACCACATCCAAAGGTAACTCAACAATGATTTCACCTTTTAAAGAAAACATCACGAAAATGGTGAATAACAAGGCAAGCAAGGTTAATGGGCTAATTTTTGGGATGAACTTCGTTTGATACCAATTTTTATTTTTAATCCTGATCAATGCAAATCTTGTGATCATCCCAGCAAGGAAAGGGATACCGAGATAAATAAATACACTTTTAGCAATCTCTGCCATTGTAATATTTACTTCGTATGATTCCATTCCAAACCAGCGTGGCATGATGGTGATAAATACGTAGGCATAAACCGAGAAAAACAATACCTGGAAAATGCTGTTGAATGCTACAAGTCCGGCAGCATATTCAGTATCACCTTTTGCAAGTTCATTCCACACAATTACCATTGCAATACAACGGGCTAGTCCAATCAATATCAGTCCAGTCATGTAGTGCGGATAATCCTGTAAAAAGATGATTGCAAGAAAAAACATCAAAAGTGGCCCGATAAACCAGTTTTGAAACAATGATAACAATAAAATTTTCCAGTTGCGGAAAACATCGCCCAACTCCTCATACTTTACTTTTGCTAAAGGTGGATACATCATGATTATGAGTCCGATAGCAATTGGTATGTTTGTGGTTCCTGCGCTAAATTGATCCCAAAATATGGCTATATCAGGAAAAAAATATCCTGCTCCAACACCAAAGAACATGGCAAGAAATATCCACAAGGTGAGGTAGCGATCTAGAAACGAAAGCTTTTTCGTAAGTTTTTCCATTAAAAATATGTTAAAAAATAAAGTCTGATTTTCTATTTTTCAGCATAAACGGTAATACTAAAGATACCGATCTTACTATTCTTATATTCCTCTAATTCGTCAGGGTTTAAATACTTCCCAAGTATTTCATCCGGGATATGGATTTCTTTTTTCTTCTGAACTAATACATTTTTGTATCCCTGATGATAAATAATATTCAGATAATCTGTTTTTGGGATCGCTCCTGCCACACAACCGGCATACATTTCTGCTTCTTCCAATAATTTATCGGGAAGAGTTCCTGAAATAACAATATCTGAAACTGAGAAATGGCCATTTGGTTTTAGCACACGGAAAATTTCACTAAAAGCACGCTTTTTATCTGGAACCAAATTTAAAACACAATTACTGATAACCACATCCACTTCATTATCTTTCACGGGCAATTGCTCAATATCAGCTTTGTAAAACTCTACATTTTTATAGCCGAGTATATCGTTGTTTTCTCTGGCTTTTTCCAGCATTTTATCCGCAAAGTCAATACCTATGACTTTTCCTGTTTCACCTACCAGTGCCCTAGCTACAAAACAATCGTTGCCCGCACCTGATCCCAGGTCTAATACCGTATTTCCTTTCGAAATTTGAGCAAACTCAGTTGGTAATCCGCAACCAAGCCCTAGGTCAGCACCTTCGTTATAACCTTCCAATTGCTGATAGCTGTCGCTAAAAATCGTATAATCTTTATCCCATGCAGCCGATTCTCCTTTGCAACAGCAGGACTCTTTATTGCTCTTGTCCGCAATAAGATTGTATTTTGATTTTACAATGTCTTTGATATTCTTTTCTCTCGTTTTCATTAGTTTATTTGATTTTTGTAAAAATTTTGAAAGTCGTTTTTGATTTCATCCCTTACTCTTCGAAAAACCGATAGAATTTCATCTTCAGTGCCGATTGCCTCAGCAGGGTCGTCAAAGCCAATATGAAGGCGGTGCTGTACTTTACCAGTAAAAATAGGGCAACTCTCCTTTGCACCTCCGCAAACTGTGACCACATAATCAACATCGTTGGTGGTAAATTCATTAACATGTTTTGGATAAGCTTTGCTGATATCGATTCCAATTTCATTCATTACCTGTATGGCCTTTGCATGAACCTGTTGTGAAGGTGAGGTGCCGGCAGAATAGACTTTCAATTCCGTATTGAAAGATTTAAGGAAGCCTTCAGCCATCTGGCTGCGACAACTGTTGCCTGTGCAAAGGATCAGTATTTTCTTCATTCTCGTATAATTTAGCAACATTGTGGCCCGCCAAGGTCAATTTTATCAAGATAACTGCTAACAGATTGCCTGAGTTGTCTGATTGCCTCGGGTTTTAAACAATAATTAACTGTCAATCCTTCAACTGTACCCTGTATGAGTCCGGCCTTTTTAAGTTCTTGTAAATGTTGTGATACAGTAGTACGACTGAGCGGGATCTCGTTTGTAATATCACCTGACATACAAACTTTTTGTGCTGCAAGATATTCCAGTATCATTAGGCGTGCAGGATGGGATAAAGCTTTGGCCAGGCTGGCCAGTTCCTGCAATTCAGCTGTGAAATTCTCTGTCTTTATCATTATTTAATGTTTTATGACGCAAACATACGACATTATTTTTATATAATATTGAATTTTAAAAAATCTTTAAGAGGACTTTCTTTACATTTGCTTAAAATGTTTATTTATGGAATATTACGATCTGATAAAAACGCGTGAAAGTATCCGCAATTACGATCCGGATAAACCTGTTAGCAAGGCTGTTTTGAATCGTATTCTGGAATCAGGTAGGCTTGCACCGTCAGCTGCAAACCGGCAACCCTGGACTTTTTTTATAGTTTCATCACAGGAAAAACTACTGGAAGTCAAAGAATGCTATCAAAAGGATTGGTTCAAACAGGCCCCTCATATTTTAATTATTGTGGGTAATAAATCCAAATCATGGATTAGAAATTATGACGATTATAATTCCATTGAAACCGACCTGGCCATCGCAATGGATCATATGATATTAGCTGCAGAAAACGAAGGTGTTGGAACATGCTGGATCATTGCTTATGATTATATTAGGCTGGCAGAAGCGATTGGTTTAAAGGAAAATGAAATAATTTACTGCATTACACCACTGGGCTATCCACACGAAAACTTTCATAAGCAGGGTAACAAAAAAAGAAAAGATCTGGAGGAAGTTGTTAAGTTTATTTAATCAGACAAGCGCAACAGTTGTTATTTTATCCACACGGTTTTAATATTTACAAACTCCCTGATGCCAAAATGTGATAATTCGCGGCCATAACCAGATTGCTTAGTACCGCCGAAAGGTAATCGTGGGTCAGATTTTGTCATGCCATTAATAAAAACAGCCCCTGCCTCAATTTGGGCTGCCATTTTATCAGCAAGTTCAATATTCTGTGTCCATATACTGGCACCCAGTCCGAATTGTGTATCGTTGGCGATTGAAACAGCCTCTTTAGGATTATTGAAAGGGATAACGATAGAAACAGGGCCAAATGTTTCTTCATCGTATACGGGCATACCCTTTTTAATATTTGTGAGTAAGGTAGGAGAATAGAAATTGGTGTTAGCTATTTGATGGCCTCCTGTAATCAATTTTGCTCCCATTTCAACCGATTTCTGCACTTGTTTATCAATTGAATCAAGAAGATCGTTACGGGCTAAGGGTGCCATATTTGTCTCAGCTGATAATGGATCTCCTGGTTTTAAACTTTCTAGCAACACCTTTTGTTCTTCAACAAACTGGTCGAAAATACTTTGTTCAACGATAAACCGTTTTGCAGATATACAAACCTGGCCTGAATTCATCATTCTCGATGTTGTTCCTATTTTACAAGCAGTATTAAAATCAGCATCAGAAAAAACAATACATGGATCAGAACCGCCAAGTTCGAGCACAGACTTTTTCAGGTATTTTCCAGCCTGGGCTGCAACAATACTTCCTGCTTTTTGGCTTCCAGTAATTGTAACACCTTGAATTTTAGAATTTCTTATCACCCTTTCAGAAATAGTTGTCGGAATTATCAGATTACTAAAGACATGTAACGGAAATCCTGCTTCGATAAATAATTGTTCCATTGCTTCAGCACAGCCAAAAACATTTGGTGAATGTTTAAAAACCACTGTATTTCCTGTCATTATGTTTGGTACAGCAAATCTTAAAACCTGCCAAAAGGGAAAATTCCAGGGCATGATAGCATAAATCACACCTATTGCGTCAAATCTTACATAACTTTCAGATCCATCGGATGGAAGTATTTCAGGTTTTAACATTTCTTCAGCATTTTCTGCATAATATTTGCAAAGCCATGCGCATTTCTCAATTTCTGCATATGACTCACCAATAAGTTTTCCCATTTCCAAAGTAATTAATCTTCCCAGTTTTTCTTTTTTCTTCTCCAATATATTGGCTAATCTGCTCATTAATAAGGAGCGGTCGGTAAGTTTAACCATTCTCCAATTTTGAAATGCAAGATCAGTTTTATTAATAATTTCGTTTGCTTTCTGAATTGTTGATTCTTGGAATGTCGCAATCACTTGTCCCGTATACGGATTAATACTTTTAAACATCTTGGTGGGTTTTTCACAAAGATAGCTTACTTATGGACAGAATCACTATTTTTACATTCTTAAAATTAAATCACTAAAACATATAATAGTCACGTTATGAAAAGATTACCTCTCTTATTATTAATTGTAATTACCCACATGTCAATTTTTAGTCAAAGGCCAGTTAATTACAATTTACCCAATGAAGTCAAGCAGGCATATCAAAACGGAACGCGTTCTCCATCAGGGTTTCCCGGGACGAATTATTGGCAAAATCATTCCAAGTATCAAATCGATGTGCAATTATTAACCGGTGAGAACTTATTAGTAGGTGAAGAGAAAGTAACTTACTTCAATAATAGTCCTGATACGTTAAAAAACATAGTAATTAGGTTATATCCTAATATTTATAAGAAAGGTAACCCGAGAGAATGGCCAATAGGTGCAGATGGAGTAAATGAAGGAGTAATTATTGATTGGTTAACAATTAATGGTGATAGTATTGATTTGAATAACAGGAAAGAAGCGTTCGTTTGGGCAACAAATCTTAATGTTAATTTATCGGAACCCTTAATCCCGGGTGATTCATTAAATATGCAAACAAGCTGGCAATTTGAAGTATCGGAAAGGACGATACGAATGGGGAATTATGGAAATAACAGGTATTTTATAGCATATTGGTATCCGCAAATTGCTGTTTATGATGACATTGATGGATGGGATAGGGTTGAGTATTTCGGAATGGTTGAGTATTATAATGATTTCAACGAATATGATGTGCATATTTCTACTCCCTCTGGATTTGTTGTATGGGCTACCGGTGATTTGGTGAATGAACATGATATGTTTACAGATTATGTGCTGGAGAATTTGATGACCGCACGATTGACCAATGATATTACAAGAATCATTAGTGTAGAGGATTTTAAAGAACGTAAAAAAATTATCAGATACGATGGAATCAATGCATTTCACTTGAATACATGGCATTTTAAAGCTTCAGATGTGCCTGATTTTACTTTTGCTGTTACAAGGGATGTTAATTGGGATGGTACTTCATTGATTGTTGATGAAAAAACAAAAAGACGAGTTTTTGTTGATGCCGTATATTCTGATTCGGCGCGTACATACCAAAGAGCAGCTGAATGGGCAAGAGCAAGCGTTGAATATATGTCGTATGAATTACCCGGGGTTCCTTTCCCATATTCACACATGACAACTGTAAGTAATGATCGTATGGGAGGAGGAATGGAGTCGCCTATGATGGCTAACAATGGTGATCCCAAAGAAGCGCCAAATGCCGCACTTACAATTTTTCATGAAATCTCGCATACTTATTTTCCATTTTTTATGGGGACAAATGAACGAAAATATGCCTGGATGGATGAAGGATGGGCTGCTTTTTTACCTTTGGGTTTCAGTGAAAAGAATTTCCCGGACTATCCTTATGCCACAAGATCTATGAAGAGTTTTGAAAATATTAATGGGAAAGAAAGGGAAGCTACTTTAATGACTTTGTCGTATAGTAT
>Ga0209013_10005593_pt1 | contig 10774 bp, 9 predicted proteins | sample Cruoilmetagenom2_FD_187291 | JGI IMG/M metagenome (GOLD analysis project Ga0209013, IMG submission 187291) | Oil polluted marine microbial communities from Coal Oil Point, Santa Barbara, California, USA - Sample 2 (SPAdes) (version 2) | ecosystem: Environmental > Aquatic > Marine > Oil seeps ...
AGCCATCCGCAACCGGCACCCCACAAACTGCCAGCCAATACATCTCCCGGATAATGCACCCCCAGATAGATACGGCTATATGCAATAAGCAGAGCCCATGTGATCATTATGATGGTGAGCCATTGCCGCCGGATCCAAAAAGAGATCAGCACAGCCACTCCAAAAGCATTGGCAGCATGGGATGAAATGAACCCAAACTGTCCGCCACATTTGTTGTTCACCTTATGCACCAGACTTTCCAGAGATGGTTCATGACAGGGCCTTAACCTCTGAAACACCTCCTTGAAAAGATGTACTGAGGTCTGGTCGGTGAGGGTAATAACAACCACTATAAAAAGGATCATGGGTACAAGTTGCCACTTGCGTTTCCAACCCAAAAAACCAATCAAAAGGAGATAAAATGGCCACCATGTAGTTTTCCCGCTTATCCACCACATTATTCCATTCCAGGTTTCGCTGTGTAACCCATTGATGGCCAGGAATATTCGTGCATCAAGTTGTAGTAGCCAATCCATGGGTTCGATCAGAGATTCAGCATGTTCCAGATGATATCATTCAGAATTACCAGACCCTGATTGGCCACAGAAGAGATGAAATGATATTTGACTTCCGGTAACTCCTGACGGATCTCCCCGGTTAATTCTTCATCAAGCAGATCCGACTTGGTAATCACCAGCAACCGGCTTTTGTCAAGCAATTCCGGATTGTATTTCTCAAGCTCCTTTATCAGGATGTTGTATTCATCTCTGATATCCTTGCTATCGGCCGGGATCATAAATAGCAACATGGAGTTTCGCTCGATATGACGAAGAAAACGATGGCCAAGTCCCTTCCCCTCACTGGCTCCCTCAATTATTCCCGGAATATCGGCCATTACAAAGGAACGATCGTCCCTGTATTTCACAATTCCCAGGTTGGGTACAAGTGTGGTAAACGGATAGTCTGCAATCTTGGGTTTGGCGGCTGACATGGCTGAAAGCAACGTAGATTTTCCAGCGTTGGGAAAACCCACCAATCCCACATCTGCCAGAAGTTTCAATTCCAGGATATACCATCCCTCCTGTCCGGGTTCTCCGGGCTGAGCATACCTGGGGGTCTGGTTGGTAGAAGATTTGAAATGCTCGTTACCCTGTCCTCCCCGGCCACCACTGATCAGGATCTTCTCCTCACCATGTTCTGTGATCTCGAACAACACTTCGTTGGTCTCTGCATCCCTTGCCACACTCCCCAGAGGAACCTCAATATATACATCTTCGCCGCTGGCACCCGTTTTTAAAGATGATGCCCCACCCTCTCCATTCGTTGCAAAAACGTGTTTCCTGTATTTTAAATGCAGCAGTGTCCACAACTGTTCATTGCCCCTGAGGGTTACATGACCACCCCTGCCACCATCTCCTCCGTCGGGACCACCTTTCCTGGTTAGTTTATCCCTATGAAGGTGGGTCGATCCACTACCTCCCTTACCGGACCGGCAGAAAATCTTTACATAGTCGACAAAGTTGGCATTGGACATGATTGAACAACTAAGACACTTCTACTTCTTTACCTTTCCGATCACTTCAACGATGCGAGAATAGATCTTATCGACGGATCCTATTCCGTCCACTGCAGCATGTTTGTGCATCTTGTCATAATAATAGGTAACAGGTATGGTCTGGCGGTTGTAAACATCAATTCGGTTGTTGATGATCTCCAGATTGTCATCGGAACGCCCGGTCTCTTCACCTCGTTTCAGGAGCCTCTTCACCAACTCTTCACGAGGCACTTCCAATGAGATCATTACACCGACCCGTTCATCATAATCGGTGAGCGCCTTCCTCAGCTCCCTGGCCTGTTCAACGGTTCTTGGAAACCCATCAAAAATAAAACCCGGACTATCCTGATTCTCTTCAAGTTTGACCCGGATCATACCAATCACGATCTTGTCTGACACAAGCTCACCCGTATCCATGATCTCTTTGGCTTGCTTCCCAAGTTCAGTCTGCGCAGCTACCTGTTCCCTGAGGAGGTCTCCGGTTGAAATATGAATCAATCCATATTTTTCAATGATCTTTTCTGACTGGGTCCCTTTTCCAGATCCCGGAGGACCGAATAATACAATATTTAACATGTTTTTTCAGATTATTTTAGACGTGCCCAAAATTAATAAAGATTTACGGCATTAATCTACCAGTTGATAGATTTATTATCATCAATCCACCAACTGGTAGATTTCCTTGAAATTTCTGCCATAGCCGTCATAATCCAATCCGTACCCAAGTATAAAGTCATTGGGTATCTCCATACCCACATAGTCCAACTTTACCTCCTTCACAGTAGCTTCTGGTTTGTGCAAGAATGTGGCCACCCTGATCTCACTGGGCTGGTAACCCGACAACTGCCTGATAATGGTCTCCAGGGTAACCCCGGTATCTACGATATCCTCCAGTACCACCACCACCCGGCCCTTCAGATCCCGGTTAATCCCGATCAGTTGCTTAACGGTTCCTGTTGATTTGGTCCCGCTGTAAGATGCCAGTTTCAGGAATGTAATCTGGCAGGGGAAGGTGAGTTGCTTGTAAAGGTCACTGGCAAACATAAACGCTCCGTTCAGGATACCGAGGAAAACAGGATCTTTGTCAGCAAGGTCCCTGTTCATCTCTTCCGCTATGCGGGTAACCTCTTTCTGAATCCGCGCCTCTGAAATAAATGGTTCAAAATGTTTGTTATGAACCTGTACAATCTCGTTCTGCATATAGAATATTTTCTCTTAAAATAGTGAATGATGAACAAGAAAAAAAATAATTGTAATTTCGTTGGCTGATATACCATCAAAAACACCATTAACATATGAATCCCAAAGTGAGTATTATCATGGGAAGCACGTCTGACCTTCCCATCATGGAACAAACGGCTAAACTGCTGGATGAATTTGAAATTCCTTTCGAGATCAACGCTCTTTCGGCCCACAGAACTCCGGATAAGGCCATGGAGTTTGCAAGAAACGCTGCAGGAAGGGGCATCAGGGTAATCATTGCCGGTGCCGGTGGAGCTGCCCACCTTCCCGGTGTTGTTGCTGCTCTTACCCCACTACCGGTAATCGGGGTCCCCATAAAGGCCTCCATCTCTATCGACGGATGGGATTCAATCCTGAGCATCCTGCAGATGCCACCCGGAATACCGGTTGCCACCGTGGGATTGGATGGAGCCAGAAATGCAGGTATACTGGCAGCCCAGATACTTGGCACAGGAGACCCTGCGATTATGGGTAAGATGATACAATTCAAAGAGAGTCTGGCCACTAAAATTGTGAAAGCCAATGAGATGTTGAAAGAGATAGAATTTAAGTACAAAACCAATTGAGGATGCAATGATATCTCCACAGAAGTGGATTTTGAAAAGACCGGGACTTGTGATCCCGGTCTTTTTTTTGTCCCTAATTCCGGTTTCGGGGCAAATTCAGTGGCAGGAGGCCTCCGTGGCATCACTGGGAAACAGTTTCGTGACCCGAAAGGGCCTTTGCAATGCAAGACATAACCAGGCTGGTCTGGGATGGATCGACGTAAACAGCGTATCTCTTCAGCATTCCCGCCCGTTCATCGTAAAGGAATTGGGTATATCTTCCCTGAGTGCACAGATTCATGCTGGTGAAGGGGCATTTGGAACAACGCTTTCAACCTTTGGGATCACAGGATTAAGAGAAACCTCTGCATGGATCTCATATGGGATGAAACTGCATTCCGGGATCACTGCAGGTCTGGGAATTCATTTTTGGAGCTCAAGCATTCCAGACCAGATGCTGTACCACACTGGATTCAGTTTTGCCGCAGGGATGCAGGCAAAGGTTAATGATCAACTTTTCATAGGTGCCCATGTGTTACACCCGGCCGGATGGAATATAGAAAAACCTGGTAGGAGAAATGAGCAGATGGTCATCTCTGCCGGATTCTCCTATACCTTCTTTCAAACGATAACCTATTATTCAGATCTCCAGATCATGCCTGAAAACCATATACAAACATGTCACGGTATGGAACTAAGATTTTCAGAACGTATTGGATTTCTACTGGGGATGCATAACCATCCATTTTCAATTTCCGGGGGAGTAGCAATAATTCATGCAAACTGGACTCTTCATGCTGCATTTGAGTATATGATCGATTCCGGAAGTACACCATTCTCATCTCTCACCTATGCCTGGTAGGTATCATATACTGTTTTTTCTAATCACAGTTGTGATCCCCCGAATACTTTACCCCCAGCAACCTGTAGACCCCGGTCACCATGCTGAAGAACTCCTTTTCAGAGATGAATCAGCTGAGCTCCCCATTTCATTCTATGAATCACGCATGGACCTGATCAGTCATCCCATAAACCTGAATACAGCCACTACTGATCAGCTGGGTGAATCGGGTCTATTTACACCATACCAGGTCCATCTGCTGATCAAATACAGGGAAAATTTCGGTGAACTATACTCCATTTATGAACTGGGAGAATTATCAGGATTCCGGAATTCCCGGCTCCGCAAAATTGCAGCCTATCTTACTGTGGAGACAGGTGTCGGCTTCAAGCCGGAAAGAAACGGTCATCACATGATCCTGATCAACGTGAGTAGAATCCTTCCTGAAGCCATCGGGTATCAATCCTGGGAAGTAGGACAGGAAGAACCCGTCTACGCCGGATCCCCTATCAAGACCAGTATGAGGATTAAAACCAATGTTGGGCGGAACCTGTCCATGGGCCTCTCCTATGAAAAAGATGCAGGTGAACAGTACTTTCGAGGAATGCAACCAGAGTTTCTTTCAGGTTATATTCGTTACCATGGATACCGTTTTTTAAAGCAACTGGTACTGGGTAATTTTCAGCTTCATCATGGTCTCGGACTCGTAAATGGCACTGGATTTCTACATTCACCGGAAGGCCTTCAGATCAACCGAAATCCGATTTTGAAACTAAAGCCCTATGCATCCCTCAATGAGTACAGGTTTGAGCAGGGGATTGGTTGCAGCATTGATCTTAATAAACTGACACTGCTGGCATGGTCATCTTATCAAAAACTGGACCTGTCAATGAGTGATAAGTTGAAAACCCTGGAAAATCCTGACTGGTTGGAATACCACCGAAAGACCGGTTTGCACAGGACTTTAAACGAAGTGGGAGGACGCTCTCTTGCATTCCGGTTTCACTCAGGAATTCAGGCTGTGTTCAGGCATGAGAACCTGACAGTCGGATCTATGTTCGGCCTGGAGGTCGCAGGATTAACCCGGAAGGGGATCGATAGCTTCAAAGTAGAAATGGAACCAAATCTCAATTGCCTATTTAGTCTCCATGGCCAATGGCACAGGGAAAGGCTCGAACTGTTTGGAGAATTTGCATCGGGGAAGTGGCCCTCCACAGCGATCCTGGCTGGATTAAGGTTTCATTTTAATGATTTCATCCAGGGGCTCTTAATGCTTCATCATTATGGGCCATCATACCGGGGATTCCTCCCCTCATCTTATGCCTCGGGAAGTAACATTAAAAATGAGCAAGGTATTGCAGCTGGATTGCATGCAGAGCCCGGGGTCTTGTTCACTGCTGATTTTTTAGTGGAGCTTTTCAACTATCCTAATCCCCGCTATCTTACCCGTGTTCCATCAACCGGCTACAGGTACAGCTGCACCTTCAATAATCCAGGGATTAAACATCTTCGGTGGAAGTTTCGGATTATAAAAAAAGTATGGCAAACCACGCCCGGAACCGATGACATCGGGCTTCGTTCAATAAAAAACTCAGAGGTAACACGGTTGGATCTTCGCTTCATATACGATCAGGAGTTGTTGCTGAAGTTGCAATCCAGATTGGTAGTCTCCTTACTTTCAGGGGAAAACAAACCGATCCCCGGATATACCGCAGTTCAGCAATTGAGCATTCATCACCGGCCATACCTTAGTTGCACATTCCAATTTGTGGTCTTCAATGTGACAGATTGGGACAACAGGATATACCTTTATGAACCAGGTCTTTACTACAGCTTCAATTTCCCAGTCTATTATGGTACAGGACAAAAAGTCACTTCAGTGGTCTCTTTGAAAACAGGCAGGAGGATAACACTGGCCGTGAAAGCATCAATGATCACTTACCATGACAGACGAGAAACAGGATCAGGAAACGATCTGATCCCAGATAACAAGAAGTTGGAGGTCGGGGTACAACTGCGATTGAGCCTCTAGTCGAATTTAATACCCTGAATATGGATTTGGAGGCTTACCCTGCCCCTGAAATCATTTTCCATAAGCTGGTAGCATATATCAAACGGGGCGCCCTTATTGATCTTTTGAAAATCCTGTCCCTGGTGAAAAGCTATGGCTGGAAATACTTTAAAGGGATTCTCTTCCTGGATAAGTGTAAGTTTCAAATGCTCTCCATTATTCCCTACGGTGCGGCCATATCCATTATCCACCACATTCTCCGACAGAAAGATTGGGCTGAGGTTTTCGGGACCGAAGGGTTGAAACTGTTTTAACACCCGAAAGAATTTATCATTGATCTCCATCAACTGTAATTCCGTATCAATCTCCAGGACAGGGATCAGCAGTTCCGGGTCAATGTTTTCGCTGACAATCTTTTCAAAGCGATCTGTAAACTTCTGAATGTTTTTAATCTTCATGGTAAGTCCGGCAGCATACTTATGCCCACCAAAATTCTCCAGCAGATCACTGCAAGATTCAATGGCCTTATAAAGGTCAAATCCACTGACCGATCTGGCCGAACCGGTGGCAAAACCATTGGACCTGGTCAGGATTACTGTTGGTTTATAATAATGTTCGAGCAACCTGGAGGCCACAATACCGATCACTCCTTTGTGCCAGTCAGGGTTATATAGTACAGTAGAATTACGTTCCTGAAGCTTGTTGCTGGCGCGAATCATTTCAATGGCCTGCCGGGTGATTTCCATGTCGATGCTCCGCCGGTCCAGGTTGAAATTATTGATTTTTTCACTGATGATAGCCGCATCTTTGCTATTATCACACACCAGCAAATCCACCGACTTCTTACCTGACTCCATCCTTCCAGCTGCATTGATCCGCGGACCAATCTTAAATACAATATCTTCGATATCAATCTGTTTACGATCGATACCGGCAACTTCTTTGATGGCCCGTAAACCTAGAGACGGACTCTCATTCAGTTTCTTCAATCCATAATAGGCCATGATCCGGTTCTCTCCGGTGATGGGTACTATATCTGAAGCAATACTCACTACAACCAGATCCAGGTAATCATAGATCCTCTCATCGGGTTGCCCGGTTGCTTTACAGTATGCCTGAACCAGCTTGAGCCCCACTCCACATCCCGATAAATCTTTGTACGGATAATTACAGTCTGCCTGTTTTGGGTCCAATACTGCTATAGCATCAGGAACCTCATCACCGGGATTATGATGGTCGCAAATTATAAACTCTATGCCCTTTTTCCTGGCATAATCGATTTTATCAACAGCCTTTATGCCACAATCCAGGGCTATTACCAGGGTGATCCCGTACTGGGCTGCATAATCAATCCCTTTCTCTGAAACACCATAACCCTCATCGTACCGGTCGGGGATGTAATAATCAATCTCTTTTAAATGGTCTTTAAAGAATTTGTAAACCAGCGCAACCGCTGTTGTACCATCCACATCGTAATCGCCATACACCAACACCTTTTCGCCCGATTGGATCGCCTCCAATATTCGTTGCACTGCCACATCCATATCTTTCATCAGGAATGGATCGTGGAGATTGGAAAGGTCTGGCCGGAAAAAGATCTTGGCTTCTTCAAAGGTGGTGATCCCACGCTGGACCAGTAACTGAGCCAGTGGTCTGTCAATTCCCAGCTCTTTAGACAAAGAAGCAATTACAGCTTCATTGCCTGATACTTTTAAGACCCAGTTTTTATCCATGATTTTCAGCAATTCGGCAGGCAACCTCCCCCCTCTTCCTGCAAAATTAACATAATCTTTTTTATACCTTTGTGCCCAGAATAATAAATTCCAAAATGCACAATCCCGAACTCAGCGAACAGGAACAAATCAGAAGAAACTCCCTGGAAGAGATCAAAAAACTTGGTTTCAATCCCTATCCCCCTGAGACATTTGAAATCAGTCATAAGGCTTTGGAAGTTAAATCTGTGTTTGAGAAGGATGAAGCCGCATTAACAGATATCACCCTTGCCGGACGGATCATGAGCCGCCGGATCATGGGAAGTGCATCCTTTGCCGAGATACAGGATTCTTCCGGAAGGATACAGATTTATATTCGTCGTGACGACCTCTGTCCCGGAGAGGATAAAACCCTGTACAATACGGTCTTTAAAAAACTGCTCGACATCGGGGATATTATCGGGATCAGGGGATTTGCATTCAGGACCCAGGTAGGTGAAATTTCCGTGCATGTAAAAGAGATGGTTATTCTGAGCAAATCCATCAAACCCCTGCCCATAGTAAAAGAAGCTGAAGGAAAGACCTATGATGCAGTGACCGATCCGGAATACAGGTACCGTCAGCGTTATGTAGACCTGATCGTTAATCCCGAATCGAGGGAACTGTTCAGGAAAAGGACACAAATCTATAACTCACTACGGGAACTCTTTAATGACAGGGGTTACCTTGAAGTGGAAACCCCGGTCCTTCAACCCATCCCAGGAGGAGCTGCCGCAAGGCCATTTATCACCCATCACAACAGCCTGGATATTCCCCTTTACCTGCGGATTGCCAATGAACTCTACCTGAAAAGACTGATAGTGGGAGGCTATGAGGGTGTGTATGAGTTCTCCAAGGACTTCAGAAATGAAGGAATGGACCGGTCACACAATCCGGAATTTACTGTCATGGAGATCTACGTGGCATATAAGGATTATAAGTGGATGATGGATTTCACAGAAGAGATGATCGAAAAGGTTTCAATGGACCTCCATGGAACCACAAAGGTTGTAGTGGGTGACCAGGAAATCGATTTTAAAAGGCCCTTTAAACGGATCACCATGCTAAATGCCATCGAAGAGAGCACCGGTTTTGACATCTCCGGCATGGATGAAGCCAGCTTGAGAAGCACTGCCGAATGCCTGGAGGTTAAACTGGATGAAACCATGGGCAAGGGCAAGATCATAGATGCAATTTTCGGTGAGAAAGCAGAACCGCACATGATACAACCCACTTTCATCACCGATTATCCCGTAGAGATGTCGCCCCTCTGCAAAAAGCACCGTGACAATCCCGAGCTCACCGAACGATTTGAACTAATGGTGAACGGAAAAGAACTTTGCAACGCTTACACCGAGCTGAACGACCCCATCGATCAACTGGCACGTTTCCAGGACCAACTCAAACTCTCCGAAAAAGGAGACGATGAAGCGATGTTTATCGATATGGATTTCGTACGCTCCCTTGAATACGGCATGCCCCCCACCTCAGGAATGGGCCTGGGCATGGACCGCCTGGTGATGCTCATGACCAACCAGACCAGCATCCAGGAGGTACTCTTCTTCCCGCAAATGAAACCCGAAGCCCCCGCCAAGGCCCCGGTGCTCAGTACTCAGTCCGAATACCTGGAGATTGGAGTCCCTGAGGAGTGGATCAAACCCTTGCAAAAGCTGGGCTATACAACGATAGATAATATCAAGGCCCTCGAAAAACCCGGGAAGCTTCACCAGGAGATGATGGGTTACCGGAAGAAGAATAAGTTAGAAATTGGTACTGTTACTATGGAGGATGTAAACTCCTGGATACAATAGGGATAATTGAAAACAGGTTAAGAATTACAAAAAGCCTATGATTTAGTTCATGGGCTTTTTTTGTCTCTTGGTTGTCACTAAATTCTATTAGAAGGTTTAAAGCCTATTCTTGGTCGGTTCTTAAAATCGAGTTCCTCCTGTTTGGTTTTTTCAAATTGTTTCAGATATTCGAAGATGAGCTCAATATGTCTATTATGTTTAAGTTCCATTTTTTCAAGTTGCTCCAGCTTTAACAGAATGTCAGCATGAGATAATGCCATTCTGCGCAATCTGCTAAACATCCTGATAATCTGTATATTGACTTTAATAGCACTTTCGCTGTTAAGCACTGTTGACAATTGAGCAATACCATCTTCCGTAAAGGCATAGGGTAGATAGCGAAGTCCCATCTTATCCTGATTGGAGGTGACAAATTGGCTCCTCCAATCTTCTAATTCCTTATCAGTTAGTTCAAACATGAAATCTTCAGGAAACCGGATGATGTTTCTTCTGACTTGTCTCTTCAAATACTTGGTCTCAACTCCGTATAGTTCAGCCAGATCCCTATCAAGCATAACTTTTACTTTCCGGATTAAATAAATCTTGCTCAATATTACTTCATCAGAAAGCACTTTGGGAGCATTGGTTTTTTCCTCCATATAATTTGAAATGTCTAATACTTAATATGATCAAAATGAAAATATCGACGCAGTATCAAATAGTATTTGAATGAAACCCTGATTTACAGCCTCATTTGACTCATATACTATTTGGTCGTAAATTGCATTAACCAACTACTATCCCTGGATGCCTACTAATCCCAACAAACTTTCCCAATTCTGGCAGGAACTGAAGCGCAGGAAGGTCATCAAGGTGATGGCCATGTATGCGGCTACTGCTTTTATTATCATAGAAGCAGGAGATATTATATTTCCCAGGCTGGGACTGCCGGATTGGACGATCACTTTTATAATTATCCTACTGATTGTTGGATTCCCCATAAGCATCATTCTATCCTGGATATTTGATGTCACTCCTGAAGGGGTCAAGAAAACCAAAC
>Ga0209013_10005594_pt1 | contig 10774 bp, 9 predicted proteins | sample Cruoilmetagenom2_FD_187291 | JGI IMG/M metagenome (GOLD analysis project Ga0209013, IMG submission 187291) | Oil polluted marine microbial communities from Coal Oil Point, Santa Barbara, California, USA - Sample 2 (SPAdes) (version 2) | ecosystem: Environmental > Aquatic > Marine > Oil seeps ...
TACCAAAACCTTGATTGATATCCTGTCGGAGGGGAACGAGGCTACCGTGTTCCCGTTGTATGAGGAGCAGGCGGATTATGAAAAGCTCATTGATACGATTTTCGAGAACGATAAAGTCATCTCCTGGTGGTAGATGTCAATAGATCAAAAGATAGTGTAAGTTAAGGATTCATGGTGGAAGAAGCCGTCTCTGTAAACAGCCTCACTCAAGATTATCATTCATCAGATCTGTCATTCTCAAGGGCCTGAGAGGTTTGCACTTAGGGTCTGGAAATAAATAACTCATCGTTTTTGCATCCCAGCTTCAGACCATCTTTGGCCGCTCCTCAATCGCAAAATCCTCAACGTGGTACAACTACGCTTGCGGTTTCGCTCAATCGGATCGACCAGGTAAGCGCAGACTCCGAATCCGCCCTAAATCTGCGCGCCAATTCCAATGAGTTATTGATTTCCAGACCCTAAGTAAGGACGTTTGCACTTGACTGAATAGCTCCTCGCCGTTATAAAAACCTTATTACAAAGTAAAACCCTAATACCCCAGTTGAGCGAAAACGCTCAATTGGGAGCAATCAGCATTCAGCCATTAGCGGTCAGCTTATTCCTTTTTAACCCGAAGTTCATAAAACCGACATAGGTGAGGTTTATATCCCTGCTTCAAATTCTTTAGCTGAACGCTGATTGCTGACAGCGCCTTAATTGGGCTTTGGCGCAATTATGGTAGTAGATACGTAAAACCTCTTTTTAGTATATTGGCAAATCAATGATAGGAATACTAAAAAACAAGCTGTGGTCTGATGTTAACGCCTTAAGGGGGAAATCCGACCGCATTACAATAGTTAGTAAGTGGATATCATATTATATACTTATCGGCCTTATTGCAGGACTGGGCGCCGTTTTTTTCCACTATCTATGCCAGTGGGGCTCTCACATTTTCATGGATCAAATGGCCGGGTACAGGCCTCCTTCACCTGCCGGGGAAGCCCCACTCATCCCGCCTACAAATACGCCTTTTAGCCGCTGGATATTACTGTTCCTGCCGGCACTAGGTGGTATCCTCAGCGGATGGCTCGTTTATACATTTGCACCTGAAGCTGAGGGGCACGGAACTGATGCTGCAATAGATGCATACCATAACAAGGGAGGGTTTGTACGTGGAAGAATCCCTTTCATTAAGACCATTGCTTCTGCGCTCACAATTACTTCCGGCGGTTCGGGTGGCCGTGAAGGACCTATCGCACAAATAGGGGCTGGATTTGGATCATTTTTGGCCACAAGATTAAAACTTTCCGACATAGAACGGAGGATCATGTTAGCGGCAGGTGTTGGAGCCGGGATTGGGAGCATATTTCGCGCTCCTATGGCAGGCGCCCTTTTTGCCGCAGAAGTCCTTTACCGTGATCCGGAATTTGAATCAGAGGTAATTATACCGGCTGGAATATCTTCTGTCGTGGCTTACTGTGTATTTTGCCTGTTTTTTGGATGGGGTTCGCTTTTTGAATCAAAAGACTTCCTCTTTCAGAATCCCCTTGAACTTGGACCTTACACTGTCCTCGCATTTGTCTTGGCTGGAGGTGGCATATTATATATAAAAACATTTTATGGGGTACAGCGTATTTCAAAGACCATAAAAATCCCAAACCATTTCAAGCCGGCCATTGGGGGGCTTCTTACCGGAGCTGTAGGCTTTTATTTTCCTCAAACCCTGTCATTTGGATACGGTTTTGCCCAGATGGCGCTTGACAACCAACTGACCACGCTTTTTCTGTTAGGTCTTGCCTTTGGAAAGATCCTTACGACTTCCTTTTCCATCGGAACCGGGGGCAGCGGAGGCGTATTTGGTCCATCCGTCGTAATTGGAGGGGCCTTGGGCGGGGCAGTGGGCAGGGTATTTCATTCATTTATGCCGGGAATAATAACGCAGCCCGGTGCATTTGTCGTGGTAGGCATGGCGGGTTTTTTTGCGGCCGTTTCGAATGCCCCTATCTCTACTATCATTTTTGTTAGCGAGATGACAAATTCATATCACTTATTGCTCCCCAGCATGCTGGTTTGCTCCATAGCCTTTCTTCTCTGTCGAAAATGGACGATCTATGTCAAACAGGTAAAGGCAAAAATAGATTCCAACGCCCACCTTGGAGACTTTTTTGTGGATGTCCTTGCCGCCATCAAGGTCAATGAGCTAATGCCTCAACTCAGAAAGGTGAAATTGATCCCGGAAGAAATGACCTTTAAACAGTTTCGAGATGTCTTTTCCTCAAGCCAACAGCACTATTTTCCTGTAGTCAACAGGGAAAATAGATTAACCGGCATATTTTCCGTCAACGATATACGAGGTATTATTTTCGACCAAGAAATAACAAACCTGGTACTTATGAAAGATGTGGCAAATTCCGATATAATATTTACAACACCTTCCGGAGACTTGAATGAGGTGCTCAAGGGATTCACAATCCGTAACCTTCAAAGTATCCCGGTTGTCAAGGACGAAGATCACTCGGTTTTGCTGGGGATGCTTGATAGGCGGGAGGTAATCCAGCGTTACAACGAAAGAATTCAGGAAATAAAAACCAGTCACCCTAAAAAGCAAACAGAAGCTGATCAGGAAATAACTCAGTTAGGAAATGTGAAAGTCAGAGAAGTAATGAAACGGGACTTCGAAGTCGTCTCCAAGGATATGAAGCTTGGAGTCCTCAGAAATTTTGTTTATCAGAGAAGAGTTAACAGCTTTCCTGCTGTTGACAACTCAGGCCGACTCAGCGGCATTCTTTCACTTTCAGATTGTCAAAAGGCCTTTAAGAAGGGAGATATGTCTCTGACTGCCGGGGATATATCAACGAAGAAAGTAGTCAGCGTTACTGACAATGATACACTTTTTTTGGCCCTAAGCAGGATTAACTCAGGGGATTTTGCCATTCTTCCGGTAGTGGGTCAAGATGACCCAAAAAAGATCCTGGGCATTATCAGCCGGCGAGAAATAATGTCTGCTTTTAATGATATTATTATCAAAAAACGGTCAGGGGAGGTATAGGACGATCTGAATGAGAATTATTGCAATGTCTTAAGTTTGGATTTGGCAATTTTGGCTTCACTGGAATTGGGATATTTTTTTATAGTCTTTTTTAGGAGTAATTTTGAACTCATTTTGTCTTTTATTTCGTAAAAAGCCATTGCCTGGCGAAGCATTGCATTGGGCACCTTATTCCCTTTGGGGTATTTTTTTATAACTTCCTGGTACTCCAGTATTGCCTGTTTATACTGTTTTAGGGCCATGTAACTTTGGCCTATCCAAAATTGAGCATTATCAGCCAAGCCCGACTTGGGGTATTTTTTTAGAAAACTCTTGAAGCCGGCTATGGCATCTTCATATCTTTCCCGTTGATAAGTGGCAAGGGATGAATTGTAAAGTTTATCCTCAGAAGACAGCGGCTTTCCCAGAACAACGGGGGGTTGCTGTGACGACGCTCCAGGCTTTCTTTTCAGATCACCTGACCTTTCAAGGTGTAGGTATTCACTAAGTTGTTTTACCTTTGATTCCAATTCACCAACACGCTTGGCAATATCAACCAGCTTGGTTTTCATATCATCCTGATCAGTGGTGTCTCTTTCGAAAGTTCGCTTGACTATTTGACGATTGTCTTCTACACGACCTGAAAGATCCACTATTTGTCCCTTCAACTTATCGATCTCAGCACCTGTTTCTGCCTGGCGAGTGCGGATAGCCTCCAGTTTCGAATCAAATTCGCCGGACATTTTTTTATCCATCGTTTTTTGGAGTTTGTTTACTCTGGAGGAGAGACCTATAATCTGGTCATTGAGGTACAAAATATCCTTATTCGCTCCACAAGAAGAAAAGAGTAGGATGGAAAGTATAAAAAATCCAAACTTGGTAATTTTATTATTAGAGGATGATATACGCATTTTTAAATAGGTAAAGGGCGTTACTATATATCTCCGACTCCGCCTGCCTTCGGTTTTACTCAGGCGAGGCGGGCCGAAAATTTTATCCTGTCCAGGTCAAGTGGTGTCGCTTAAATAATAGATAACCCCTTAAAAAGGTGTGAACTGACTTTTTAAGAGGCTGGGACGAGCTGTCCATCCCCAGCCATTTAAATAGAATTCAAATGGCCTTACCATCACATCACAGACTGCTGTGTTTTCTCACCTGCCTTTGCGCATGCCGCACGCACACAGGCCCTCAGTCTGTAAACGGACATTTTACGAGTCCGTCAGTCAACATCAGCAAAATGCTATTATTTACTCAGTTGGAAGTCATCCCGGCGGTTCTTTGCCCAGGCATCCTCGTTGTGTCCCGGATCAGCAGGCCTTTCTTCGCCATAGCTGACAGTTGAAATACGGTCTCCTGGAACTCCCAAGGCCTCAAGGAATTTCTTGGCAGAATAGGCCCTTCTTTCTCCCAAGGCGAGGTTGTATTCGGCGGTACCTCTCTCATCGCAATTTCCTGAGATAAGAACCGAATAGGGAGAGTTAGCGAGAAGCCAATTTGCTTTTTGTTTCAGATTAGCCTCTCCGTCAGCCAACATATCCGATTTGTCAAAGTCAAAGTAAATACTTGAAGATTCAAATGCGCGAATTTGCTCGGACAATTTTTGTGCCTTCTCAAGTTCTAGAAGTCTCGCCTGACGTTCTGCCTCTTTGGCACGCGCAGCGGCATCTTCTGCAGATTTCTTTGCTTTATCATCTTTTTTTACTTTAGCGGTTGGTTGAGCCGCCTCTTTAACCTGGATCTGTTTTTTTGCACATGATGTCATAAGCATAAGAGACGAACATACAAAGGCCATGACAATCAAGCCGATCATAATTTTTTTTCTCATAAATCTTTTACCTCCTAATTCTTTTTGTTTATGCCAATTAACGATATTTAGATTTATTTTAATAAGCAAGGGAACATGGGCCATTTACACCTAAATTGACGTCTTTTGCAAGAAAAATTTCAGTTTATATTCACTATTATTTAATTGTTAACATTTCCTTTTCGTTATTGCAAGGCCTTAAATGCTTTCGTTGCATTTTTTTTGTATGCAAACTAAAAAAAATTAGCTATTCAGCGCGTTTAAAACAAGGGAAAAGAGGGCGTAGGGAAGACAATCATTTGACCCAGGACGGGGAGCTTTGATCTCCTTTCATAGAAACAATGCTTCCCTGGTTTTGACCATTAGCATTCATGATGTATAAATGATAACGGCCTTCCCTGTTTGAACTAAACATAATGTATCTCCCGTCAGGGGACCAACATGGGTCCTCATTATTTCCCTGGTCCTCGGTAAGTCTTCTCAACATACCTCCCTCAGCAGCAATGGTCCAGACATCAAAATGACCACTGTTCAGTGAAACAAAGGCAATCTGGTTCAGGGTAGACCAGGAGGGGGATGTATTGTACTTACCCTCAAAGGTTAGTCTATGCTCCGTCCTGTTGGTTAGGTCCATAATATAGATCTGTGGAGATCCGGACCGGCTAGATACGAAAGCAATCTTTTTTCCGTCAGGAGAAAAAGATGGAGACACGTCGATACCCCAATGCCTGGTCAGGCGTCTTATGATTTTTCCAGTCAAATCAATAGTAAATATGTCTGAATTACCTTTGCGGCTCAAGGTTAATGCCATTTTATCGCCCTCAGGGGACCATGATGCGCCTATATTTAGACCGGATCTTGCCGAGATTCGCTTAACACCACCAGAGGCAAGGTTTTTCATGAATAGCATGGGGCTGCCATTTTTGTAAGAGGTATATACAACCTTATTACCATTAGGAGACCATCTCGGCAGCAAGGCGATACTCTTGTCCTTTGTTATCTGCCGTAAATTATGTCCATCATAGTCGCAGATGTATATTTCTTTATGTCCTGAGGCATTTCCCACAAAAGCCAGCTTCGTGAGAAAGATTCCATCATGCCCGGATAATACCTTGATAATTTCATTTGAAATTCGGTGCATCAAGTAACGATAACGGCCAATTTCTCCTAAAAACCTTTTACTAAGAATCTGCCGTCCCCAGAACACGTCAAACAGCTTAACCTCGACCTCCAGGCTGCGGCCGATGCAGGTATAACGTCCCTTTAAAAGGAGTTCTGCGCCAATTACGGACCAATTCTTAAAACGAATATTTTCAAAGGAATACGGCCCATTCTTCTCTTCCAGAAAGGCATTTTTATCAAGTGAATTAAAGTAACCGCTAAGATCAAGGTCACTGGAGATAACCTCCGGCTGTTTTACAGCAAGTTCCGGATGGTTTTCTTTGTTGCCCAGATTTTTAAAATCCGGGATTGCAATGTTGAATTTCCGTGCAGAGGGGCCATTGATATCAATATAGATCCTGCCAAATCCTTGGCCTGGAAATAATAGGAGGATGAGGAATAATCCCCACGACATGCCAGATAAAACGTGGCCCTGCTTCTTATTGAAAGATTTTTTCAATCCAGAGCAGGTAAAAACAAAATTCTTCATTATTAATTCTCTAGCAATTCACTGAGGTTAAAAGTTATTTCAATTTCATCGTATCTCTTTATGTAGCCTGGCGGAAAAGGGGGTAATGACTCAGTCCGTTCAATCGCCTTTAAGACCGACTGATTAAATACGGCATTAGGCGACTGCTTTTCAAACCGCGATTTCAGGATAGTGCCGTCGTTTTTTACCGTTAACACGACCACCGCTATAAGGTATTTCCACTTTTTGGGGTCAGTAATGGAAACAGGATAGGACCAGTTGTTCTTAATCTTTTCATAAACCATCAGGCCATACATCTGTGACTGTATTCCAGCGTTTTCAACGCCTCTGGCAACCCCGACTCCGGCCGTTCCTGCTTCTGCCTCTATCCTCGAAATTGCCTTGCCGATATGATCAACGGAATTTTTCTTTTGCACCTTTACTTGTCTTTCGATCTTTGCCACAGCCTTGTCTATAAGCTGGCTGGCGGATTTTTTTTGTTTTTTGGCCTTTTTGCTTTTTTTCTTTACTACCCTTTTGGCAAGGACAACCACCTTTTCCTTACTCTTTGGCCTGGCAATTCGCCTGGTTTTAATGGACTTTTTTGAAGCTGACACATTTTTTCCGGTTTTTGCCTTGGCACCTGCCCTAACGCTTGCTCGTTTTCCTGCCGGCATTTCCACAAGATTGACTTCATAGATCGTGCTCCCCATTCTCCTGGTGGATATAGATTCCGGGACAAAAAAAATCATGGAAAAAATCGCTACATGAAATAGCATGGATATGATAAGCATTTTTTTCCATTTCATATCCGCTATATCATTAGAACCTGGTTCAACCAGTAATGCTTCCATAGCTAAATCAGTCCACAGGCTCTGTAACCATGCCCAGCTTATTAATACCAGCCCTCTTGACCCTTGAAATCACCTTGATTACATATCCGTAAGGCACATCTTTGTCAGCCTTCAGCAGGACCTCTTTTTCTCTCCGGTTTTCGAAGATTTTCTTGATTTTTGTCTCCAGGCCTTCCAGTTGCATAAGATGGTCTTCCAGAAATATTTCTCTCTTTTTATTGACCGTCAATATAAGAGGTTCTTCCTTGGTTTTTATATGTCTGGTAGTAGTTTTTGGGAGATTTACCTGCACACCCTGCATCATCATTGGGGCGGCCACCATAAAAATTATAAGAAGTACCAGCATCACGTCCACCATGGGAGTAACATTTATATCCGACATAAGTCTTTTATTGTCGCCTTGCTGGGCCATACTTATACATACCCTCCCTAAAAATCACGGAATGTCTTTTTACCTGGTAGACGCGATCTGCCCTCCCCTTTCCAAACAGCTACATCTCCTGGCCCTTTTTTATAACGATACGTTCTTTGAAAAATTGTCTTTCGAACATACTTAAAAAATCGGACGTGAATATTTCCATTTCTGCCTTAAGGGCCCAGACCCTGTTTGTGAAGTAGTTAAATGCAACTACAGCAGGGATAGCTGCCGCCAGACCCGCGGCTGTAGCGACGAGCGCTTCAGATATGCCTGGAGCGACGACTGCCAGGTTGGCTGAACCTTTCATTCCTATTTCATGGAAAGACGCCATGATCCCCCAGACAGTGCCAAAAAGACCTATAAACGGGGCCGTATTGCCAGTGGTGGCCAAAAAACTAAGGGCACGCTCCAGTCTGTTACTCTGGTCAATAGTAGCCTTTTTTAATGACCTTCTGAGATTGTCCATGATTGTCTGACGGGATCGCGGAAAATCCTTACCGTTTGTCCCTTCATAGTCCTTTACCGAAATTAAGGAATCCTGAATTCTTCGGATACGATTGAGTTCGGAATAGCCAGCCCTGAAAAGACCGGCGATCGGACTGAACTCCAGGTCCTTACATTCCGTATAAAGACCTTTCAATCCCTTGTTTTCAAAGAAGATTTCCTGGAATATTTCGGTCTCATATTTTGCCCTGCGAATCAACCTGAATTTAACAAAAATAATAGCCCATGAGACAATCGAAAAGACCAACAGAACCCCTATAACAAATTTTACCATGGGCCCGGCATGCATGACCATCTGTACAATCTCATTGCCAAAGGCACTTGCCATCTTATATCTCCCAAATCTTTCTTGTAATAGTGTGCTGATAACCGGCTGTTTGAATGAGCTGTGGCCGACAGTAGTGTGCAGTTATTATTTGCTGAATGTCTTTACCCTAATGCCGCAAACCACTGCCGGCAAAAAACACTATTTTGCGCCATAGCAGACTTTCTGCGGCTGTAGTATTTCTACAACTAGAATCATTAGCTTTCAAGCATAATTTTATATAAGGAGGCAAGGGCTCATTTAAAGACAGCAGATTATTGGTGAGAAATCCCGGCTGAGTCTTATGGTGCGGCCTGCCTGTGCCCTATGGACACGGCTGGGATAAGGTTAAAATAGGATATTAGAAAATCTGCAAGTCCATTAATATCATCCATCGCAAATCGGGGAACACTAAGGTCAATGGACATATCACTTACAAACGCCACCAGGTGTTCGTCATTGATACAGAGGGGTTCCTTTTGTGACTCAGGTCTAAAAATTTCCAGCTTGGGAATATCCCCACTTTTATAGCCTTCTGCCAGAATAATATCCATGTCTGGGAGAAAGGACGCAAGTTCGATTGGGTGGTAATCGTGGTCTACATCCATTACCATCCCTATCCGATAAGGAGATGAAATAACAGTTGCTATGGCCCCTGCCTGCTTATGGCGCCAGCTGTCTTTACTCCTTCTATCTATTTCAAATTTATGAAGATTGTGTTTGATAGTTCCGACTCTAAAGCCTCGACGAGTAATATCCGGGATCAGCTTTTCAAGCAAAGTGGTCTTCCCCGCTCCTGAGGCGCCGACAATAGCGACGATTGCTGGGTCTTTCATTACCTTCACCGTGTTCCTGCGTTTAATTAATCTTTATGGGTAAGACTTCAGCCCTTTCAAAATGGGCGGCCCTTCACTGACGATTTATTTCAAAGGGCTAAACTGTTATAAATATCTTTAAGCAGCAAAAGTATTACCTTCATGGCTAAATATTTTGCTGAAAATCCTGTTGTCTTCCTTTAGACACTGCTCTTTCAAAAGCCGGTATTTTTCCAGAAGTTCTTTACCCTTCCTAGTGAGACGAGTGCCGTCTCTTCTGTCTGTATGAACAATTCTCATGTTCAAATAGTTTTCCGTAACCTTTATCTTGCTCCAAACACCCTTGTAAGACATCTTCATTACTTTTGCGGTCTGATTCATAGACCCGGTCTTCTCAATATTCTCCAGAATTTCTTTTCTGCCCTCGCCAATTATGATGCGGTCATGTTCGTCAACAATCCATTGTCTTGACCTAAGTTTAATCGATATCATCCTGTTTTTCCTCCACCTCCATCCAAAGCTTGCCGCTCCTGGAGGGGTCGTATCCACCTAAGGATATGACACGTTCCCGGAAATGCGGTGTCCGGATGGTTTCTAACATTATCTGGATATTAGGATTGTCTAATGTTGCGGTTGGTATAATCAAGTCATATTGTTCTTTTACCACTGGAATAAAATCTAAACCCAGAGCCTTTGCCGCTGCGAAGATGCCCATACCGCAATCAGCACTACCACTCAGGATATCCACCGCCACTGTCATATGGGTAAATTCATCGCGATCATAACCTCTAATTGATTGATGATCAATCCCCAGTTGATCTAATTTGTAATCAAGAAGAACGCGTGTACCGGAGCCTGCCTGACGATTAACGAATGTTATATCATCCCTGGCAAGGTCTTCTATCTCCTTAATGCCCTTTGGATTGCCCTTGGCCACAATTAATCCCTGATCTCTCAAGACCAGATTAAACACGCTGACCTGTACTCCTTTTAAATATTTTTTAATATAAAAAAGATTGTACTGGCCAGTCTCCGTATCCAAAAGGTGAGATCCCGCCATGTGAGACGTCCCTTTCCTGAGGGCAATCAGACCGCCAAGGCTACCCACATTAGCAGCAGAAATACGGATATCCCGGCCTTTGCGTCTGATCTCGTCGGCCAGGAGATCTATTGTAATATCATGACTCCCAATAAATACCAGCGTATTTGAAAGGTCTTCTCGACTTACGAGGAGTTCCGCATCTATCTCCTCGTCCTGTATGATACCCTCTGATAGCGCTGGAATGCGGATAATGCCCTCTGCTTTGGTAAGTGTGGTGATAGAACCGGCGGCCCTGGAAAGAGGTGTCGCAACGCATTTTTGCCCCACCTCCCCTATACTGACCCGTAAAAACTCCTCAATTCCCAGCTTGGATGGGATGTCCCTTGTCGGCTTCAC
>Ga0209013_10005595_pt1 | contig 10773 bp, 8 predicted proteins | sample Cruoilmetagenom2_FD_187291 | JGI IMG/M metagenome (GOLD analysis project Ga0209013, IMG submission 187291) | Oil polluted marine microbial communities from Coal Oil Point, Santa Barbara, California, USA - Sample 2 (SPAdes) (version 2) | ecosystem: Environmental > Aquatic > Marine > Oil seeps ...
TTAATTTCGGAAACGAAATGGCGTCCACGAGATACCTGCCGCGGATCAGCAGGGTCAGCTGACCCGCATTCAGTTCAGGGATCAGCACCTTCTCATAGCGGCCAAGCAGCGCTTCCAGATTTTGCGGAAAGGGGTTCAGATAACGGAGGTGGGCATGAGCCACGGAACGGCCATGCTCAGTGGCACGCTGCACCGCGGTTAACGCTGCACCACAGGTTCCACCCCAGGTAAGCACCAGCAGTGTCGCTTCTTGCGGGCCAGTCACCTCGAGTGCCGGAATAAAATCAGCCACGCGTGCCACTTTATCTGCACGCAGTCGGCACATTGCTTCATGGTCTTCCGGTGCATAACTGACGGCCCCGGTGGGTGGATGTTTTTCCAGCCCGCCAATGCAGTGCTCCATGCCGGTGGTTCCCGGTAGTATCCAGGGTCGTGCGAGGGTCGCCGCATCGCGTGCGTAAGGCTGAAACCCGTCGGGATCAGCAGGATGCCGGACCTCAATGGGCTCCATTGCCTGTAGTGAAGGAATACGCCAGGGTTCGCTGCCATTTGCCAGGTAGCCCTCACTCAGAACAAACACCGGCGTGTTGTGCCGCACCGCAATCCGAAATGCCTCGATGGCGGTGTCGAAGCAGTCGCCCGGACTTGAAGCTGCCAGAATGGGTAACGGGCTTTCACCATTGCGTCCAAACATGGCCTGCAACAAGTCGGCCTGCTCGGTCTTGGTCGGCAGCCCCGTGGAGGGTCCGCCGCGCTGCACATTCAGTATGACCAGCGGTAATTCCAGCATCACGGCAAGCCCGATGGCCTCACTCTTGAGGCAGACCCCGGGGCCACTGGTACCGGTCACCGAGAAGGCACCGCCGTAAGCGGCCCCGATAGCCGAACCCATGGCTGCAATTTCGTCCTCGGTCTGGATGGTGCGCACGTCCATATGCTTCCAGCGTGACAGATGATTGAGGACATCCGTGGCCGGCGTAATCGGATAACTGCTATAGATGAGCGATTTATTGGCCAACTGTGCGGCCGTTACAAATCCCAGGGCGGCGGCCTCATTGCCATTGATGATGCGCCAGGTGCCCGCCTCTCCCCGGGTACCCGGAACCGTCCATTGAACAGCAAAGGCCTCGGAGGTTTCGCCATAATGATAGCCGGCCTGCAAGGCCAGACGATTGGCTTCTGCCACCAGCGGCATACGGGAAAACTTCTTCTCGATCCATTCCAGGCTCTGCTTCAGGGGACGCTCATAGAGCCAGTACACCAGTCCGAGCGTGAAGAAGTTTTTGCAGCGTGCCTTCACAGTACGCTTGAGGTCCAGTCCTTCAAGGGCGTTGAGTGTCAGGGTCGTGGCTGGCACCGGGTGCAGCTGGTAACGGCTGCCCAGTTCAGGGGCATCCAGCGGGTTTCCCTCATAACCGGCCTTGGCCAGGTTGCGTGCCGAGAACGCGTCCTGATCGATGATCAGCACACCATTCGGCAGTAACCGCGGCAGGTTGGTCTTCAGTGCCGCCGGATTCATCGCCACCAGCACATCGGGATTATCACCGGGGGTATGAATTTCCTGATGGGAGAAATGCAGCTGAAACCCGGAGACACCGGCCACGGAACCGGCGGGCGCGCGAATTTCCGAGGGATAATCCGGCAGCGTGCTGACATCATTGCCGAGAGCGGCAGATGTTGTAGTTAACTGGCTTCCGGTCAGCTGCATGCCGTCCCCTGAGTCGCCGCTGAACAGGATGGTGACCTGTTCAAGTTCCTCTCTGATTTTGGCTGATACCGGCATATCACCCACCTTCCGGTGTCTGTGCAATCTGCTCGGGGTCCGGCGGCAGGTTGAGCACATATTCGGCAAAGTGATCAACCAGGTATTCAGCGATGTCCTTGTGGCTCACACAGCCTGCGATCTGTCCCGCAGTGTCCACGACCGGAATATGGCGATAACCACCCTGATGCATCAACAGCACTACCTTCCTGACCGGGTCCTCTGCACCGACGCAGACCGGACCAGCAGTCATGTATTCAGAAACCGGCTGTGACAGGACGGCATCATGACCAAGCACGGACACAAGCACATCGCGTTCCGTGAAGATCCCGACAAGACAATTGTTTTCCGTGAGCAGCGCGTAACCAATGCCAACGTCCTGCATCGCCCGGATCACGTCACCCACACGGCTTGTCTCTTCCAGCACCAGGGGAGACTGCAACTCAAGGGCCAGCACTTCGACTTCCCGCAGGCTTTGTTCAATCTTCATGACGACCCCTGACCTATTAAGCCATGATGCTACTAGAAGCTGTATTTAATTTCCGAAAACACACGATCGTTGTCTTCAATGGCCCGGTAAAAGGGAATGATGCCATCACCACCAATGTAGTCAACGATACCTGCATTTAAAGATACCGCATCCGTGTATTTATAGTCTATCCACAGGCGCTGAAATCCGCCGTCAAAACTGTCACCGGGACCATTTCCGCCGACTAAAGATAACAGATAAGTAACAGTGGCATTATCATGGTCAAAATTATAGGAAGTACGCAAGGCAATTTGTATAGTGTCTTCGCGCACAAAGTCCGGAAATGTATTTTGTGCTGCCGCTTCCTGCAACGTCGTTGTCAGCATCTTTTCTTCATAATCAAAAATATGACGATCAGCCAGCTCCAAAGAAATTACCGTATCTTTAATCCCCGTATAATCAAAGCCTACGAGCACATCAAGGCGATTTTTCCTGTCTGTACTGCGGTAATCGATATCGTTTATCAAGGCTGCCTCTGCCTTAAACAACCAGCTGCCGGAAACAACATTGCTTGCGATACCGACCATATTGATCATATCGAAGGTACGCCAGGGCGTATCACCTATAAGCTCTATACCAAAGCGATTATCATAAACACGGGCTGCGTAATAAGAGAGATCCCAGCCACTAAAGTGTCCATCCAGACTCATGGCATACTGGGTATTATCAAGGCTCCATCCAGGGTCTACCCTGTCTGGAAACTTGTCGTAGGGGATTGGATCGCCAAAAATATCACTGGGACGATAATCACTGCCGAATGCAGCTTCAATTTCCAGTCGTGGCTCATGAATGATGATCCCGCTTAATCCCCAGTCACCAAAATAATAGTCCAGCCGGGTCATTGCTTCACTCAAGCGCAGATCTTCAATATCAACCATTCCTGGTTCGCGATTATCCAGGGGATTGATGACATCTGTGATGCGTATGGAGTCGGATTTCCCCCAGATAACAACCTGACGACCAACTTTCAGATCCAGGCTGGGAGTCAGTGATCCCTGAACGTAGGCATCCTTAAGATCGATAAAAGATTCGTAGGTATCCAGTACATCCTGGATATAGTTTTCCCTGCCATGAATTGCCCACGACGTATCATACCAGGCAATAATTTCAAACTTGGATCGCCAGTTATCACCGTGTTTCATATCCAGTGTCAAAGCACCCTTTACCCTGGCACGAGACAAACCGCTAAAATCCATCGGCATATCGCCAGGGGCTACGACACTTTCACTTTTCTGGGCATAGTTATAGGCAGCGAGGAATGAGGCATAACCGCTGATGCTATACCAGTCGTCTTGTTTCTCTTCCAAAGCAGGAGTTGAAACATCAACGTCTGCCTTGTCAGACTCCGGGTCGTCAAAGCCACTTTCATCCAAATCACCGAGATCATCACCAGACTTTTTTGCCGGGTTGTCTGCAGACTCTTTATCAAAATCATCAAAGCCGCTTAGCGCATCGTCCAGCTCATCTGCCACAAGGTTGCCAGAGAGCAGGATACAAAGTGAGATCGAGAGAACGATCTCTTTTGTTTTCACTTTAGAGGCCTTTCTCGATGCGCCTTACACTAAAGAAAGCATCATCCATATCCTGATTAAACTTCACATCATCCAGCTTCAGGATAGTCCTGTGCAGTGTGTTTTTATCCTGGGTAGTTTTCATCTCGATCTCGGTTGCGACCCAGATGTTATCGATTTTTTCCAGTTTTTTTACATCAAGGTACTTTTTCTTGCCGGCTTCCTTGAGGATATGTAATGCGCGCACTACAACGTAGTTATCCTGGCGTACAAACATATAGGATTTTGTGTAACCGGTTTCATCGATGGTTTTCTGTGATTTAGGAATGCTTTCCATTACCCATACCTTGTGATCACGAACAGTGGTCTCTTTGGCGATGCGATAGGTGTAGTCATTGATATCACGTGAAGGCATATCTGAATAGGTAAAATCCGACCCCATGAAAGAACTGCTTTTATCACTCGAGGCAATGCGTTTGGTTTTTTTCAAAGCAGGCAGGTATAACCACTGATCATCATCTTTCGAAGAGTCGTCATAATCGTAGGTTAAGAAGGCGGTGTTTCTTACGTCAGCAGGCGACATAAAAATAATAACACTTTGTGTGTCTTGCCCCTTATCCATGGTGTAATTTTTCATTTTTCTGACGCGATTATTACCCTGCTTGTCAATCAAGGTCATTTCCATGGTTGAGATTGATTTATCTCCTTCATCGCGATCGTCCACCTGTTTTGCGATTTCGTCGGCAGTAATGGCAAACAGACTCAGCGGAAACAATAGAGAGCCAACTAATAATAAAAGTTTAATTTTCATGGTGCTTTCCTGGCAGCTTAAAATTCAATATTTATTTGATTAACAATGAATCGATAATCGTTTTAGTAATCTGGTCAGCTGCGGTTTCAATATTTGAACTTTGCTGTTGATTACATTCATCTGTTTCAGGCAAAGAATGTCGCAATGGAATACTCGCAACAAAAAGATTAACCGTGCCTACAATCATAAAGTGAACAATCAATGGGTCGGCTGGTTTGAAGATATTTTGCGATTCACCCAGTTGCAGTATTTTATTAAGCAAAAACAGAATACGTTGCATTTGTTCTCGTGGACGTGCCGGCATGTTGGCCCCGCCCGCGGCCATTTCCCGCATTAGAATGGCGGCAAAATATGGATTGTCAGCATTGGCCCTGGCAAACGCCCTGATATGAGACTCAAGCATTTTTACAGGACTGCCTTCAGACTCAACTGCTTCAATAACAGCATCTGCAATCGGTGTAAAAAGTGCAGTGAGCGTATTTTCATAGAGTGTGGCCTTGTCCTTATGGTGATAATAGATACTGGCCTTATTAACGCCACACTGTTCTGCCAGATCATCCATGATGGTGCCATCATAACCGTGCTGCGCGAACAGCCTGGTTGCACAGTCTAAAATCTTCCGGGATGTTTTTAATTTAGCCATGTTACTGCTCTATGGCCTCTTTGGGTTTGATAACGAGCTTCATCATTGCCCCCACCAGAACAAGATCTGAAACCATCGCCATCAACACAACGACACCGGTAACCAGGCCAAAGTTATATAAATTCGTCATACTGGCAAACATAAAGACAAAAAATCCGGAACTGAGAACGATCGACGTAATAAAGATGGCACGGCCAGTCGAGTTGATGGTGAGTAATATGGCCTCATCAACATTATTTGTTTGTGAGTAATAACGACTAAAGTTGTGCATAAAATGAATCGTGTCATCAACCACCATGCCGATGGCAATTGCACCAATCAAGATGGTAAACATATCCAGTGGCATTCCAAGCACTACCATAAGGGCGACACCAATCATGATCGGTGTGAGGTTCGGAAACATGCTCAGCAACCCAAGCTTGAAACTGCCTAAAAGTATTATCATCAGGATGGCGATTACACCAAAAGCGATCATGTAGCTTTCAATACTGCTTTTTATCGATTTTGTTATGGTGTCCGCCAGGATCGGCAGTGTCCCCGTGATAGACACGGTTGCCGTTTCCTCAAACGCCTCGTTTAAAAGAATTTCCAGTTCATCCATTAATTCTACATATTCAACAGAGTCAACCCAGGGTGCTTTTATTGATATTCGCGTCCTGGAAAACAGGGAATCGACAATATCTTCCAGATCATCACTACCACTATTTTCAAACAGTAAAAACTCCTGCGCGATCAGATCCCTGTCTTGAGGAATCCGGTATTCACTCTCCCTGTTTTCATTGAGTGCTTTATTGATCTCTTTGATTACATCATTGATCGAAATAATTTTACCGATGAAATAGTTTTCACCTTTAAAGGTGTAGATCTTTTCTGTCACTGCTTCGATGGTATTCAGGAACACGGGTTCGTAAACACCATTTTCCTTTTGCGTATCCAGAACTACTTCAATGGTAATCGAGCCCTTTAATTCCTTATCAATTGTTTCAGTATTAATACGCACTTCATTATCGGCAGCGAACCAGTGCAGCGGGTTATGAGAAAACTGCATGGTAGAAGCAAGAGACAGCGAAACAACAATGATCAACGCCCCAATACTTACAATGGTTTTCGGGTAAGTGATTGATACAACACCAAGACTGTGCACCATTCGATCAAGCAGCAGCGGCCTTTCATCCACAGAATGCTGCTTGGCATTAATTGGTAAAATGCTAATGAGTGCAGGCAAAAAGGCAAGCGTCAGTATTAATTGATAACTGACACCTAGCGCCGCAAAAATGCCGAGGTTAGCGACCGGCGCAATATCCGAGAAAGAAAACGCGGCAAGCGATGCGGCCGTTGTTAAAGAGGTCATAAAGATCGCAAGACCAGAGTGACCCAGCGCATAGGCAATCGCTGCTTTCTTGTCTTTCACTGCATCATACTTTTTATAAAACATGGCCAGCAGATGTACCGATGCACCAACACCGACGGCCAGCAACAGGGATGGCAGGATTTGCGTCATGGCAGTAATGGGGGCACCCGCAAGCGCCATCGAGCCAACAGTGGAGAGCAGTGTTAAAACCACGATTAGTAACGGTAAAACAATACCGCTTAGCCGTTTAAACATAAGCAACAGCAAAAAGGCGATGGTGATGATGACGTACAAAATAAAGGTCGACATGTCGCTGATCAAAGAGGCCTGCAGGTTTTTTGTCACAATGGGTGAACCTGCAATATAGATATCCATATCATCGTTTTGATATTTTTGCAGGACCTCTTCAACTGCTTGAATTAATTGATTGGTTTCAAGTACGTTTATAAATTCCAGCTTATCTGTGTCTGAATACCCGGTCTCCGCTGACACCAACTCATCAAAACCCTCTTCGCTGAAGCCTATGTCATCATCAAAACCACTTTCAAGCATATCGCTTTCACTTTCGGTTGTTACACCGATAGAGGTATAGGTCTGAGTTGTGATAATGAGGGTAGTGAAGGTAGCGTCTTCACTAAGATAGAGATTTTCATAGATGGGATTAGACAGGGCGAATTGCTTGATCTCTTCCAGCTGTTTGGCATCAACCGGAATACCCTCTTCAAACAGATCTTCTACTATTAGCTCCTCCTCATTACCCGTGGTTTTGCGAGCATTCTTTAAGGAATTGACCTCTTTTATGTAGGGAACGCTTTGCTCAATATCATCGTGCAGAGCGAATAATGTTTCTAGAAAGGATGGTGCAAATACATCCGCGGTTTTAATGGCAATGATGATCTTTTCATCGCGGCCAAACTGATTTCTAAAATCATTGTAGGCCAGGATTTGAGGATCATCCTGATACAAAAAACCTTCCGTTGAGGTATCAAAGGTAATCTTCGGTAAATTGCTGGCAAGGGCGATCACCATCGCTAAAACAGCGAATAACACTTTGAATTTATTGTCATAAATCACGTCAGAAAAGTCGTGAAACTTTTCTTCACTGCGGATTCGCCAGTCTTTATTAACCATGGGCGCTTGCCTTTATTTAACTAATTAGTTACATTGGAATCAACATTAACTAATTAGTTACATTTTTGTCAAGACAAGTTTGATTAGGGAAATCGTTATGACGTCTATTAAAGCTGGTCACTCCATCGGGATTTGGATTATTGCTGTCATCGCAGTTGCGTTTGGTTTACTTACCATCAAGTCCGGCGGATCGGTTTTATTTGTTGATGGCATTGCTCGAGAAGATGCCGGTAACTACGTACCCTTTGTGCTCTGGTTTAACTTTCTCGCAGGATTTGCCTACCTTTTAGCGGGAGCCGGCTTATTCATGAAAAAACGCTGGGCTACATGGTTATCTATTTTTATTGCTGTCACCACCATTGTCGTATTTGCGCTTTTTGGAATACACATACTTAATGAAGGGATGTATGAAGTCCGTACAGTCGTCGCCATGAGTGTGCGAACGGTTGTTTGGGCATTAATCGCGATGTTTGCTTATCGAAATATGATTCGTCAGTGATTAAAGAGCACTGCCTCCTGATGTCCTGTCCGTGACAGCAATCGTGCGGGCCCGGGTAGCAAAATTCAGAGAATATCCTCTATAAACCATGCCGAAAACGCATGTCGGCCACTGACACCCGCTTTTTTATAGATTGACGAAGCCTGCTGCCGGACAGTCTTTTCCTGCGTGCTTCTTACAATTGCAATCTCTTTCAGGCTAAGGCCTTTTAAAAGCAGCCAGAAAACCGAAACACTATGTTGGTCATAATCCGGCGGGTGGCTGGATGGTAATCGCCATGCTGCTATGTCTTTCCATTGTTTCGGTGAGTGGACTCAAAGTGTATGCCATTGAGGAAGGACTCGGGCCACTGGCAGGGGAACCCCCTGCATTAACCATTATTAGCTCTGTCTATGCGGACGATGATGACGAGCACGGGAAAAGCGGACACGGTGAGGATGAAGAAGCAGAGGAGTTCTGGGAAGAAATTCACGAAGTCTCATCAAACTTTATGTTGCTCCTTATTTTTCTGCACATTGCCGGCGTGATTGTTTCTGGTCGTTTGCATGATGAGCATCTTGTTAAAGCGATGCTCACCGGAAAAAAGGACAGCAAGACTGATGCCTGATTTCAGAAACAACGTCTGTAGGGCCTAATTTATTCGCCCATTTCGACCGGTCGAATGAATTCGACCCTACAGCTCTTCCACGCTGGCTCGGTTACGCTTTTGTGATACTTTTGTGACAGCTCCGTACTATTATAGTGTAGCCAACGCGAGTCAGTCTGACTTATGCCCTACCGTATCCTTGTCATTGAAGATAATCACGACATCGCCCGCCTGGTGGAGATGCATCTGCATGATCTGTCCTACCAGGTGGAACTGGCTGCGGATGGCGACACTGGCCTGGCGCGTGCGATACAGGGGCAATATGACCTGATCATACTGGATATCATGCTGCCCGGAATCGACGGTCTGGAGATTTGCCGCCGGCTGCGCGGTGCGTCCAACCATACGCCGGTGCTGATGCTGACGGCAAAGACCACCGAACTGGACCGGGTGCTGGGACTGGAGCTGGGTGCCGATGATTACCTCACCAAGCCCTTCTCCATTATGGAACTGCTGGCCCGGGTCAAGGCCATCATCCGGCGTACCGGGCTTTCGAAACAACCACCGTCTGACAAGGCAACGGACACCATCCACATCAACGGGCTGATCATTGACCCGTCGCGTCGTGCGGTCAATGTCGATGAAACACCGGTTGAACTGACGGCACGGGAGTTTGACCTGTTACTGTATTTCGCCAGCCACCCGGGCCAGGTCTTCAGCCGCGAACAGCTATTGAACAGCGTGTGGGGATACGGTCATGATGGTTATGAGCACACTGTCAATTCACATATCAACCGTCTGCGCAAAAAGATCGAACAGGACCCGGCCGATGCCCGCTACATCCTGACGGTCTGGGGTGTCGGTTATAAATTTGCCGAGGCAATATCACCTTGAAGGAGTACTAGTCAAACAAATGCTTAACCGATTATTCAACACGCTGTATGCAAAGCTGGCACTGGTGCTGTTCCTGCTGTTTTGTATCGTCGGCGGCACTTTCCTGTTTGCGGCCCTGTACTCCGCACAGATGTACCAGCAGGAGGTGACCCAGCGTCTGAACCGTGATCTCGCCATGTATATCGTGGATGAACACGTCTTGTTCAAGGATGAGCAGGTAAATCAGGCCGAACTGAAACAGCTGTTCCATAATCTGATGATCATCAACCCGAGTCTGGAGCTGTACCTGCTGGCGGCCGATGGCGAGATCCTCGCCTATTCAGCAGCACCCGACAAGGTGCATCGCGAACGGGTCGGCCTGGCCCCGGTAGAAATAATGCTGAGTGGTAATGCCACCCTGCCGGTACTGGGCGATGATCCTCGCCACAGTGCGCAGCAAAAGGCCTTCTCGACAGCCCCCATTGTGGCCAATGGCGAGCTACAGGGTTATATCTACGCCATACTCGGCAGTGAGCAGGCCGATCACATCATGACGCTGTTGCAAGACAGCTTCATCATGCGCTGGAGTGCGCTTGCAGTGGGCACTGCACTGCTGTTCTCGCTGGGTGCCGGCTTGCTGATCTTTTCACTGCTGACACGTCGCTTGAAGACCCTCAGTCGCAGCATGGAGGAGTTCAAGCGACAAAACTTCTCGGCACCGGTCTCGTATTCGGTAAAAAAGAATACCGCCTCGGACGAGATCGACCAGCTCAGCAATACCTTCCTTGAAATGGCCGTGCACATCCGCGCGCAGATGGAACGCCTGCGTGAAACCGATTCACTGCGGCGCGAGCTGGTTGCCAACGTCTCTCATGATCTGCGTACGCCACTGTCTTCGCTGACCGGTTACCTGGATACACTGCTGCTCAAGGAGAACAACCTCTCACCAGCAGAGCGGCGGGAATACCTGGAAATCGCAAGCCGGCACGCAGACCGGTTGAAAAAACTGGTCTATGACCTGTTCGAACTTGCCAAGCTGGATGCACATGAACTGACACCGGCGCGTGAACCGTTCCT
>Ga0209013_10005596_pt1 | contig 10773 bp, 5 predicted proteins | sample Cruoilmetagenom2_FD_187291 | JGI IMG/M metagenome (GOLD analysis project Ga0209013, IMG submission 187291) | Oil polluted marine microbial communities from Coal Oil Point, Santa Barbara, California, USA - Sample 2 (SPAdes) (version 2) | ecosystem: Environmental > Aquatic > Marine > Oil seeps ...
GTTGAATCCGAAACTATTTTGTCCATGTGACCTCGCATAAAACGTAGTATTCTAAAATTCTACGTTATACGAAAGCGGCGCAAATGTCTCGAAAAAAAATGGCCTCCCCCAAATCCGTTATAATCAGGAAAAAATCACAGCGCAAACGATATTAGCGAGAAATGGACTGTGTAGTTTGAGAGCTAAAAGAGCAGCTACATATAGGCAGATAGTTTTCATGCACCATGCACCATGCACCATGCAATCTTTCAACCTGTGCGGTTAGCCATTATTGGGTCTTAAAGCCGGATTCCTATCCAACATTCCAACTTTTACTAATCCCGGCATTGATGGATTAGTCATTACATAGACAAACCCATTTTTTCAATATTTTTAGGCTCATATGTTCTACCGCCAAACACATCAGCGACGCGCGCCTTTTGCGCGTCCGCTGGATGTGATTGTTGGCCGTGCTTTATATGTCATAGCCACCATCGGGCTTGTGATTCCACCAAAGTTTATTTAAAAACGGCTTTCTCTGTATATTTGTCCCACAATGCACTTCACCGAGCATCTCATGATATGAATACCAATCCTCAATAAAAACGACATCACGTTCCGGAACCGCTTCTTTAAAAGCCTTTTCAAACATACATTCACCATCTATCACTGGACCATGTGGTTTTGGAACTATACTGGTATTATTGATCACAAGATGATTGACCATATCAGGAAAATACGCAGCGGTTCTATTAATACCAGTAGGGTGGAATAGAACCGGCATCTGGATTACATGTTCGTCACCAATATTTAGCTGTTCCTTGAGAATGGAAACGTTTGAATTCATATAATCCTGATATTCGTCATTTTCTTTCCAGAACATTGTGTTTGCCAATAACATATTGACTGAAATTTCCGCAGACTCACTACTTCCAGGCTCACCACGCATCATTCCAGTGAACATCTTTGCGTTACCATGCCCCTGTATCTTTAACCTTTCAAGAATTGCTTTGGTTTTCTGTGGTGATGCAACTAATACCTCAAATCCTACGTCGTTAACTGCTGGCACGAAACATATAATTTCGTCCACATGTCCAACTGTTAACCAATCAGTATATATTTCAAAGGGTGATTGTACTTTTTGTGAATACAAAAATTTCCTAAGCTGAGGCATCATTTGTCTGTTTGATTCTGAATAATCACCAAACTTCTTACCCCCAAAGACGATTCGCCCAAGTGGATATTTTCTACCCTTTACTGTCACTGGAGGGCTCACTTCCAAATTGCCAAAAGAATCTAGCGAATTTGGGGTGCTGCCACCAACCTGAAAGTGCCCAAAGTCTGGCCCTAAAAGTTCTTTTTCAGGAAAATCATCAAGCCCCCTGTCGCGAGGACTATCCAAAACAACTGGAAGAACATGGGAAGCCCCTTGCACATATCCGAACTCTATTTCATCTTGTATCCATCGATCACCAAGGTGAGCCTGCGGTTCAATTATCGACAATGGAACGTTGATTTTATTAAGTGATTCTGACAGCCCCTCAAGAAACTTTTCATTTGTATTTTCTCCGTTGACAATTCGGCAGGCAAAGACTCTTTCCGGAGGAAGAGTATTCGGCGTCATAATCCAAGGTGCCACTCTATATACAACTGTATCGCTATAAAGAACTGATCGCCCTCTTACAAGCATTAGTTCTATCGTTATCAATCCCTCAAAGTTCGGCCCTGGGTATTCATGTGCCTCTACATAAAAAGTCGCCCCCTGGGTTGGAAGTTTTTTCGAATACACAATGGGCTCATTTTGGCCGGCGGGATCAGCGCCTAGAATCCAGTCGTACCCACCATCGGATGATTTACAATATACGGTAAATCTATTTATTGCTCCTTCACTCGCACCAAGCGTCAAATATACATCTTCAGGAAAATCATCCAATAGCGTATTTTCTACTATTAGCATCGACCATTCCGAATGAGTTGTGTTTGAAGGATCAATTTCATTTATATCCAAGTCATTATTAACAAGCAAAACAGCTCCGCGCTGTTCGCTACCCCATACCCAACTTTCATTGCCACTATCTACTAAATCAACATCACCATCACGATCGCTATCATTCCGAATTGAAACTTTGCAAACATCTACATTAATCTCTAACCGATCCAGTTCATTGCTATCTGAATCCAAATTTAGAATAGTCGCTGAATTATGACCTGCTTCTATAGCGTGGATACGTATTAGACCTTCATATGGGAGAGGCGCAGATATTGGGGTGTTTAAATAAAATTCCTTCCATTCATTACTTTCAACATGATAAACTTTTAAGCCTCTTGACTCCGCAAGCGACACGTAGCCAGACTGAACATTATAGTTTATCCTCACGCTCTCATTTCGAGACAAAAAGTGATTAGATTTCATATTTCTTCCCTTTTGTGTTTTAAGCTGAATACAGTTATTTTTGATGGCCAACGGGACGCGGGTGAGCAGCCGCGGAAACACAAAATGTTGTTAATCAGGAGTATTATCTATAAGTAACGCTTTGTTGAACTTTTATTTTTTTCTTTTCAGTGCTAATCTTTAAGGTATCCTGCGTGCTGGTTTTAGTTGGGAGAGTGGGGGAGACGTATCAATACCGTTTATTAGGCAAGAGGGTAATGGCTACCGTACGCAGGCAATCTATTTGATTATTTTTTTATATTAAATAAAAATAACTTTAAGGTCAATACCTTATATTACTAATGTCATTATGACCTACGGGCCGGACGCCATTCGGGCGAGCTATAATTCGGGCTCAACTTCTTTTCTTCTCCGGATCAGTATATCTATTGCGTTTTCAGATCTTATAACTCCTTTCTCGTTTCCTCTGTTTTCATAATGCATCTGGTTTAGTTCCAAGGTTTCAATTGATAATCGGATGTGTCGTAATTGTTCTTTTGGGTCTTTGTTACGCCAGATATCTATAGCTTCTTTAGCTGTTATTTCGTCAGCAATATTCATCTTTCAGTGAAACTCCGTGTCGTTGTGTGGTGAATTTTTACGATTAAAACAATTTTAATTGAACACCGGTTTTCTTTTTTGTCTTTTTAAAATAGCTCTCTTCATGTTTTATTAAGCTCATTTCTATATCGTTTATAAACGGAGAAATCTCTCTTGCAATTATCTTTCCATAAACTCTTCGTTTTTTTGCATATGTAAAATAAAGCCTTTCTCTTGCACGAGTCATTGCTACATAAAACAACCTTCGTTCTTCGTCAATGTCCGGTTCTTCATCTCCGTGTTTTTTCATTGGTATGAACCCATCTTCGCTGCCAACAATAAAAACCACAGGGAACTCAAGACCTTTGGCTGTATGCATAGTCATTAGTGAAACTTTTTCTGCCCGGGAGGAATAAATATCCGTATCTGTATGAAGCGCTATTGATGCAAGAAACTCGCTGGATTTTACATCCGGATTGCGTGTCATAATAATTATATTGTTTAAGGCTTGTTCTGAAATTATATCCTTGATTTTTGTTTTTTCAGATAAATACAAAAGCTTTTCCCCAAAGCTCAAATTTTTAATCTTTTCTTTTGTTTTTAAGGTGTTAATAATAAAACAATAAAGCTTCTGCTGGCTTGGCCTGCTCAAGCCGGCGACAGGAAAACGACAAGCCTTTAACATAGCTTCTTTAAGCGAAAATTTGTTTTTATAACACCAGATTTTGAATGTTTCCAAGCTTCTTTTACCGACACCGGGTTTTGTTAAATCTATAATTCTTTCAAAATCAATATAAGAACCTCTCCCATCAATTATTTTCAAAAAAGATAACAGCTCTGAAACACCTTTTGAATTAAAAACATTTTCTCTGCTTAATGTTTGATATGGAATATTGGCCTTATCAAAAACATCTGCAATGATCTTGCTTTGAATCCAGGATCTAAATAACACGGCAAAATCAGAAAAACCCATCTGTTTTTCTGTACAAGAACTATCAACGCTTCCGTAGTCAATAGAATGAAATCCGATTCCTCCAACCATTTTTTCGATTATCTTGCCAATAGCTACTGCCTCAGCCTTTTCAGAAACCAGCTCAATAATATTTATTGTTTTTGTCCCTTTAATATCGGAATAAACTCGCTCGGCAGAACCAGATGTATTGTAATCTCTATGGTTTTTTATGGTCTGGTATGATGCTTTAAGTATGGTTTCGGTTGATCGATAATTTTGATTTAGATTTATAGCCTTAGCTTCGGGGTAGTCTCTAAGAAAGCTCTTAAAATAACGAACATCTGAGCCCCTGAATCCATATATTGACTGGTCAGGATCACCTATAACACATATATTACTGTCAGAGTTCGTAAGGGCTTTTATTATTCTATATTGTCCCTGGTTTAGATCCTGATATTCGTCAATAAATATATATTTGTATTTGTTTTGATATCTTTTACAAAAATCCATATCTGATTCTAACAGCCTTACCATATTAAAAATCAAATCCTCGTAATCGTATAGATCCTGAATTGATAAAATACTTTGATATTCCTTATAAATAGCAAAAAATTCTTCTGTTTCCGACTCATTTATTTCTTTTAAATTGTCTTGCGGAGAAAGTATTTTTTGTTTAGCGGAAACAATCATATTTAACAGGACTGATGGTTTTGTTGAAATTTTAACTCCTTTAATTTCAGCCTGCTTTATTGCCTCTATTATTAGCGCCTTTCGATCATAATCATCTATTATTGTATAATTTTTATCGTTATTCAGATTTTTTAAAATTTTAAAACAAAAAGAGTGAAATGTAGTAACTTCCGGCAGCTTTTTGGTTTTATCCATTAATAATAAAAGCCTGTCCATCATTTCCCGAGCTGCTTTGTTTGTAAATGTTACAGCAAGTATATTATCGGTCGAAACATTTCTTTCTGTGATGATATAAGCGATTCTGTGTGTGAGTGTAAGTGTTTTACCTGTGCCCGGGCCAGCTACAATCAACAAAGGGCCGCTTTTATGCTTAACTGATTTGAGCTGTTCTTTATTAAGTCGATCAAATGTTTTTCCTGGTGTATTATCTTTTGTTTTAATTGGCTCTTTGGAAAGCCCGGGTGTCTTTTTTTGTATGTACAGTTCTTCTTTTAATATTTTTTTATCTGAAACAGGAAACTCAAACAGTTGTTTTTGTCCTAAAAGTTTTTCCTTCTCGCCCTGTCTGAAAATTTTTACCTTTCCATATTCTCCATCATAGCCGGGAAAAATAGTAACCTTTTTTTTGCGCATCCGATTAATTGCCTCTCCAAGTAAAGGAACACCGGCTTTTTCAATATCATTTATAGAAAGATTTTGAAGTATTTCAAATTCCGGCCCCAGGGATTCGAGTGCAGCCATATAGTTTCGCTGAACTTTCTTGGATTTTGGTCCTACATTTAAAATTTCAGATAGTATTTCTGCAAGAGGAACAATATTGTAATATGGATGTGATTTTTTTGGTTTTACTCCCTCTGGTCGGTCCGCCAACTCTTCAACCCTGTATAATACGCCGAGCGTCAGGGGTTTTCCACATACATTACACAAACCGTTATTTGCTATACTCTGGCTTGGTTTTAAACAAACTTTGCATTTTCTGTGTCCGTCAAGATGGTACTTCCCCTCCTCAGGATAAAATTCGAACGTTCCTGAAAATTCTTCTGGATTTCCTGATTTTATTGCCGATATAATTTTTGGATAAGAAAGAGTTGTATTAAAAATATTCGCTTCCCTGCCGAGATTAAAAGGGGAATGGGCATCAGAATTTGATACAAGCGTAAGACCGTCAAGACCTGAAACCCTCCAGTTCATCAGTGGATCTGAAGAAAGACCCGTCTCTGCAGCATAAATATAATTAGAAAGATCTTCAAAACACTCTTCAATGGAATCAAAACCTGATTTTGAACCAAAAAGCGAAAACCATGGAGTCCATATATGAGCAGGTATAAAGAGTGCTGCTTCTGATGTTTCGAGAATTATCTCCAGAAGATCCCTGACATCTAAACCAAGAATGGGCCTTCCGTCTGATTTTATGTTACCAATTTTATCTAACTTTAAATTCAGGTTATATACGGAATCAAGATCGGGCATAAATACAAGATTATGATTTTTTCGGGTTTTATTATTTTTCTTATATATATTGCTTATTTCTGAAGTTAAAAGAAAGCGGACTTTATTGCGGCATGATAATGGAACTTTTTCATCGCATTTTTGAGATAATTCATCTTTTAGTTTAAAAAGACCTTCCTCGGCCGGCTGTAATTTCTCTTTTATTTCCGAAAACCATCCATTATGTGTAAAATCACCAGTTCCTACAACCGTTATTCCTTTAAGTTGAGCTGATATATATATATTCTCAAGATCCATATTTTTTGATGTTGCTCTTGCAAATTTAGAATGAACATGAAGATCTGTAATAAATTTCATAATCAAAATTCCTGTTTTAATGAACCCTTATTTGTATTTTTAAAAATTTCTTGTAACTACCCTGTAAACAGTATATTCTCTTTAGAGAAATCGTTTTGTCCCTAACGGAACAAAACGATTTTCCCCAAACTCGTAGGTATGCCCGCTATGAACCTTTATTACATACTAATGGTCTCTTGGGAACGGGGACTAAATAACTTTCCAAATCTATGCGCCTATATAGGGAAGTTATTTCGTTCCCGTTCCTAATCTATTAATAAGATTGACTAAAAAAATGGAAATTATTATACTATATATTTATGTTAAAAATGATATAATAATTTGTTAAAAATTTGTTTTTTATTAACAAAATAAAATATAATGTTTATATTTCTATTATTATAAAACAATAATTTTTATATTTTTCATTAAAAATGATAATTATTTTATCTATAAAATTAAATAATTAAAAAGTTATTATACTTATAAACAATACTATTTATTAATTTAAATATTATATTTATTTAAGGAATAGATATGAAGTTTACTGTAAACAAAAATGACATTATTGATGTATTATCAAAAATTCAGGGTTTAACTGGTCGTAAAAGTAGTCTTGCAATAACCGAAGCTGTTTTAATTAGATCATCTGGTTCAGAAATAATACTTACAGTAACCGATCTTGAAACAGGTTTTGAGGGTATTTATCCTGCATTAATTGAAACAGACGGTACAGTAGCTATTAATGCAAAAAAACTTTATGAGATAGTAAGAGATTTCCCTGTTAATGAAATTTATGTTAATGAAATTGAAAACAACTGGATTGAGCTTAGTAATAAAAATGTCAAATATAATATCGTTGGCATGAATCCTTCCGACTTTCCCGATACTCCAAATATAGAAAATATTGATTTTTTTAAGATTGATTCAAAATGTCTTAAATTAATGATTGATAGATCTATTATAATAAGTGGAGCTACGAATGATAAGCGGGCTCATATGAAAGGTGTGTTTTTTGAAACAATTAAAGATGAAAAAATTGTCAGAATGGTATCAACAGATGGAAGTCGACTTTCAACTGTTGATTATACTTATGAAACAGATAATGAATTACCATCTGATATAGAGATTATAATTCCAAAAAAAGGTTTAAATGAAGTTTCCAAATTTCTAACCAGGGAAGGAGTTGCTCAAGTTGGCGTTAAAAATAATAATTTTGTAATAAAAAAAGATAAAGAGATAATTATTATAAGACTTCTTGAAGGTGACTTTCCTGAATATAAGGATATTACAAACAAGCAGGATTGCTATATAATAAATCTTGATAAAAAACTATTTCTTATGATGCTTAAGAGAATGTCTATTTTATCTTCAGAAAATTATAAGGGAGCTATTTTTAATTTTTCTGACAAAAGGCTTATTATAACAACCACAAATCCGGAGATAGGTGAATCAAAAGAAGAAATATCAATAGATTTCAAAGGAGAGCCCATAGAGGTAGCTTTTAATCCAAGATATTTTATTGAAACATTAAACGCAATTGATGATGATAAAATAAATATTAATATTGTTAATGAAGAAAGACCCTGTTTAATTGAGGGTGAAAATGATAAAAGTTTTTTAAGTGTAGTTATGCCGATGAGAATATGAATAAACTTACAGATTTAAATACTGATATTGCTGCCAGATATACAGCAGATAATATAAAAATACTTGAAGGCCTGGAAGCTGTTAGAAAAAGGCCTTCAATGTATATTGGAAATGTCGATATTGAAGGCCTTCATCATCTTGTTTATGAAGTTGTGGATAATAGCATTGATGAAGCTATGGCTGGTTATTGTGATCTTGTTAATATTACAGTTCATACCGATAACAGTGTAAGCGTTGAAGATAATGGAAGAGGTATTCCGGTAGGTATACATAAAACAGAGGGGATTCCTGCAGTAGAGGTTGTAATGACCAAACTTCATGCCGGAGGAAAATTTGATGACAATTCTTATAAGGTTTCAGGTGGCCTGCACGGTGTAGGGGTTTCTGTAGTAAACGCGTTATCGAAATTTCTTGAGCTGGAAATTTACCATGATGGGAATATTTATTATCAAACATACGCAAAAGGGAAAAAAACAAGTGAATTAAAAGTCTTGGGTAAAACAAATAAAAGAGGCACAAAAATACATTTTTTTCCTGACACGGAAATATTAAACTCAGACGATTTCAGTTACGATATACTTGTTCGAAGATTAAGGGAGCTTGCTTTTTTAAATAAGGGGTTAAGAATAACCATAGAGGATGAGCGCTCAGATAATAAAAATGAGTTTTTTTATGAGGGAGGTATATCTTCATTTGTTGAATATCTTAATAAACTACACACCCCCTTACATAAACCTGTTTTCGTCGAAGGGGTTAAAAACGACGTTCATATCGAAGTAGCTCTTCAATACAATGATACTTTTAAGGAAAAAATATTTTCTTTTGCAAATAATATTAATACAGTTGAGGGAGGTTTTCATCTTATAGGTTTTAAAACAGCCTTAACAAGAACAATAAATCAATATACTGCAAATGGAAATCTTCCAAAAAACTTTCAGGTAAAATTAAGCGGAGATGATGTAAGAGAAGGTTTGACGGCAATAATAAGCATAAGGATAAAATCCCCTCAATTTGAAGGACAAACAAAAACAAAACTTGGAAACAGCGAAGTAAAGGGCCTTGTTGAGGCTCTTGTTAATGAAAAAATAAGTATATTTTTAGAAGAAAACCCAAATATAGCTAAAAAGATAGTTGCAAAATCAGTTGATGCAGCGAGGGCAAGAGATGCAGCAAAACGAGCAAGGGATCTTGCACGAAAAAAAGGCTCTTTAATAGATTCAACCCTTCCCGGTAAATTATCTGATTGCCAGATTTCAGACCCTTCACAAAGAGAGATTTTTCTTGTAGAGGGAGATTCAGCCGGTGGTTCAGCCAAACAGGGGAGAGATAGAAAATTTCAGGCTATACTTCCTTTAAAAGGAAAAATATTAAATGTTGAAAAAGCGCGGTTTGATAAAATTCTTAGAAGCGAAGAAATCAAGAATATGATCACAGCGCTCGGTACAGGCGTTGGAACAGAAGAATACAATATAGAAAAAATCAGGTATCATAAAGTAATTATAATGACGGATGCCGATGTTGATGGTTCCCATATTAGAACGCTGCTCTTAACATTCTTTTACAGACAGATGCATGAAATAGTTGATAATGGATATTTATATATAGCTCAGCCTCCACTTTTCAGGGTAGGAAAAGGCAAAAACGCCATGTATCTGAAAGATGAGCCGGAATATAATAATTATGTTTTAAAAAGGGTCTGTAATAATAAAGCTATAAAATTTGGAGACGAAAAAGAGATACTAAAAGAGCACAACCTATATGTTTTTATAGGAGATCTTTCCGAATATTTTGCTAATATTCAAAAACTGGAAATACGCGGTATTAATTTAGATTTAGCGGAATTGTTAATAAAGGAAGGAGTGGAGGATAAAAAATTTCTTGGAGACAAGGAACGGATGTTACAGTTAAAAAATTCTTTATCTGATAAAGGATATAGCGGTGGAGAGTTGCATTTTAATGATGAGCGTAATTTATATGAATTTTCTGTTTTACCGGGCGAAGAGAAAACAATAAATGGGTTTATAACAAATTTATCAGGTAAAGATATCAAGCGGGTTAGAATAGGCAGGGATCTGGTATATTCATCTATATTTCAAAAAACTATGGTTTTGGGTAAAAAAATATATAAATATGATAAGCCACCTTTCTATGTGTTCAGCAAAGATAATGAAAAAGATTTATTATGTTTTGAAGACAAGAAGAGCCTTCTTTTATTTTTAATGGAAGAAGGTAAAAAAGGAATGAGCGTTCAGAGATACAAAGGTCTTGGTGAAATGAATCCTGATCAGTTGTGGGAGACAACCATGAATCCTGAAAAAAGAATTTTGCTTCAGGTCAAAGTAGAAGATGCAGTTGAAGTTGATCAATTATTTACTATTCTTATGGGTGAAGAGGTTGAACCAAGAAAAAGGTTTATACAGAACAACGCTCTTGAGGTTAGCACGCTGGATATTTAAAAATAATTATATAATATGCTGGATATAATATCAATAGAAGCCAGAGATATACCGGACGCTTGGTACCAGTGCGTTTACAGTATTATAAACAGGGGGCACAGATATAAAATAGATAGGGGCAGTTTTGAGGGACAGGAGAGACTTGAGTTTGATTATATAACCGTTCACATAAAACATCCCGGCATCCGCCCGCTTCTTCCCGACATACCCCCATCTCTAGGAATTCCAAACCCTGTAGCCGACGGATATTTGGAAGATTACCTTCCTTATCTTATGACGTCTGAAAAACA
>Ga0209013_10005597_pt1 | contig 10772 bp, 9 predicted proteins | sample Cruoilmetagenom2_FD_187291 | JGI IMG/M metagenome (GOLD analysis project Ga0209013, IMG submission 187291) | Oil polluted marine microbial communities from Coal Oil Point, Santa Barbara, California, USA - Sample 2 (SPAdes) (version 2) | ecosystem: Environmental > Aquatic > Marine > Oil seeps ...
ATTTATTTAAAAGCAGCTATTTAAACCACACAATGAATAGCTGAATAATTACTGTTGATATCAAAACTCAGCAAAACGGGGTGTAGGAGTCATTAACAAATCAGCATGAATATCTCAGGTATCCTTGTAATAGTTGCACCCGAAAATGTCGATTCAACGGTCGAAACACTAAACAAACTGGACGGCATCGATGTTCACCATATCGAACAGTCATCCGGACGCATCATCATCACCCAGGAAGCAGAATCCGTCCACGACGAAATCGACGGTCTCAAACGCATCCGTGAATTGCCCGGCATCGTCCTGGCTGAAATGTCATACCACAATTTCGAAGAAGACACTGAAAACGTGTCAAGCATTCCAGAAGAACTCGATGACGAGTCCCTCAAAACAGACAATATCCCGCCATATTTAAACGAGTAATACTTGACTTACAGAAACCGGAATTAACCTACCCAAGGAGAAAGTAATGGACCTGACACGCAGAGAATTACTGAAAACCAGTGCCGCAGCCGCTACCGCCAGCGCTGTCGGCATCACGATACCCGCAGCGGCCCTGGCAAAATCCAAAGAAGCTGATGCTGGGGTACAGTGGGACAAAGCCGTCTGCCGATTCTGCGGCACCGGCTGCGGCATCATGGTCGGCACGAGTGGAGGCCGCATCGTTGCCACCAAGGGTGACCCGGATGCACCCGTCAACAAGGGACTCAACTGCATCAAGGGCTATTTCAACGGCAAAATCCTGTATGGCAAGGACCGCCTGACCCAGCCGCTGATGCGCATGAAGAATGGCAAATTCGACAAGAACGGCAAGTTCCAGGCCGTCAGTTGGGACGTTGCCTTCGACGAAATGTCCAAACAGTTCAAGAAAACCTATCAGGCAATGGGTCCAACTGGTGTCGGTGTGTTTGCCTCCGGCCAGTACACCATTCCGGAAGGCTACACCATGGCCAAGCTGATGAAGGCCGGCTTCCGCAGCAATAACATTGACCCCAATGCCAGACACTGTATGGCTTCAGCCGTGGTTGGCTTTATCCAGACCTTTGGTATTGATGAACCCGCTGGCAACTATGATGACATTGAACACATGGACGCAGCGGTCACCTGGGGCGCCAACATGGCTGAATGCCACCCTATCCTGTGGGCACGCGTATCGGACCGCCGCCTCTCGAATGACAATGTCAGACTGGTCAACCTGACGACCTGCAGCAACCAGACGTCTGATATCGCCGACACCGAGATCGTCTTCAAACCCGGTACCGACCTGGCTATCCAGAACTACCTGCTGCGTGAGATGGTCAAGCGCGATGCCGTCAACCATGACTTCGTCAAGAAGCACTGCGTGTTCTCTACTGGCCCCTACGATATTGGCTATGGTATGCGCGGTACAGACAAGTATGCCTTCGATGCCGAGAAGGACATCCAGGCCAAGGAACTGAGAATCACGCTGGACAAGGACGAAGCTATTGCACAGCGCCGCAAGGAAGGTGAGGTAGTCGAGCAGAAGAACACCAAGAAACCGGTCAAGCACTGGATGATCACCTTCGAGGATTTCAAGCGAGGTGTCGAACCGTATACGCTGGATTTCGTTGCAGAACTTTCCAAGGGTGACGCAGATGAAGACCTTGCCGCCTACAAGGCCAAGCTCGTAGAACTGGCAGACCTGTATGCCGACCCGAAACGCAAGATCACCAGCTTCTGGACCATGGGCTTCAACCAGCATTACCGTGGCAGCTGGGTCAATGAACAGATCTATGCAATCCACTTGCTGCTGGGCAAGCATGCACAACCTGGCAACGGCGCATTTTCACTGACTGGTCAGCCATCTGCCTGTGGTACAGCACGTGAAGTCGGCACCTTTGCACACCGTCTGCCCGCAGACCTGGTAGTGTTCAACCCCAAGCATCGCGAATTCAGCGCGAAGCTCTGGAAAGTGCCAGCCAAGACTTTGAACCCCAAGGTCGGCAGCCACATCACCAAGATCATGCGTGACCTCGAGGACGGTCATATCAAATGGGCCTGGGTACAGGTCAACAACCCGTTCCAGGCAACGGCAAATGCCAATCACTGGATCAAGGCCGCACGCAAGCAGGATAACTTCCTGGTGGTCTCAGACCCCTATCCGACTGTATCGGCCAAGGTAGCCGATCTGATCCTGCCAACGGCGATGATCTTCGAGAAATGGGGCATGTACGGCAATGCCGAACGTCGCACACAGGCATGGCGTCAGCAGGTAGCACCTCCCGGTGAAGCGATGGGTGATGTATGGCAGGGTCTGGAGTTCGCCAAGCGCTTCAAACTCAAGGAAGTCTGGGGCGAGCAGAAGGTGCCAGGTCTCAAGGCCAAAGGCTACGATGACGGCAAACTGCCCGACGTCATGGCTGAAGCACAGAAAATGGGCTACACGCCGGAAGACACGCTTTATGACGTGCTGTTTGCCAACAAGGAAAACCGTAAGGTCAAATGGCCCGATGCTGTAGCGAAAGGCCATGGCAACCATATTGCTGAGAAGCTTGGCGACGGCTGGTTCCCTGAAAAGGCCCTGTTCGATGAATACCGCCAGTTCGGCGTGGGACATCAGCATGATCTGGCCGAGTTCGACGTCTACTACGGAGACAAGGTCCGCGGCTTGAAATGGCCTGTGATCAACGGTAAGGAAACCCAGTGGCGCTTCAATGAAAAATACGATTCCTACTGCGCAAAAGGCAGTGGCTTCGATTTCTACGGCAAGGCCCTGAAGAAACTGCCCAGTGGCAACCTGGACAAGCCAACCAGCAAGGACAAGACCAGCCTGGCACACAAGGCCAAGATCTTCTTCCGGCCCTATGCAGCGCCACCGGAGCAGCCGGATGACAACTACGACCTGTGGTTCTCTACCGGACGCGTGCTCGAACACTGGCATACCGGCAGCATGACACGGCGTGTACCAGAACTGCATCGTGCAGTACCTACCGCTCAGTTGTTTATGAATCCGAATGATGCTGCCGATCGGGGCCTCCAGCGCAATGACCTGGTGTGGATTGAATCGCGTCGCGGCAAGATCAAGGCACTGGTCGAAACCCAGGGTCGCAACCGGCCTCCAAAGGGATACACCTTTGCGGCATTCTTCGACAAAGGCGTCTTTGTCAACAAGGTTTGCCTGGACGTTACGTGCCCGATGTCCAAGGAAGAAGACTTCAAAAAAGCGGCTATCAAGGTCTACAAGGCCTGAGACCGCTATCCCGGAAGATATGACAGCCCTGCTGTTATTCTTCCGGGTGGCACTAACGCATGAGTAAGAAAGCATCGAACGCCCGGCGTGACTTCCTGACGCGGATCAGTCAGGGAACGGCACTGGCTGCAACAGGCGGTCTGGTCTGGATGTATCTGCTGAATCAGCAGGCACGGGCTACGCCGTTTGCAATTCGTCCGCCGGGTTCACTTGCAGAATCTGACTTCAACGCCCGTTGCATTAAATGCGGGCAATGTGTGGATGCCTGCCCTTATGACACGCTGAAGCTGGCAACTGCCGATGCCGGCATACCTGTCGGTACGCCTTATTTCATTCCGATAGATATCCCCTGTTACATGTGTGAAGACATCCCGTGCCTGAAGGCATGCCCGACCGGTGCCATCGATCCGGCACTGGAGAACATCGATGACTCACGCATGGGACTGGCCGTCATCGACATAGAGAATTGCCTGTCCTGGAAAGGACTGCGCTGTGAAATATGTCACCGGGAATGCCCGGTCAAGGACAAAGCCATTACGGTCGAGCATCATCCTCGCCGCATCAGCAAGCACGCCATGTTCGTACCGATTGTGCACAGCGATGCCTGCACCGGCTGCGGAATCTGTGAGAAAGCCTGTCCAACCCAGAAGGCTGCGATACGCATTGTGCAGCCGGATCTGGTGCAGGGCCAAATCGGCGACCATTACCGTCTCGGCTGGACCATCGATACACCCATAACGCAGGACTTCAAGCCCGGCGGTGACAGGGGAATCAGCGCCCCGGCACCCAGCCTCGATTTCCTCAACGAGGGTGAACTGTGAACGAGGTCAACAAACCGGTCAAGTTGGGTCCCAATGGCCGTCCGGTCAGGCCTTTCGTCATGCCGGATTCCTTAACCGGTAAACTAGACGTATGGCGCTACCTGCTGTTGCGCCGCGTTGTTCAGATCGGGCTGCTGATACTGTTTTTTGGCACCTTCAACTGGGGCTGGCAAATCGCCGGGCAGCCGCTGCTGACCGGCAACCTGAGCGCCTCTGAGTTTCTTGGCTTCATCCCCATGGCGGACCCGTTCGCCATTCTGCAAATCATGCTGACCGGACAGATACCGCTGCAGGAAGTATTAATCGGGGCAGCAATCATCCTGGCAATCGCTGCATTAATCGGTGGTCGGACCTGGTGTTCGTGGGTGTGCCCCGTCAACATGGTCACCGACCTTGCCTCCAGAATAAGACGTCACCTGGGCATTCAAAACGCATTCAAAATCAGCAGAAATGTCCGTTATACCGTGCTGTTGCTAACCCTGGTCCTGTCGATTCTTACAGGCGTCGCAGCATTTGAATGGATCAGCCCTATCAGCATGCTGCATCGTGAACTTATTTTCGGCATTGGTGCTGGCTGGATCGCAGTTCTCGGTGTTTTTCTTTTCGACCTGTTTATTCTGCGCCATGGCTGGTGCGGCCACCTGTGCCCACTTGGAGCTTTTTATGCCGTGATCGGCAAACTGGCGCAACTGCGCATTGGCTTTGATGCACCGACCTGCACGCACTGCTGTGAATGCGTCAAGGTTTGCCCAGAGCCCCAGGTACTGGACTTCAAAGCAGCTACGAAAGCAGGCCTGGTCGCCTCAGGTGAATGCACCAACTGCGGTCGCTGCATCACCGTATGCCCGGAAGACACACTGAAATTTGATTTGCGACACCACCTTAATCCTCAACCCGTTCCAAATACTACTGAATCCCAACAAAGGAGAGCAGCATGAAGACACTACCCTTTCTCGCCATTTTAGGCCTGGCAGCCGCCATTACTGCCTGCGCAACTGCTGGCAACAGCGGCAACACAGCGCTGGACGAAGCGAACTCGGACTCCGAGGTATTCGGCACTCCAACACCGGAACTATATGCATATAGCGAAGGCAAACCAGGCTATAACGATCGTCTGGACAAGTCATGGGAAGAACTGCCACCATCGGTCCCGCATCGCGTTGAAGAGTTCCTGCCGGTGACTGCTGAAGACAATCAGTGCCTGGATTGCCATGATGTACCTAAATACATCGGTAAACCCTTCAACATGGACAGAAGCAAGAAAAGCAAGAGCCCGATGTCTGAGGAACATTACGCCAACAAGGATCGCGATGACATAAATAATGCGCGCTACAACTGCACGCAATGCCATGTCCCACTGTCGAATGCACCTGCCCTGGTAGAAAGCACTTTTTAATTGGGCACCGTAAGTGGTAGTCGCAGGGCTTTCTTACGCGGTGCGTATCTAAGCCGGGAAGGCCGCGAAAAGGAAGCTGCACGACAAAAACCCCTGGGGCCACCCCCACCCTGGCACCAGGGGATTTCGCTTAACAATTACTGTGTTGGTTGCGCACACCCCTGTACGACAGCCTGCGAGCCGGCCATCATCCGTCTGCACCCTGCAGACCATGATCATGCCGGCCTGCCCTATCTCGATTTCAGCACGTCTGGATGCACCTACTGCAAGGCCTGTGTCGAGGTCTGTCCCATTGAAATAGAAATAGTTGAAGCAGTAACGCCTGACATAGGCAAGGCACACATTAACCGCGACACATGCATCGCCTGGGAAGACGTCATCTGTCAGTCCTGCAGCAATCGCTGCGAGTACCAGGCGATTACTACGGTCTATCAGCGCCGGGCACAGGTCAAAATGGACTTGTGCAACGGCTGTGGTATGTGTGTGTCTGTCTGCCCTGTGGATGCTCTGAGTATTCGATCAGGTTAACGCTTGTATCACCAGACCTGCCAGTACCACAACACTGGCACATAACAGGCAGGCCAGCATTAGCTTAAGTATCTTTTTCCTGTCCATGCATCCTCCGGCATGACTTCCCCTGTCATGCTTTTATACCAAACTGGATTTGCTTGATTGCTTCAATCTTGTCACGTAACGCAGCAGCACGTTCAAATTCCAGGTTGTGGGCAAGCTCGAACATTTCTTTCTCAAAGGTCTTGAGCTGTTTTGAAAGCTCGGCAGGGCTGCTGAACTGATATTCCGAGGCTTCCTCAGCCGCTTTTGACCACACTGTACCCTTGCGTCCATAACCAGCGCCCTTCCTGCCGCCGATGTTGTCGATGATATCCTTGATGCGCTTCTCTACACCGCGTGGTGTAATGCCATGCTCAACATTGAACGCAATCTGCTTTTCCCGGCGCCGTTCATTCTCGCTGATCGCCTGCTCCATCGCATCCGTATGCTTGTCCGCATACAGAATGGCCTTGCCGTTGATGTGGCGTGCGGCACGACCAATGGTCTGGATCAGTGCGCGAGCGGATCGCAGGAAGCCCTGCTTATCGGCATCAAGAATGGCAACCAGTGAAACCTCGGGAAGATCCAGTCCCTCTCTAAGCAGATTGATGCCCACCAGGCAGTCAAACTCACCTGCCCTCAAATCACGGAGAATCTCGACGCGTTCGACAGTATCAATATCCGAATGCAGATATCGCACACGCACGCCATGATCCTGCAGATAATCAGTCAGGTCTTCTGACATTCGCTTGGTCAATGTCGTGACCAGCACGCGCTCATTAAGCTCTGCACAGCGCTGGATTTCTGACAGCAGGTCATCGACCTGGGTCGCGATGGGCCTTACCTCCACTTCCGGATCGACCAGACCGGTAGGACGGACCACCTGCTCAATGACGACCTGGCTGTGGTCACTTTCATACTGTGCCGGTGTCGCCGACACAAACACAGTCTGCGGCATGAGCTTTTCGAACTCGTCGAACCTCAGTGGACGGTTGTCCAGTGCCGACGGCAGACGAAAACCGTAGTTCACCAGCGTTTCCTTGCGTGAGCGGTCACCTTTATACATACCGCCGATCTGTGGAATGGAGACATGGCTCTCATCGATGAACATCAGAGCATTGGCAGGCAGATAATCGATCAGCGTCGGTGGTGGTTCTCCAGGGGCGCGGCCTGAAAGATAGCGTGAGTAGTTCTCGATACCGCTGGTATATCCGAGCTCGGTCATCATTTCCAGATCGTAGCGGGTACGCTGCTCCAGCCGCTGCGCCTCCAGCAGTTTGTCTTTAGCACGCAGTCCAGCGAGCCGTTCCACCAGCTCGACCTTGATCTCTTCAATCGCCTTCAAAACTCGCTCACGTGGCGTGACATAGTGTGATTTCGGATAGATAGTCGTACGCACGCACTGCTTGAGTGTTTCCCCTGTCAGTGGATCGAATTCGGTCAGCCGCTCTATCTCGTCGCCAAACAGCTCGATGCGGGTTGCTGTATGTTCTTCCTCAGCAGGAAACACATCAATGACATCGCCTCGCACACGGAATGTACCGCGCTGCAGTTCCATGTCATTGCGGGTGTACTGCAGTTCCGCCAGGCGAGTCAGGATGGCGCGCTGATCCATGATGTCGCCTTCTTTCAGATGCAGGATCATTCCATGATAGGCCGCCGGGTCGCCAAGACCGTAGATGGCAGACACGGTGGCTACGATTATCACATCCTCACGCTCGAGCAATGCCTTGGTCGCAGACAGGCGCATCTGCTCGATCTGGTCGTTGATCGCAGCGTCCTTTTCTATAAAGGTGTCCGATGATGGAACATAGGCTTCGGGCTGGTAATAGTCATAATAGGAAACGAAGTACTCGACCGCATTGTCTGGAAAGAAGTCTCGGAATTCGGAGTACAGCTGCGCCGCCAGAGTCTTGTTGTGCGCCATGATAATGGCCGACCTGCCTGTGCGTTGAATGACATTAGCCATCGTAAAGGTCTTGCCCGAGCCGGTTACACCAAGCAGCGTTTGCCAGGCCTCACCATTCTCTATTCCCTCGACGAGCGCATCGATGGCAGCAGGCTGGTCGCCTGCCGGTGACATGTCGGTGGTCAGTGTGAATTCAGTCATGAAATATAATTTGTGTCAGGCAGTCAAAGTCGAGTGACAATTGAGTTTTCTTGAGTTAATTTTAGCATCATAACTTCCCACCTTTACCTGGAGTAAAAAAGTGAGCATCAGCCTCTCGAATCGCGTTCAAAGCATCAAGCCCTCCCCCACTCTGGCAGTCACGACACGAGCCAGGGAACTGCGCGAGTCAGGCAAGGATGTCATTGGCCTGGGCGCAGGTGAACCGGACTTTGATACACCCCAGCATATCAAGGATGCTGGCATCAAGGCGATTCAGGACGGCTTCACCAAATATACCGCTGTGGATGGTACACCCAGCCTCAAACAGGCCATCATCGACAAGTTCAAGCGTGACAATGATCTTGACTATAAGGCCAACCAGATTCTGGTCTCTGCCGGTGGCAAACAGAGCATCTTCAATATGATCCAGGCACTCGTGAACCCTGGCGACGAAGTCATTATCCCTGCACCTTACTGGGTATCTTATCCGGATATCGTCAAGCTTGCGGACGGAGTCCCGGTAATCATCCACGCAGGCATCGAGCAGCAATTCAAGATCAACCCGGTGCAGCTCGAGCTGGCCATTACGGACCGCACCCGGCTGCTGTTCCTGAACAGCCCGTCAAACCCGACCGGCGCCGTGTATAGCCGCGAAGAACTGGCAGAGCTTGGGGAGCTCTTAAAACAGCACCCGGACGTACTGATCGCGACAGATGACATGTACGAGCATATCCTCTGGACCGATGAACCGTTCTGCAATATCGCCATGGCTTGCCCGGAGCTGGTCGACAGAACCATCGTACTCAACGGGGTTTCCAAGGCCTATTCCATGACTGGCTGGCGAATCGGCTACTGCGGTGGACCAGCCGAATTGATAGCTGCTATGAAAAAAATTCAGTCGCAGAGCACGTCGAACCCAACTTCTATTTCGCAGGTTGCCGCCCAGGCTGCACTCGAGGGTGAGCAGTCGTGCATCGAGCCGATGCTGGAAGCATTTAAAAAACGTCATGATTACGTCGTCGAACAGCTCAATTCACTGCCGGGGGTTCAGTGCCTGTCTTCAGACGGGACTTTTTATGCCTTTGCAGATTTCCGTGAATTGATCGAAGATCATCACGGACTGGCCGACGACATCGAACTGGCAGAGTTTCTACTGAATAACGCCGGTGTAGCACTGGTGCCAGGCTCCGCTTTCGGCGCAGAAGGCTACCTGCGCATCTCCTACGCCACCAGCATGGAACAACTCGAAACCGCCATCGAACGTATCCGCGAAGCGCTTGTTTGAGACGACTTTCACCGGCAAGATTGCTTGACCGACCGGGGCGGTATCAGTAATATTCGCGCTCCACTTTTCCCCGGTAGCTCAGTTGGTAGAGCAAGTGACTGTTAATCACTGGGTCGGCGGTTCGAGCCCGTCCCGGGGAGCCAATAACTAGTTGAAAACATGGACGTTTTTCAACACTCCAAGTGAGTACGCATGACTCGAGGTGTCAGAGAAGAAAAAGTCTCTGGCTTCATTTGCGTACTTATATGGAGTTCTATCATGGCCTACATTTACAAGACCAATAGCAATAAATACAAAGCAGTCATTCGTGAGAATGGTCTCGTTATCAAAACAAAAACCTTCACTACTGAAAAACTCGCGAAAGCGTGGTCGCTCGGTGTCGAGTCAGATCAGGAGAGAATGGAGGCGTTCAAATTGCCCGGAGCCCGTATCAGGCTCTCGGAACTGTGTGACGACTATCTCGAGCAATATTCAGGTAAAGATCAGTCCGTGGCCTTCAAGGTTAATTTCTGGAGCGACAAGCTCGGCAAAAAGCACCTGATCGACATTACCCGGCGTGATATTAAAGCAGAGCTCAAGTCCTATCAGGACGGTTGCGGAGTACGTGGCAAAGACGACAAGATCAGCAAACGTAAAAGATCACCGGCCAGTCGTAACAGAATGTTGGCCTGTATCTCTGCGCTCATGAACTACGCCAGAGACCGTGACGATATCGACCTCAACCCGGCGAAGGACATTAAGTCTATCGCTGAGGACAATAATAAAACGCGGTATCTCTCTGACACTGAGCGCGTGGCTCTGCTCAAGGCTTGTAAGAACTCCTCGTGGGAGAAACTACACTGTCTGGTAGCACTGGCGCTCATGACCGGAGCCAGAAAAAGCGAACTACTCGGGCTCAAGTGGTCAGATATCGACTTTACTGCGAGAACGGCCAGCCTTGCTACGACTAAGAACGGATCGCCTCGTGTGCTGCCGTTGCCGGACGCGGCCATAGCCGAATTAAAGCCGTTTCGCGGTATCGGTCATGTATTCGGATCGACACGCCGCCCAGGTCAACCATTTGAAATGAAAAAGCCGTGGTATGCCGCGCTCAAAGAGGCTGAGATCGAGGACTTTCGCTTTCATGACTTGAGGCACTCAACCGCGACGTATCTGTTTAAAGCCGGTCATGATCTGGCAATGATCGCTAAAGTGCTCGGGCATAAGTCTCTGCAAACGACTATGAGATACACGCACAACGACGTAGAGGACAAGCGCGAGGCGGTCGATAACGCGCTCGGAGGGCTGATATGAAACTAGACGCAACAGCCGAGTTTACGCTCGGTCTCATTGCAAAGCTGTATGCCGGTCAGGAGCTCTCTACAGTGGAGCTCCGAGAGGTGCTACAGCGAGCCAAT
>Ga0209013_10005598_pt1 | contig 10771 bp, 10 predicted proteins | sample Cruoilmetagenom2_FD_187291 | JGI IMG/M metagenome (GOLD analysis project Ga0209013, IMG submission 187291) | Oil polluted marine microbial communities from Coal Oil Point, Santa Barbara, California, USA - Sample 2 (SPAdes) (version 2) | ecosystem: Environmental > Aquatic > Marine > Oil seeps ...
TCTAATTGGTACTTGGAAGAATAACGGGGCAGTAGAATATTGACTGCCCCGCCATGGTTGATGGGGTGGGCTGTTGGCCCGGCTGGCCCTTAATGGATGGTAATCTGTTTCGGTTTCTTCTCCCCGGACTTGGGGATGGTGATTTTCAACAGACCATCGGCAAATTCAGCTTCTATTTTACCGGATTCCACCGTGGAGGGTAGTACAAAGGCCCGTTGGAACTTTCCCTGAAACCGCTCTTTTCGATATACTTTATCCTCTTTTACCTCATTATCGTCGGATCGTTCACCTTTGATCGTGAGAATGTTCTCTTTGACATCGACATTGATGTGTTTTTTGTTGAGGCCGGGAAGTTCCGCTTTGATCACATAGGCGTCGTCGTTTTCATATACGTCGGCGGCCGGATTCCAGCAGTAACCATCCTGAGAAGCATGGCTGCCGGCGGGGTAAAAAAACTCACTGAAAAAACGATCCAGATGGTTATTAACATTCATCATTTTGCTTGCGGGATTCCATTTAACCAGATGCATGATTTATCCTCCTTTGTTGATAAAATTTTTATTGTCATTTCTGTTTGAGTGTAATGTAAGCTTTAAAAGCTTCATGTCAAATTAAATTTATTATTTTTTATAAAAATTTTATATAAATAATGATATCGCCTCTTTTCGATTGACAATTTATCATGATATTAGTAAAAACAGGATATTAGGGTCGTGGAAATAAATAAATCCATCCCACCCAGGCGGACTTGTCTTTTGCCCCGTCTTCGGCGTTACGTCAAAAGTCACATATACTTAATATGCTGCCTTTGGCGCGTCTAGAAGACGAACCAAAATCCGGCGCAATATATGTGGATTTATTTTATTCCGCGATCCTTACTGGATTTTTTAATAGAGAAAGCAATCGTTTGCACACCAATACTTTGACATCCGATACCGATTTTTCGCCCGGTATAAAGGCTGCAATCGGCTTTTACGATCTTGCCGGGCGAATTCTTTTACCTTTTTTAGGTTTAAATAAACGGCTTTTGGCGGGTTGGGATCAGCGTCGACTGAAAGTCCCTCCCCCTCGGGCCGATTTTTGGCTCCAGGCCGCCTCGGCCGGAGAAGCCTATCTGGCCAGGGAAATTATCAACACCCTGACACCCCCAAACCCGATTCAGGTGCTGGTGACGACTAACACGAGCCAGGGCATGGAAATTCTGGCCAAGACCCAGGCGGATCTTCATGCGGCTCGGCGGGACATCAGGATGACGGCCCGTTATTTCCCTTTTGATCGTCCCCGGATAATGAAAGCGGCGGTGGATGCAATTCGCCCCCGGCTGGTGGGTCTTCTGGAAACTGAATTGTGGCCTGGATTATTAGCGGTATTGAAGGCTATGGGGATACCGGCAATCATGATAAATGGGCGTATCAATCGATCCAGCCTCAAGCGATACATGCTGTGGCCGGCTTTCTGGCGTTCGTTGGCGCCGGATCGGATTATGGCCATTTCATCCCGGGACGTCGAGAAGTTTGGCCGGCTATTCGACCAGTCGCACATCTCGGTAATGCCCAATATAAAATTCGATCACTGGTATCGGCAATTACAAACCGATACGGATACCGGCCGGCTGGAGAGGCTTTTTGAACCCGATCGATCGCTGGCGGTTTTCGGATCGGTTCGACGGGAAGAGGAAAAACAGGTTCAGGCAATGATTGCCAGGATCTTCACCCAGGTGCCGGAAGCAATCATTGCCATATTTCCCCGCCACATGGATCGTTTGAGCCAATGGCAGGCATATTTGAACCGGGACGGTGTTTCGTGGGTAATACGTTCCCGTGTCGATGGTACCGTTAAAAAAGGCACCGTAGTGCTGTGGGATACCTTCGGAGAACTCCGCGATGCCTACGCAATGGCAACGGCCGCTTTTGTCGGGGGAAGCCTGGCGCCCCTGGGCGGACAGAATTTTTTAGAACCCCTGGCTTGCGGGGTGCTTCCGGTGATCGGCCCTTCGTATCATAACTTTCGCTGGGTTGGTGAAACCATCTTCAAAGAGAGGCTGGTCTGCCAGGCTGTCAATTGGGCGGCCGCTGCTGAGCAAATGATTGCGAACCTGAAAAACCCTGTTTCCCATGGAACTGTTTGCCGACGGGCCGAACGTTACGCCCATAATCGAACCGGGGGGACCCGGCAGGCTTGTCGGGTAATCGAAAATTATTTAAACTAAATTGAGCGAATAAGAATGAGTAATCTACCGCAATGCATCGGAATTATTCCGGCCCGATACGCCTCCCGGCGTTTTCCGGGAAAACCGTTGGCAAGCATTTTGGGCCGTCCCATGTTCTGGCATGTGTATCAACGGGCCAGTCAATGCCCGCAACTGGATCGCGTCCTTTTGGCCACCGATGATGAACGGATCAGACAATCGGCCGAATCATTAAATGTCCCGGTGGTGATGACAAAATCCGATCATCCCAGCGGATCGGACCGGGTTCTTGAAGCGGCCCGGTCGATCGGTACACCGGACGAAAGCGTCATTGTCAACATCCAGGGTGATGAACCGGCGCTGGCACCGCCGATGATAAGCCAATTGCTGGGGCCGTTCAGGCGCTCTTCGACTTCGGTGACCACCCTGGCTCGTCGAATCGGCGCTGGCACCGCCGCCAACCCAAACATGGTCAAGGTCGTATTTACCGAGGGGGGATCAGCGCTTTATTTTTCCCGCATACCGATCCCCTGGCAGTCAGAAAATGCTTCGAATCCGACTTACTACGGTCACATCGGTCTTTATGCTTATCGTAAAGACGTGCTTGAGCGGTTTGTTAAATTGGGGCCAAGTCGTCTGGAACGGGCGGAAAAGCTTGAGCAATTACGGTTGCTGGAAAACGGGATCCCCATCCGTGTGGTCGTTACCGAGTATGCCAGTTTTGGGGTTGATCAGCCGGAGGATCTGGAATCCGTAGCCAAACTGCTGGCCGGTGAACAGGCCAGATAACGGGCTCAACGCAAATATAGCCTTTCAAATAAAGTTTTTAGACTGCGTTATCGGTTGTTCTCCCTCGACGACGTACGGGTTGTACGCCTCTTACTCAGGGGGGCTCCCTCTAACCTTGCCAAAAACATTATCGGAAAGTCTATAGACGGGTTGACCGTTCATTTCCGAAAATCATCTAGATATGCCTCCCATTCCATGGGCAGCAGATATTTCTTTTTGCTATTACACGATTTGCATGCCGGTACCACATTTCCCTTCACGGAGCGTCCTCCCCGGGCGATGGGTACGACGTGATCCATGGTCAGCTCTTTGGCCGGAAACAGCCGGCCGCAATAGTGGCATATCCCTTTGGCCAGCCGGCGTTTCCACCACTGGGTGGCCCTGAGGTCACGTGCCTTTCCTTTTTCACGCTTGACATCGGCATCGGCAAGGTCGTATGCAAACGGTTTTAAGTCACTCATCGGCCCAATCCTGCGTTTTAATCCAGTTTTGAATCTGTTCTGTTAACAGATCCAGATAGACAGCGGAACCCCCCAGGCCTTCCCGGCCGAAAAAATAATTGATTTCTAGTAACAATGGATCAGCAGGTAATTCGTTCCTGGAAAAGATAAAATCAAAACCGGCCAGGTTGACACCGGTTCGATCGCAAAAATGTTCCATCAAGATCACGGCCGCTTTTTGCAAATGCGGATCGGATTCATAATCAATAATAGCACCACAGGAGAGATTGACGGGGAATTGATCGGGATTTTGTGCGACTCGCCAGTAAGCGTGAAATGAGGTCCCGATTCGTACGACTCGCAGCACCCGATCTGTCGTGGGAATGAATATTTGGACGACAAATCCCTTTTGGCCTGATTTTTCGTATTTGATCGCCATTTGGAATTGTTTTTCAAGATCGTCCCGATGCCGGATTAAATAGACCGTATCCCCTTCACCACCCCAATCAAATTTAAACACCACCGGGAAGTCGAAACCGGCCGGCAAATCGGCCTGACCGATCTGGGCTCTGTACATGGCCGTATCGGTGTAAGCCGCCGAGGCCGGATGAGGGATATTCATCTGTTGAAACAACCGGATCTGTCCGGTTTTACCGGGATATTCGAAACGGATGTCGTAGTTGGGAAAAACCCGCGGGCAGTTCTGCCGGGCCATTGTATATAGAGACGGCATGCACCCCTGGGGGAGTATCACAGCCTTCGCCGTTCGAATGGCGGCAAGGTCCGTCCGGTCCGGCGACCGCCCGGCACAGATACGGTTTTTATCCGCTGTAAAACAAGGGTGGTACGATAGGATCATCAGTATCCGAAACGTCGCAATGCCTTGGTGTCTCGACTCCAGTTTCGATCCACGCGAACGAATAATTTTAAAAAAACCCGGGTACCCAGCATCCCTTCGATGGCATGCCGGGCCTCGGTGCCGATCTGTTTTAATTTGGCACCGTGCTTTCCGATAAGAATGCCTTTCTGGGACGAACGTTCCACGTGGATGGTGGCATGAATGGCTATCAGGGGTCGATCCGGATCCTCGGTGAACGATTCGATGGTAACCGCCGTCGAATAGGGGATTTCGGCCCCGGTCAGACGGAATACTTTTTCCCGGATCATTTCAGCAGCGAAGAACCGTTCGGGCAAATCGGTGATCTGGTCATCGGGAAAAAAGGGCGGACCTTCGGGAAGATGGGATAAAAGCGTGGCGATCAGGGTATCCACTTGCTCCCCCGTTTTGGCCGATAGGGGTACCAGCGCTTTAAAGGGATAGCAACCGGACCAGTTGGCGAGCATACCCAACAACCGGGATTTATCCACACGATCGATCTTGTTTAACGCCAGCACCGCCGGGCGTTGGGTTTTATTCAGTTGGGTCACCAAATGATTTTCGGCGATTGAATCGGGGGTCGCTACATCGATCATCAAAAGAACAAGGTCCACGTCACCTATGGCGGCCACGGCGGTCTCCACGATTCGGACATTGAGGGGACGGCGGGCAGGATGCACCCCGGGTGTATCAATAAAAATCAGCTGGGAATCGGGCCGGTGCAGGACGCCCAGGATCCGGTTCCGCGTAGTCTGGGGTTTCTTGGAGGTGATGGATAATTTTTCACCCAGGATCCGGTTCATCAGGGTCGATTTGCCCACATTGGGGGCGCCCACAATGGCGATGAAGCCGGATTTAAAATCCGGCGGGTCTATCTGAATTTCGTTAGCCATTGTCTTTTTTATTGTTTCTAATCGTTCATTTTCTTAAAAGAAAATCAATCTTTGGTCTGGACTATCGCGGAGACTGGTACCGGCCGGCCGTAAAAAAAACCCTGGGCATATTCGAAGCCGAGTTCTTCGCAAATTTCACTTTCTTCCCGGCATTCCACCCCTTCAGCGAGGGTTTTAATTCCAAGTTCTTCGGCGGTTTTCAGAAATGTGAGGATAATTTGATGTAATCGTTTGGGCGCGATATGGATATTGCGAATAATCGACATGTCAAATTTTAAATAATCCGGCGGCAATTTGGCCAGTTCAACCAGTCTTGTTTGCCCGACGCCAAAATCGTCATAGGCCAGCTCGAGATTCAGGTTTGTTGACAGGGATCTTAATTGTTTCATCTGCTCCGATTTGGTTACGGCGGTTTCATTTATTTCAAGAACGATCGGGTTAGAGGGCACTATCTCGCGAACGATTCGAAGGGATTTTTTCAGGTTGTCCATTTGATATATTTCGATGGGATGGGTGTTGAAAAACAGCGCGGGATTCCCCTCCAGCTGTTTTCCGAGACGCATTCCTTCTTCACGAAAAAGCGCGCTGAGTTCGCCGGCATGGCCCAGTTGCGATGCGATCTTGAACAGTTCCACCGGGCTTGGAGGCAACCCGTTTTTTTTGATTCGTCCTAAAATTTCATAACCGATTACACGGGTATCCGGTAAATCTACAATGGCCTGGAAATGCGGTATCACTGCTCGGTCATGGAGCAATTTCTCAAGTTGTGATTTATAAGCGAAAGAGCCGTTCGGTTCCCTCAAGGGATCAAAAGCCACGGTTTCATCAGTCAGGACGGTCTTGATGGCATCTTCGCTTCGGAGAAAAAACTGATGGTCACCAAAGTGAAGGTGGTCACCCACTTCGAGCAGTTCGGCTTCCTTGATCTGTTTCTGGTTTATCATGGTGCCGTTGGTACTCCCCAGATCACGAAGCCAGAGGATACTTCCACTCAAATGGATCTGGGCATGATGCCTCGACACCCATTTGGATCTTAGGGTCAGGTCGCAGTCGTTGCCGCGACCGATGGTAAAAGGGATCGGGTCGATGGGAACTGCCCAGGTGGTACCCTCCTCGGAAATCTTTTCGAGGTACCATTTGGTTTTCTTATCGTCGGGGTTGCCTTGGCTCATGGGACGCAATTCCTGTTTTTTTTAATCTGTAGTTATGTTAAAAGATTCTGGATATTTCGAATTCGGATTTCCATCTGCATCAATTCATTTGATAGTTCTTTGATAAAAACGTCGGCATCGGGGGTATGTGTTAAATCATAGCTCACCGCCACTCCGGCCATTTTGATTGTAAAAGTCGTGCCATTTGCCTCAATGGGTTCCAGGTATAATAACTGCAGACATCGCTTCAGCGTTCGCTGGGCCTCATCCGGTGGTGTAAACGGTAAAAGGACAACGATTTCATTTTTCCCAAATTCACCGATGAGATCTGAAAATCTAACAATCTTTACTATTTTTTTCAAGATCGCATCAATTAAAATCTGGCGTGACACCGATTGTGGCAAATTTTCGTCTGTCGGGGTTGCCTTTATCAGGGAAAAGGCCATCGCGGCAAGATGAACACCATAGCGTTGGGCCCGGGATACCTCTTTTTTCATCAACAAGGTCAGGGTTTGGTCTTTTAACACGCCAGAGGGCACCTGCCGTTGTTCTTCCTGTAAACGTCGCCTTTGTTCCTCCTCTTTCATCTTTAAGTAAATTTGTTCGAAATTGTTTTCGTCAATCACTCCGGATTCAGCCTGGTTCCGGATCAGTTCGAGAATTTCAATAAGCTCTTCATTTTCGAAGGCACTTTGTTCCATGATCTTCAGGATACTCAATTCAGACAGATCATCCTGATCCTTTTTACTGGACGGGGGCTGGAGCAAATCGTCTTTGGCTTTTTCAAGGATCTCATCCATCCGGCTTTCGAGTCTTTCTTCCAGGCGACCGATCAGATCATCCTTGACATTCATGTTTTTCAGCCGCCCGACGATATCGGACTCGATGTTTCCGATAATGCGTCTAAGATGCTGTTTGCCCTTTACTTCGTCATCTTTATCCATATCGAGGTTCAAGGTTGATCCCAGCCGTTCAACATAGTCTACCAGCAAATCGGTCATTATCTTTTCATCACCGGTTCCCTTTCGAATTTCGGAAGCCAGAAAGATCAGTTCCGCAGCCTGACCCGGATTTTTCTTAATCTCCTGCACGAGGCTTTCACCATCGATACCGATCTGCTCGGCGCTTTCCTCAAATACCTTGGCCAGTTCTTCGCTTTGGAGCTCTTTGCCCAATGTTTTGATGATTTCCAGATAATCTTTGAGGGGCATCCCCGCCTGGAGCAGGACCGTTTTTATCTTCGGAAGGAGGCGTTTGAGTTCGTCGGTTTCCGGGATCAACCGGCGCAGGATTTGGGCTAACCGCTTTGGAGAAAGTTGACTTGCCTGATACTCTTCCTTGATCAATTTTAAAATCACATCATCAGTGATGTCGTTGACCTTATCTATGATTTTCTCTTCCTTGGCATAGACGGTCCCCAACGCTTTCTGGCTTTCCATTCCGGCCAGAAGTTGTTCTTTTAATTCGAGCACCGCTGCCGCGACATCCGACAAGCTGCTTCCACTATCCTCAAACGCCTTATCCACGAGTTCCTGTTTGACGGAATCCAGTTGCCGCAGGAGTATCGAACCAGGGTTTCTTTTATCTTCACCGGATTTGCGGAATCCGGAAATATCGGCCTCGACCAGTTGTTTGGAAACACCGGCCGGATTATTCAGGATATTTTCAATGGCGATCGGTTTGGCGGCCAGATTCGTCTTGATCCGATCAAGCATCCCGTCAAGCTCATCTTCGGGAACCCATCGGCCCAGCAACTGGCCTAATTTGGAGGTAGACATCCCTTCCAGGTCATGTTTTTCAGATAGCTGCAAAACGACATTATCGGTAACTTCGTTGATTTTGGCAATGATCTGGGTTTCATCCGAATAAGTGATGTCATCCGCTTTTTGAGATTTCATGCCTTCCAATAGTTCATTTTTCATTTCAAAAACAGCAGTGACCAGATCCGTCGCCATGCCTTCGTTGGCTTGGGACTGATTGCCGGAGATCTCCTGATTGATCATCTCGAGCTGGTGCATCAGCACTGGACCGGAACGTCGATCTTCCGCCTGGCTTTCCTGAAAACCGGCCCGGTCGGCCTCGATCATTTTGTGTGAAAGTTCCTGGGGATTTTTCAAAAGGTTATCGATGGTCAGGGTTTTTTCAAAATCTTCGGCCAGGACACTTTCAAGAATTAAGTCCATGAATTGTTTTTTTGTTTTTTGCTGGCTGTCTTTAGAGATATCAAGAGTCATTTCCTTGAGGGCGTCACGTGAAACGAGCTCATCGTCTTCCGTGGCTTTAATATAAACAACATGGTTAATTTTAATATGGCGGACACCCCGGGCGACAAGGGCATTTTTCATGGCATTCGAGTCGGCGTATTTATCAAGCGCCGTGAAAATATCTAAAAATACCCGGATATCGTTTTTTTTCAGACCGTTTTCAAATGAAATTGACTGAATGCCGGTTTTGCCAAAGTGCTGGATGATCTTGGTAACGATGATACGGGGATCCAGCGGTTCTTCATCAACGAACAGTTGTTCTCGGTTCATAATGAAAACCAGCGGGGAAATCTTCGGCAATAATTTTCCTAGAACCTTCTGAAGCTCATCAATGCTCTGTTGAACATAGGGGTGGTTGGTTTGATACATGGTGGCCCGGTTAAACAGCATGACGATCACCCGGCTGAAACGATCAATTTCCTGTTTGGAGATCTTAGTAACAGACATTTTTACCCTCTAAGTCGATTTGAAACGGCCCGATTAAGGTAACCTTTTAACCCCTGAATAAATTCCTGGCAATTGGTATACCGGTTATTGGGATCATAGGTCAGTGCCTTAAAAATGATGTCATCCATGGCCGGATCGATCATTTGGTTCATTTGAGAAGGTTTTTTAGTGAACAAGCGGTCTTTCAGCGAGAGTTTCAATTCCAGTAATTCTCGCGTTGACTTAAATGTCGGCAGCGGGAGATAGAAGGTCAGCATTTCAAACAGCACCACACCGGTAGCGTAAATATCAGTCCGTTCATCCACCCCACCTCTTAAGATCTCTTCCGGGGCCATATAAACGGGGGTTCCGGCAATCACTCCCTTTGTCAAATTTTCTCCGCGGGAGACCGTGGCAATGCCGAAATCGGTGATGAGAGGCCGCTTCGTATGGGATTCGATGATGATGTTGGCCGGTTTGATATCCCGATGAATGATGTCTTCGCTGTGGGCATATCCCAAGGCATCGAGAACACTGATAATGATATGAATGGTGGTATCCACGGGCATCACCCGCCGAAATGACAAAAGAGACCTCCCCGCCATATCGATTAAATCAGCCAGGGTCTGCCCTTTAACCAATTGCATGGTGAAAAACAGGAAATCATCAGTCTCACCCACTTCGTAGATGGGGATGATATTCGGATGCGATAAGATAGCGGCGGACTCGGCTTCCTGCTGGAAGAGTTTGGCAGCCACGGGAGTCAGAAGTGATTTGGGAAGAATTTTAACCGCGATCTGGCGTTTGAGTGATTGCTGGTAGGCAGTAAAAATAACCGCCATACCGCCGCGGGCTAGCTCATTTAAAAGCGTCACGGTTCCCACCTTCTGGCCGATCAGGTGGTTGAAGTTCATTTTTTTAATCGAGGCCATAATGGTATTACAATTTCGTATTGTTTGAGACGGGAGGTGTTGGGGCCTCGGCAAGAAAAAAATACACAATCTGACTTGTTTTTTTGTCCGTGTCCTGCGTTGCATCAGAGGCTACAACCAACAAGGTTGAACCCTCCGATGCGCCTTGAACACGAACAAAAATCCGGCGTCATCTCTGTATATTTTATTCTTGCCGAGACCCTAACCAGTTTAAAAGAATATGTATACCAAATTGACAGATCGCCTTAAAATTGTCAACGGTGTTTTGGAATGGGGCTCAATCGGGATTAGCCGGCGGGTGATCTTTAGGCAAACCTCATTTTTACCTTTGTACGGAACTCCGGCACAAAAGACTATAGAATAACGTTCTCGCATTTATATTTTTTACGGTCGTTTATCCAGGGGCATATAGTCTGTGTATGTGGGACCCGTATAGACCTGACGGGGTCGTGTGATTTTCCAGTTCGAATCGTCAATACTCTCCTTCCACTGGGCGATCCAGCCGGGTAAGCGACCGATGGCAAACATGACCGTAAACATGTTGGTGGGAATGCCGATGGCCCGTAATGCGATCCCACTGTAGAAATCGACGTTGGGATAGAGGTTGTGTTCGATAAAGTAGTCGTCTTTCCGAGCGGCGATTTCCAGCTCTTTGGCAGTGTCCAGTAACGGGTCGGAGACTTGATGTTTTTCCAGCAGCCGATCGGCCATTTTTTTTATAATTTTGCCGCGCGGATCGTAGGTTTTATACACGCGGTGACCAAAACCGTACAACCGAAACGGATCGTTGCGATCCTTGGCCCGTTCAATT
>Ga0209013_10005599_pt1 | contig 10767 bp, 2 predicted proteins | sample Cruoilmetagenom2_FD_187291 | JGI IMG/M metagenome (GOLD analysis project Ga0209013, IMG submission 187291) | Oil polluted marine microbial communities from Coal Oil Point, Santa Barbara, California, USA - Sample 2 (SPAdes) (version 2) | ecosystem: Environmental > Aquatic > Marine > Oil seeps ...
AGGCTCCACAGCGATGGGGGAAAACTTCGATCCTGAAGAAGTGATGGAGATCATGGACGGTGCCTTTGATGTGCTGATTGAACCGGTGTACAAATACGAGGGTACCCTGGCGCGCCTGATGGGGGACGCTGTGCTGGCATTCTTCGGTGCGCCTATTGGTCACGAAGACGACCCGGAACGTGCTATCCGCTCCGGGCTGGAGATCGTGGCGGGAGCAAAGGAATACGCTGCTCGACTGCAAGAAGAGCGCGGCATCGGTGGTTTCAACGTACGGGTGGGCATCAACACCGGATTGGTGGTGGTGGGTGAGGTGGGCAGTGATTTGCGCGTGGAATACACCGCTATGGGAGACACCATCAACCTGGCCGCGCGCATGGAGCAAAACGCCCCTCCAGGTGGGGTGCTGATCACGCACGATACCTACAAACTCGTGCGGGGGGTATTCGATGTCCAGCCGCAGGAACCGATCAGTGTGAAGGGCAAAGCCGAGCCTGTAGCAACCTACCTGGTGGAGCGCGCCAAACCGCGCGCCTTCAGAGTGACTACTCGCGGGGTGGAGGGTATCGAGACGCGCATGGTGGGTCGAGAGGCAGAACTGAAGTCCCTGCAGGATGCCCTGTACGCGGCCGTGGAAGATGGAGAGGGGCAGATCATTACCATCCTGGGTGAAGCGGGCGTTGGAAAATCAAGGCTGCTGTACGAGTTCACCAATTGGATCGATCTGCTGCCGCAAAAAGTGCGTTTCTTCCAGGGGCGCGCACGTCAGGATGCACAAAATCAACCTTACGCCCTGCTGTACAATTTGTTTGTGTATCGTTTTTCAATTCAGGATGGTGATAGAGGAGATGAAATTCAGGAGAAGTTAGAAGCCGGGTTTGGGGAGGTGTTCGGTGGGGAGGAGAGCGGTCAAATGCGCGCCCACATCATCGGGCAACTGCTGGGGTTTGATTTCAGCGAAAGTCCCCATCTGAAGGGTGTGCTGGAAGACGCACAGCAACTGCGGGACCGTTCCCTGATCTACCTGGACGAGTATTTCCAGGGTGTGTCAACCGCTGCGCCGACGGTGGTCTTCCTGGAAGACATCCATTGGGCAGACGACAGTTCGCTGGACTTTATCAACCGGCTGGCACGCAAAACCCCGGAGAGAAGCATTCTGATTCTGTGCCTGGCACGACCGGTGATCTACGAGCGCAGGCAGCACTGGGGGGAAGGGCTGGACTACCACATACGTCAGGAGATAAAGCCGCTCACCAAGAGAGGCAGCCGGCTGCTGGTTGACGAGATCCTGCAGCGGGTGGACCAGGTGCCGATAGAATTGAGAGACCTGGTGGTAAAAGGCGCAGAGGGCAACCCGTTCTTTATTGAAGAGCTGATCAAAATGCTGCTTGAAGATGGTGTGATCGTTAAGTACGATGAGCATTGGCGGGTCGAGAAGCACAGGTTAGCTGCCATCGATGTGCCTTCAACGCTGACGGGAGTGCTGCAAACCCGGCTGGACAGTCTGTCGCCCCAGGAGCGGGTCGTTTTGCAGCAGGCTTCCGTGGTCGGGCGTCAATTTTGGGATCAAGTGGTTGCTCACATCCAGGCTGCCGAAGGCGGCAACCCCCAGGGCGTCCCCGAAACCCTTACCTCACTGCGCGGACGGGAGTTAGTTTACCGCCACGAAGAGTCGACTTTCGCAGACACCGGAGAATACATCTTCAAGCACGACATCCTGCGAGAAGTGACCTACGAGTCCGTGCTCAAGAGCCTGCGGCGAGTGTATCACGGATTGGTGGCGGATTGGCTGATCGTACAGGGCGCTCAACGCCCAGGTGAGTACAGTGCCTTGATTGCCGGGCACCTGCTACAGGCGGGAAGAGAAGATCAGGCAGTAGTTTACTTCCTGCAAGCCGGAGAATCTGCCCTAGCTTCCTATGCAATCATTGAAGCCGAGGCGCATTTCCGGAAGGCGTTGAGTTTATCCCCCAATAAACCTCAACTAGCAGCGTGTTTCGCTGGTTTGGGCGAAGCGCTGGACCGGCAGGGAAGGGTAGACAAAGCGGTCCAGACTCTACGCCAGGCGATCGATCTCTCCTATGAAATGGGGGAGTACGACCAGGTGGCACAGGTTTACTCTCGCTTATCAAGTGTGCTCTTTTCTAAAGATTATCAAAATGCCTGGAATGCCTGCCAGGAGGGGCTGGCACGGCTGGAGGGTACCCCGGACGGACCAGGGATGGCGCGTTTACTGGCGGAGGCCGGTAGAATGGCTTTTTTTGTGGCGAAGCCGGCTAATGACGTTATCGACTTATGCCAGCGGGCGATCGAGATGGCAAATCGTGTGGGTGATTTAGAAGTAGGTGCTGATGCGATGATAACTCTTGCACTCCAGGAAGGGAAGAACAATAATTACCTAAAAGCCATAACAATCCTGGAGCAGGTAGTTGAACTGGCAGAGTCAAACGAGTTGCTATATATCACCTTCAGAGCACACACCAATCTTGGTAATTTCTTTGATCGGTTAATGGATCCTTCTGGTTATGTAGAACATAGTATACGAGCAATTGTAATCGGAAAACAGATTAGTCGGAATTATTCGTATTCTGTAAGCAATCTCATCGAAGGATATATTAAGTTAGGTAGATTGAATGATGCACAGACATTCTTGAAGTCAATTCCGCAAATCAATGCCGCACCGGTTTGGGAGAAAGAGTTTTACACTCTGGCGAATCGTGGAGCCATCCTGTATGCCAGTGGTGACTGGTATTCAGCATTGCGGGCAATTCAAAAATGTATCGTTATGTTACGTCAAAGAGAAAGCATCCAAGTGATCGTAGGTCGAAATCTCGAATTAGCCATTGCCATTACAGAGTTGGACCGCTTTGGATTTGATGGAAATTTACTTGAAGCTGAAACAGCCTTAAGAGAAAATCTTGAACTTAGGGGCAAAATTATTGAAACATATTGTCAACTTTGTACTGTATCCGCCCGGCAGGGACGAATCCAGGATGCTTCTGTATGGCTTGACCAGGCGAGAGACCGCCCAGGTGAGCAGGAACTCTCTATATTTATGGAATTACAAGCAGGCGCTGAATTTGAACTCGCATTCGCCGAAGAGAGCTGGGATGAGGCGGTTGCAGTCTGTGAATCCTCGATCGATATCCTTCATAACAGCGGTTACCGTTGGGGATGGGCGCGGCGATTGATCGACCTGGGGGACGCCTTGCTGGGCCGAAATGCGCCTGGTGATCGCGAGCGTGCTGAGGAAGCCTACCGGCAGTCGCTAGCGATGTTCACCGAGATGGGCGCACCTGGGTATTGCGAAGTTCTTGAGCCTCGCCTGGGTGAACTGGAACAGTAGAAATGAACTGTCCAAATTGCAATTACGAATGCCCGCCTGATTTCAGCTTCTGCCCAAAGTGCGGCTCCAGCCTGGAGCTTGAATGTTCCCGATGTGGCTTCACTGCACCGGCTGATTTCGCCTTCTGTCCAAAGTGTGGTTCCACTCTGGGTAACGTTGACGAGGGCGGGGATCAAGCACATACAGAGGAAATCATTTCCCCCGCGTTCGAATCAGCCATGCAACGCCTGGTACCACAGGAATACGCTGAACGGCTGCGGGAGGCTGGCGGTCAGATGACGCCCGAGCGGCGGCTGGTGACGATCTTATTCTCGGACATCAAGGGCTCCACCGCAATGGCAGAAGTTCTTGACCCGGAAGAAGTAATGGAGATCATGAACGGTGCCTTTGATGTACTGATCGAGCCGGTAGTTAATTACGAAGGCACCCTGGCGCGGCTGATGGGGGACGCGGTGCTGGCCTTCTTTGGAGCACCGATCAGCCATGAGGACGACCCGGAGCGAGCAATCCGCGCCGGGTTAGAGATTATTGCTGGAGCAAAGGAATACGCCGCTCGACTGAAAGAAGAGCGAGGCATCGAAAGCTTCAGCGTGCGCGTGGGAATCAACACCGGGCTGGTGGTAGTGGGTGAGGTGGGCAGCGACCTGCGCGTGGAGTACACGGCCATGGGCGATGCGATCAATCTGGCAGCGCGTATGGAGCAGAATGCTCCGGATGGCGGGGTGCTGATCGCCCACGATACATACAAACTCGTGCGGGGGGTATTCGACGTCCAACCGCAGGAACCGATCAGTGTGAAGGGCAAAGCCGAGCCTGTAACAACCTACCTGGTGGAACGTGCCAAGCCGCGCACCTTCAGAGTGACCACTCGCGGAGTGGAGGGGATCGAGACGCGCATGGTGGGTAGGGAGATGGAGCTGAAGACCCTACAGGACGCCCTGTACGCGGCGGTGGAGGACAGCGAGGGGCAGATCATCACCGCCCTGGGGGAAGCGGGTGTGGGGAAATCGCGGCTGCTGTATGAGTTCACCAACTGGATCGATCTGCTGCCGGAGGAGGTGCGCTTCTACCAGGGGCGAGCATTGAAGGATGGACAGAATCAACCCTACGCCCTGCTGAGAAACCTGTTCTCGTATTGCTTTTCAATCCAGGATGGCGACACGCTGGAAGAAGTAGAAGAGAAGATCGAAGACGGATTTGGGGATGTGTTTGGTAAAGGCGAGAGCGGTCAGATGCGCGCCCACATCATCGCCCAGCTGCTGGGCTACGACTTCAGCAGCAGCCCACACCTGAAGGACGTGCTGGTAGATGCCCAGCAGTTACACGACCGATCGCTGATCTACCTGGACGAGTACTTCCAGGGTGTGTCAGAGGTTGCCCCGATTGTGATCTTCCTGGAGGACATTCACTGGGCAGACGACAGTTCGCTGGATGCGGTTAACCAGATTGCGCGCAGGGTGGCGCAGAGGCGCATGCTGATCCTGTGCCTGTCACGACCGGTGATTTTTGAGCGCAGACCGCATTGGGGTGAAGGGTTTGGGTACCACCAGCGATTGGAGATCAAGCCGCTCACGAAACGGGACAGTCGGAGACTGGTGGATGAGATCCTAAAGCGGGTGGAGCGGGTGCCGCCCCAATTGCGAGACCTGGTGGTTAAGGGGACGGAGGGCAACCCGTTCTACATCGAAGAGTTGATCAAGATGCTGCTTGAAGACGGGGTGATCGTCAAAGGAGAAGCGCGCTGGGGGGTAGAGATGGACAGGCTGGCAGAAGTCGATGTGCCGAGGACGCTGACCGGGGTTCTGCAGGCGAGGCTGGATGGATTACCGCAGGGGGAGAGGGTGCTCTTGCAACATGCGTCGGTGGTTGGACGCGTCTTCTGGGATCGAGTATTGTTGCATATGAGCTATCATGAAACGGGCCGCATCCCGGATGAGGGGATAGATCATAACCTTTCATCTCTACGCGCTCGCGAGCTGGTCTTCCATCGTGAAGGCTCCACCTTTGCTGGAGCGGACGAATACATTTTTAAGCACGCCCTGCTGCGGGACGTGACCTACGAGGGAGTGCTGAAGCGATTGCGCAGTGTGTACCACCGTCTGGTGGCAGAGTGGCTGATCGAGCAAGGAGACGAATACCCTGGCCTGATCGCCGAACACCTAGAACTCGCCGGGAACAATGAGGAGGCGGTGAAGTATCTGGGGGAGGCTGGAGAACAGGCTGCTGCCCGATATGCGAACGCCGAGGCAGTTCAATACTACACACGCGCCCTTGAGATGGCCCAGAAGGTCTCCCCAGATCCCGTCTCACTGGTCGGGCTGAACCGCGGGCGTGGTCTGGCCTACGGAACATTAGGGGAGTTTGAACGAGCGCGCGCCGACCACGAATCAGCCCTGCAGATTGCCCAGGCAGCTGGCGACCACCGAGTGGAATGGCGCGCACTGCTCGACCTGGGAAGACTGTGGACCTCTCGCGATTACAACCGCGCCCACGACTGCTTTCAAGAGGCATTGGAACTCGCCCACCGGATGGGCGAGCCGACGTTTCGGGCGGGCAGCCTGAACTGGATGGGCAATTGGCATTTGAATGCAGAAAACCCGAGGGCGGCAGTCACGCATCATCAAGAAGCCCTGGCAATCTTTGAGCAATTGGGGGACCGGAGGGGCCTGGCGACCACCCTGGACCTGCTGGGCATGGCTCACCTGATAGGCGGCGACATGACCGCCAGCGTGGAGTACTATGATCGGGCCATTGTGCTTTTACGGGAGATGGGCGATCTACGCAGTCTGGCTTCAAGCCTGACGGGCCGGGGAGACTCCGCCTGTTGGCCGCATACTGTTCTGACGCTAGTACCATCGACTGCGCTCATCCATCCCCAGCGCGACTTTGAAGAGGCTGTTCGCATTACCCGCGAGATTGGCTCGCCGGTCGGCGAAACCTGGGTCCTCTGGTCTGTAGGCCAGTTATGTACAGTGCAGGGCCGACATGGCCAGGCCTTGGAGGCCGCCCACAGCGGCCTTGACATCGCCACCCAGATCGGACATCGCGAGGGTATGGGGGCGAGTCAGTGTGTCCTGGGGATCCTGTACGCGGAGTTGCTTGCGCCTGAAAAGGCGCGGCTGCACCTCGAAGCGGCGCTGACCCTGGCTGACGAATTGCGATCCCGAGTTTTGGTTTATTGGGCAACCGGCGCGCTGACAGCAGCCTATTGCCTGCTCGATGATCTAGCGCAGGCCCAAACCTGTGTGGAAATGGTGCTCTCCGCTGAAACGCCTATGGATACGTTGACCAAGCGGTACTGCTGGGCCAGCCGGGCAGAACTGGCGCTGTGCCAAGGCGATCCGAGGCTGGCGCTGGACATCGTCGATCGCTTGATTGCTTCGGCTCCCGGCATGTCACCTGGACGCGTGATCACTTTCCTGTGGAAGCTGAAAGGCGAAGCGTTGATCGCCATGGGAAAAATGGAGGAAGCTCATGCCCTTCTGAAAGCCGCGGTAGAAAACGCCCAGGCAACGGGAGAGCGGTTTCTACTGTGGCGTTTACACGCCAGCCTGGCGCAGCTGTACTGTGGCATTGGACGGCAGTCAGAAGCCGGGAAGGAATTTTCGACCGCGCGTGAACTAGTTGAGGAACTGGCGGACACCGTACCCAATGGAGAGGTGAGAGACAAATTTCTCCACCGAGCTTACAATATGCTCAGATCATCACCATAGCAGGTAGTTTGTTTTCAGGATGGAGGTGGTGGCACTATCCGATCAGCAACACACGGCTCTGATTCATCTTAAGAAGTCAAGATAACTCTAGAAAGGAGTAGAAAATGAACACCATCGGATTGATCCAGAACTCACTGGGCTTTGCATTTGAGATCCTGGATCAGGTCGTCAGCGACCTGACGCAGGAACAGGCTGATTGGCTGCCCCCTGGCACTGCCAATCCCATTGGGGCGCTCTACTGGCACACGGTAGGGTACTCTGACCAGCTTGTGCATGAATATTGCATGGCACCTTTCAAGTATGTTACTCAGAAAGAATGGCAAGAAGCAAAACGTGATAAGCAAGAATTGGGCATGGGGCAAGCGCCCCTCAGGTACAGCGCTGACTGGCAGGGAAAGGTGGTCATCAACTCGCCGCCAGAGAACCCTGACGACCCTTTTTGGGACCTGCGGGCGGTACGAGATGGTCTCCGTGTGGACCTGCTGGCTCTGCACGACTATGCCCGGGCTACCACCCAGGCCCTCCTAAGTGGGGTGGCTTCCCTCACGCCGGAGGATCTGGACCGGCCGATTTCCACCCCTATCGGCGACTACAACATGAACCTGTTCCTGGAATTCTTTGTCATCTGGCACATCAACGCTCACTGCGGCGAAATCGCGGCACTGAAGGGTTGCCAGGGTCTCAAGGGTTATCCTTGGTAACGAGCGGGAGCGCAATCCGGAGTGTGCTCAATTAAGATAGTGACCGTTGGATTTACCGACTGCAGCGGTATGTAATGTTTAATTTACAATACCATGACCGCGCATCTTTGCTGGCTGGCAAACTGCACGCAATTCCAGCGATTGTATGTCAAAGGTCGTGACCTGTATGATCTGTTCTGGTATCTATCCCAACCGGAATGGCCTGAGCCAAATCTTGTTCTCTTGAACAATGCATTACAGCAAACTGGTTGGGATGGTGAGTTGTTAACACTTGGCGCCGGGTACTCCGGTTCCATGTGGAAGGTTTGGACTGGGAACGCGTGCTCCCCGAAGTGAGAATGTTCGTGACGAATTCGGAAGAAATGAAATTGATGTCAAAAGAGAACCTTACCCGCTTAATTATCGGATGACCTTTTTTGGGAACTGAACCAATGAACTGTCCACAATGCCACTACGAATGCCCGCCTGATTTCAGTTTCTGCCCCAAGTGCGGCTCCAGCTTGGAGCTTGCATGTTCCCGATGTGGTTTCGAGGCACCGGTTGATTTCGCCTTTTGTCCAAAGTGTGGTTCCACTCTGGTTATCGCTGACGAGGGCGGGGATCAAGTCAAAACAGAGGAGATCATTCCCCCTGCGTTCGAATCAGCCATGCAGCGCCTGGTTCCTCAAGAGTATGCCGAGCGGCTGCGAGAAGCCGGCTGTCAGATGGCACACGAACGCCGATTAGTAACCATCCTTTTCTCGGACGTCAAGGGCTCCACCGCAATGGCAGAAGATCTTGACCCGGAAGAAGTGATGGAGATCATGGACGGTGCCTTTGATGTACTGATCAAGCCGGTCTACAGGTACGAGGGCACCCTGGCGCGGCTGATGGGGGACGCGGTGCTGGCATTCTTTGGTGCACCCATCAGTCACGAGGACGATCCGGAACGCGCCATCCGTGCCGGTTTGGAGATCGTGGCTGGAGCGCAGGAATACGCCGCTCGACTGAAAGAAGAGCGAGGCATCGAAGGCTTCAACGTGCGGGTGGGCATCAACACTGGACTGGTGGTGGTGGGGGAGGTGGGCAGCGACCTGCGCGTGGAATACACCGCCATGGGGGATGCCATCAACCTGGCCGCGCGCATAGAGCAAAACGCACCCCCGGGTGGTGTCCTGATCACACACGACACGTACAAACTCGTGCGGGGGGTATTCGATGTCCAGCCGCAGGAACCGATCAGCGTGAAGGGCAAAGCGGACCCGGTGAAGACCTACCTGGTGGAGCGTGCCAAGCCGCGTGCCTTCCGGGTGGGTACGCGTGGGGTAGAAGGAATTGAGACGCGTATGGTAGGGCGTGAAGCAGAGATGCTAATTATTCAGAATGCATTTCAAGACACCATTGAAGATTCGGATACACGCCTGATCACCGTTGTAGGTGAAGCGGGGGTGGGTAAGACGCGCCTGCTGGACGAGTTCTTCAACTTTATCGAACTTCGTCCGGAACGGATCCGGTACTTCAAAGGGCGCGCCAGCGGGACGACACACTCGGTGCCGTACAGCCTGTGGCGCGACATGTTCGCCTTCCGCTTCGAGATACTGGAGAGCGATAAGACGGAGACAGCCCTGGAGAAGTTCCGTCAGGGGATGGCGGAGTACCTTGAACCGGACAAGGCAGAACTGGTCGGGGAATTGGTGGGCTTTGATTTCTCGACCAGTCCTGCCGTAGCGGCCTTGCTTGGCAGCCCGAACTTTGGTCAACTGGCGAGGGCTTACCTGGTTGCCTATTTGCGGAGTATCCTGGCTCAGGAACCAGTGCTGATGCTGTTGGAAGATCTGCAGTGGGCGGACGACAGCTCACTGGACCTGGTGGGGCATCTTATTGATGAATTACAGGATACAGAGCTCTTCGTGGTGGGGGCTGCGCGCCCGGAACTGTACGAGAGGCGACCGTACTGGGGGGAGGGGCTGGAGTCTTATTCCATTTTAGAACTCAAACTTCTGTCGAAGCGCGCCAGCCGGAATCTGGTGGATGAGATTCTTCAGCGTGTGTTGGTTGTGCCGGATGCGCTGCGGGAGCTGGTGGTGAAGGGCTCGGAAGGAAACCCGTACTACGTAGAAGAACTGCTGAAGGTACTGATCGAAGACCGCGTGATCGAACGAGGGGATAGGGTGTGGACCATAGACCTCGAACGTCTGGCGGAAGTTCAGGTACCGGCGACGCTGACCGGCATCCTGCAGGCGCGTCTGGATGCGCTGCCCGGTGGTGAGAAGGCTGTGCTGCAGCGAGGGTCGGTGGTGGGGCGGCTGTTCTGGGACGATCTGGTGGGGGAGCTATCGGCGGATGTGATCGACAAACGTGAAATTGCACCCCTGCTGGGTTCACTACGGGAGCGAGAGATGGTGTTCAAGCGTGAGAAGTCAGCCTTTGCTGACGCCAGAGAGTACACATTTAAGCACAGTGTGCTGCGCGACGTGACCTACGAAACGGTGCTGCTCAAGCTGCGGCGGCGTTACCACGGGCAGGTGGCGAGGTGGCTGGAACAGCATGCGGGTGAGCGGTTGGGAGAATACCTGGGCCTGATTGCCGGGCATTACGAGCTGGGGGGAGATCATGAAAAGGCTGCCGAATACCTGCGTCGTTCTGGGGAGGAGGCTTACAAATTGAACGCTTACCGGGATGCTGTCGAAAGCTTCGGCAGAGCCCTGGAACTGCTGCCCGAGGATCGCCAGGCAAAACGCGCGCAGATACTTGTGTCAAGCGGTCGGGCGCTGGTGCGTTTGGGCGACTTCGACCTGGCGAGCGAAAGATTTGAAGCCGGATTGGTAATTGCACGATCGTTAGAAGAGCGGGAAATGGAGGCGGGGGCGCTAATCGGGTTGGGCGAGGTGAGCTGGAGCCAGGGCAGCTACGAGGTTGCTCAGAGCTATCTGGCTGATGGTTATGAATTAGCCCATGAAAATAATGGTAAAGCAGGGCAGGCACTGGCGGCGCAGCACCTGGCCAGAGTTAACTGGCTGTTGGGAGAAAA
>Ga0209013_10005600_pt1 | contig 10766 bp, 8 predicted proteins | sample Cruoilmetagenom2_FD_187291 | JGI IMG/M metagenome (GOLD analysis project Ga0209013, IMG submission 187291) | Oil polluted marine microbial communities from Coal Oil Point, Santa Barbara, California, USA - Sample 2 (SPAdes) (version 2) | ecosystem: Environmental > Aquatic > Marine > Oil seeps ...
GTATGAAAAGAAGTTTAACTTATCTTAAGTTCTTGACACATCCTCAAAAATCATGAAATATGCAGGCATTGTGGGATTTGGCGAGAGTGGCGGAACTGGTAGACGCGCTGGATTTAGGATCCAGTGGGATTTCCTGTAGGGGTTCGAGTCCCCTCTCTCGCACCACAAAAAGTATGACAGGTCAAAAAGCATGGGTTTTACGCCAGGCCTTGGGATAAGGATCTGGGTGTTTCTTAAAGGTGCTCTTTCAAATGGGGCATGCAACAGCCTTCACCGTGGTCGAATATTTGGGGTTTGCAGCTACAAACCCCTGGCCCACCAGTTTATTGAGAAAAAACAAAAAAAATAGATACCGACAAAAGTTTTTGTAAATTTGCCTAAAGTCTTACAGCGTTTTTGTTGATAATTATTAATAGATAAATGATACCATCGATACGTCAAGGCACTAACCGTAAACTTTGAACATGACAGCCTGAGTGGTTACAACTATTGCAGATTTCTGGAGTTAGCCAAATGTCCTATGCTGCTTGAAATTGAAAAATAAGTTACTATGTTCTCTAATGTCAGCGTGGATAAAAATTGTATAGTTTGCTTCTAATTCCAGAAATGCGATTTTTTGGCGATATTTCTTCCTTAAATTTAGCATGACCCGAAAATTGGCCAGATAAACGTAGACTTCGAAAGAGGACGCTTTGAAAAGATCTCAGAATCTGAACAAGGAGAACTATGAAAACCAGCCTGGAAGAAATTAATCCGGTAAAGAAAAAGCTGTTTGTCGAAATTGAGTCACAGGAAGTCGATAAAAAACTAAACGAGGCATACAAAAAACTGGGGAAAAAGGCCAAGATACCTGGATTTAGGCCAGGAAAAGTTCCAAGAAAAATCCTTCAGACGCATTTTGGCACCCAAGTGGCAGAGGATGTGACAAGAAACCTGATCAATGAAACTTTTCCAAAGGCCATAAGAGAAGTTGAGACATCGCCTCTGAATACCCATTTGCTAGAAAAGGACACTTTAAAGCAAAAACAGAATTTTAAATATTCTGCCATTATAGAGGTGCGTCCTAAATTTGAGGTAAAAAATTATCTGGGAATTGATTTAGAAAAAGAAAAATGCACCATCACAGAAGAAGATGTTCAGAATAATATTGAAAAAATCAGGAAGGCTAACGGAAAGCTTGTCTCCCTTAACAAGGAGAGGCCAATCCGGAAAGACGATTACATTATCCTCGATTACGAGGGATTTGAAGGAGACCAACCTCTTGATGGTATAAAGGCAACAAATTTTCTCCTGAAAGTGGGGAGCAATGATTTCCACCCCAAATTTGAGGAATCGCTTATTGGTCTGAATAAAGAGGATAAACCTGAAATTAAGGTTGATTTTGAAGAGAGTTACTTTCATTCAAAACTTGCCGGAAAAAACGTAAACTTCAAAGTCCGGATAATTGATATAAAGGAGATGATACTCCCTGAGTTGAATGACGATTTTGTCCAAGGTCTTGGAGCGGATTTCAAAGACCTGGAAGATATGAAAAATAAGGTACTTGAGACAATTACTACTGAGGAAGAAAAGCGAGTTGATAGAGAGTTGAGACAAAGATTGCTTCAAAAAATCTCAGAAAGTCTTGATTTTATCCTTCCAAACGCACTTGTTGAGTCCGAACTTGATTATGCCGTTGAAAATGTAAAGCAAAACATGATTAGACGTGGCTCAAGTATTGAGAAAATGGGGCTTTCGGAAACAAAACTAAGGACTGACTTCAAACCTGCTTCAGAAAAACGTGTCAAAGAGATGCTTATCTTGGGCGAAATTGCGAAACATGACAATATTTCAATAACTGAAGACGACCTTGCAAAGGGTTATAAGGATCTAGCCCTCTCCTCAGGACAAAGTCTAGAAACAGTTCGAAAATACTATGAAGCCGGGAATCTGGTAGATTCATTGAGGGAGACTTTGCTGGAGGAAAAAACGTTGAACTATCTGGTGGAGCATGCTAGCATTACCGAGGTTGAAAAAGGTGAATTAAGCCAAAATATAAGTGAAGAAAAGGAGATCAATTAGGCCTTATGCTAATTCCAATGGTTATTGAACAGTCGAATCGTGGTGAGCGTGCCTATGATATTTACTCTCGGCTCTTAAAAGACCGGATAATCATAATGGGTGAGCAAGTACAAGACCCCATGGCAAATACTATAATAGCCCAGATGCTCTTTTTGGAATCTGAGGACCCTGACAAGGACATTAATCTTTATATCAATTCTCCAGGGGGAGTAATTACAGCGGGTATGGCCATATATGATACAATGCAGTATATAAAACCCAACATCGTAACAATATGCATGGGACAGACTGCCAGTATGGCCGCGCTGATTCTGGCAGCTGGGGCAAAAGGAAAACGATATGCCCTTCCCCACTCCAGGGTTATGATTCATCAACCCCTTGGAGGAATGCAGGGTCAGGCCACGGATATAGATATTCACGCCAGAGAAATACTCAAGATACGTGAGACAATTAACCAGATTCTTGTCGAACATACCGGTCAAGATATTGAAAAGATTCGTAAGGATACCGAACGCGACTTTTTTATGAGCAGTGAAGAGGCAAAAGAGTATGGAATCATAGACAAAATTATTACAACAAGAGAAATGCAAAATAAACTAACTAAATAGCGCTTGAACGAAAGATCCTGATTTTTGTTCAGACACTAACTAATAAAAGGCAGGTAATTATGGCTAAAAACAATGACTCCGGTGATGATCTCCTGTGCTCTTTCTGTGGAAAAAGTCAGGAGGAGGTAAAAAAACTCATTGCAGGTCCCTCAGTATATATTTGCGACGAATGTATTCAGCTATGCAATGAAATCATTGATGAAGAATATGGCCAAGAAACCGAAGGGGAGGGCGCTTCTCAGTTACTAAAGCCAGCGGAGATAAAAGAAATCCTTGACCAATATGTCATTGAACAAGAGAAGCCAAAAAAAATCCTTTCTGTAGCGGTTCATAACCATTACAAACGAATCAATACCAAAGTTGATATGGAAGGTGTTGAGATCGAAAAGAGTAATATACTCCTGATAGGACCAACCGGCTCAGGCAAGACCCTCTTGGCCCAGACACTGGCCAAGATTTTGAAAGTTCCATTCACGATCGCTGATGCTACGACATTGACGGAAGCCGGGTATGTTGGTGAAGATGTTGAAAATATCATCTTAAATCTGGTTCAAATGGCCGATTATAACGTAGAATCAGCATGTAAAGGAATCGTATACATCGATGAAATAGATAAAATTGCCCGTAAATCTGACAGCCCGTCCATTACGCGTGATGTGTCTGGTGAGGGGGTTCAACAGGCCCTGCTAAAGATTATTGAAGGGACAATGGCCAATATTCCACCGAAAGGAGGCAGAAAACACCCGCAACAGGATTTTGTAAAGGTAGATACAAGTGACATACTCTTTATTTGCGGTGGGACTTTCAATGGCCTGGACAAATTTATTAGAAATAGAATTGGTAACAAATTGATAGGCTTTGAGGCCGATATTCAGGGCAAGGAAGATTATGATTTGAACAAGATTATTCCCCTTGTTCAACCTGAAGATCTGATTAAATTTGGACTTATACCTGAGTTCATTGGCAGGATACCCATTATTGCCACTCTGGGTGAATTAAGTTTTGACGCCCTTGTAAGGATCCTTAAAGAGCCTAAAAATGCACTTACAAAACAATACAAAAAACTGTTCGAATTGGAAAATGTCGATCTAAAATTCACTGATGATGCACTTTTGTCCGTTGCCAAAGATGCAATTGAGAGAAAGTCTGGAGCTCGTGGTTTAAGGGCGATATTAGAATCCGTCATGCTGGATATAATGTATGATATTCCTTCCAGCACGGGAATCCGCGAGTGTGTTATTAGCGAAGAGGTTATTACCAAGGGTGAGTCCCCCTTATTTCTTTATGAAAACAAAGTAGAATACGGCTAGAGGAAGATATGTTTAAATCAATAAAAAAAGACGCGAGTAATTTCCTGAAAGACGAAAACAGTTTATACCCTCTTCTCCCGCTTAGGGACGTAGTCATTTTTCCAAATGTAGTTGTGCCGCTGTTTGTGGGGCGGACTACGTCCATCAAGGCGCTTGAGTATACCATGTCACACCAGAATATAATTTTTCTATCAACACAAAAAGATGCAAAAATAAATGAACCTTCACCCAATGACATCTATAGTTATGGAACTATTAGCACTGTACTTCAGTTACTGAAATTGCCTGATGGTACAGTCAAGGCCCTGATTGAAGGGAAACAAAGGGGTAAGATAGAAGGTTTTATAGAAAACCAGGATTTTTTTATGGTAGAGGTTGCCAAAGTTTCAAACCAGTATGAGGCCAATCTGGAAACCAAGGCCTTGATCCGAACCCTGATCTCAAACTTTCAAAAATATGCCGAATTGAATAATAAGATAGGTCAAGAAATTATTTCAACGGTTACCTCTATTGAGGATCCTTTTCAGATGGCCGACACAATAGCCGGCCACCTCGCCTTGAGGACAGTTGATAAACAGGAACTTCTTGAAACTATCGATCTCAATAAGCGTCTTGAAAAACTCCTTTCAAAACTTGGTAATGAGGTCGAGATCCTTAAACTTGAACAGAGACTGAGGACAAGGGTCAAGAAACAAATGGAGAAGACCCAGAAAGATTATTATCTAAATGAACAAATGCGGGCCATCCACAAAGAGATGGGAACAAAAGATGACTTCAAGGCAGAGCTTGTCGAACTGGAAAGGAAGATCAAACGGAAAAGACTATCCAAGGAAGCACACAGTCGGTTGCAGCAGGAATTCAAAAAACTGAAAATGATGTCTCCAATGTCGGCGGAATCTGCTGTGGTACGCAACTACATAGACTGGATTCTCTCTCTTCCGTGGTATTCTAAGACAAGAGAAAACTCTGATATCAAGAAGGCAGAGGCTATCCTCGAAGAAGATCATTATGGCCTTGAAAAACCCAAGGAAAGAATCCTTGAATATCTTGCCGTCCAAAGGCTTACCAAAAAGATGAGAGGACCCATTCTTTGCCTGGTAGGACCTCCTGGAGTTGGCAAAACCTCGCTGGCAAAGTCAGTAGCCAGGGCTACAGATCGGAACTTTGTTCGTCTTTCCCTCGGCGGAGTAAGGGACGAGGCCGAAATAAGAGGACATAGAAGGACATATATTGGCGCACTACCTGGGAAGATAATCCAGTTTTTAAAGAAAGCAAAATCAAATAACCCGGTATTTTGTCTGGATGAAGTAGACAAAATGAGCACTGACTTCCGTGGCGATCCATCTTCAGCCCTGTTGGAGGTGCTTGATCCGGAGCAGAATTTTGCCTTTAATGACCATTATCTGGATCTGGACTATGATCTTTCCGAGATATTTTTTATTACAACTGCAAATAATCTGCACAACATACCTCTTCCTTTGCAGGACAGGATGGAAATTATCGTTCTGGCCGGCTATACGGAATTGGAAAAATTAAGCATTGCAAAGCAGTTCCTTATTAAAAAACAGATTGTGCAAAATGGGCTTAAGCCTGAAAATATCTCTTTTACTGATAAAGCAATTCTTAACATCATTAGAAATTACACTAGAGAAGCAGGCGTCAGAAATCTGGAACGAGAAATCTCCTCGATCTGCCGCAAGGTTGCAAGGGAAATTGTAAGACGCGGCAGAGACACAAAAATATCCATAATAGCCAATTCCATCCACAAATACCTTGGGGTGGCCAAATATCGCTATGGCCGCACGGAAGAAAAAAATACAATTGGTGTTACTACCGGACTTGCGTGGACAGAAGTGGGAGGAGAACTCCTTCAAACTGAAGCAACAATTATGCCTGGAAAGGGGAACCTGGTCCTGACAGGTAAGTTGGGCGAGGTTATGCAGGAATCGGCAAAGGCCGCTTTGAGTTATGTGAGATCAAGGGGCAGGTTGTTAAGACTCCCTAACAATTTCTATGAAAAAATCGACATACATATTCATGTCCCTGAAGGTGCTATTCCTAAGGACGGACCTTCTGCAGGCATAACACTCGCCACATCAATCGTATCCGCCCTAATAAATAAGCCTGTCAAACATGATATTGCCATGACAGGTGAGATAACCCTAAGAGGAAGAATCCTTCCTATCGGCGGGCTTAAAGAAAAAATTTTGGCCGCCCACAGAGGCAATGTTCGAAAAGTGCTAATCCCCTTTGAAAACAAAAAAGATATAGAGGAGATACCTAATAAAATCCTAAAAAAGGTTGAATTGGTCCTGGTGGAAAATATGGATAAAGTCCTGTCCGAGGCCCTGATCCTGGAAGAAGGATACGAACTCTTTACTCCGGAAGAGGAATGCCACCCCTTTTCCTTCATAGAAGCAATCCAGGCAGAAGAAACACCCGCATCAAGGATAACGACTCACTAAGGGCTCGCTCAAAAATAACTTTTCATTTTCGCATCTCATCTTCAGGTTGCCTTTGTGCGATTTTCGCTCTCAAAGTCCTCGAAATAGTTCACTATTCCTGTGGGTTCGGAGTCTTCGCTTACTTGCTCAATCGAATCGCGCAGGTAAGCGCAGACTCCGAATCCAACCTAAATGTGAGCGCCAATTCTGCTAAGTTATTATTGAGCGAGCCCTGAGTAATCCAAATTATCTTGACAAAGAGAAGTAAGGCTGTTTAAATACTTTGTTTAGTCAGGCGGGTAGCTCAGTGGGAGAGCATCGGCCTTACAAGCCGGGGGTCACGGGTTCAAATCCCGTTCCGCCTACCATGGGGACGTAGTTCAGTTCTGGTTAGAACGCCGGCCTGTCACGCCGGAGGTCGCGAGTTCGAGTCTCGTCGTCCCCGCCATAATAAATTCAAGGACTTAGGGCATTTCTTAAGTCCTTTTTTATTGCCTATTTTTAGCGTTTCCCACTGCTATTCCCACTATAAAAATATGATATTTTGTGAAATGTGAAGTGTAAAGCTATCAAAGTATGAACCGGGAAATATGAGCAAAAGGCAATTTGATTGTTTTTTGAATGGCTTTTGTGTATATTTAGCTTGTTTAGGTTAAGATTTGCGTTAATTTTAAATAGAAGAGAAAACTTTGAGGTTACTCTCATGACCAATGATCAGACACAGACAAAAGAGAAATCCATCGTGGAGTCACTGCATGCTCAACTCAAATGGGCGACGAAGCCCAAGAGCAGCAAGGGAATAAACACAATGCATTTAGGTTTTGGGCCTAACAAAGTCAAAGCGTTGCTTCGCGAGTTATATGGACCTGATTCTGAGGTTCTAAATGCCTTTCCCAAGTAGGGAAAAACTTTAGGAGAGCAAAGAAAAAAAGAAAATGTTGAGGACATGGCTCCGAAACTCGAACGGTTTTTAGACGGACTTACTGCTCTGGGCATGCGGACATTTGGCGGTAATGCTGGCGGCAAGATCTTTATAGGTCACGGCCATTCTCCTCTTTGGCGGGAGTTGAAGATCTATATCTCCGACAATCTTCACTTGCCCTGTGAAGAGTTTAACCTGGAGGAAGTCGCCGGGATCGATATATCTGATCGTATCTTCCAAATGCTCGATGATGGGTGCTTCGCATTCCTTATAATGACCGCCGAGGATGAACACTCTGATGGCACAAAGCATGCTCGGGAAAATGTTATTCATGAGGTAGGACTTTTCCAGGGCAGGCTTGGCCCAAAGAAGGCTATTATCCTGTTAGAAGAGAAGTGCGAGAGATTTTCGAACCTCAAAGGCTTGTCTGATATCACATTTCCAAGAGACAACATATCAGCTGTTTTCCATAGAATCATTGCTGTTCTTGAGCGAGAAGGGATAATTCAAAAATCAGCGGTCAGCGGATTTAAGACAAACGATGCTTCTCAGTCCCGTCCCTTCGGTCGGAAACCGTTGCGTTAATCTGTCCTTTCTGAGATAGGTCTTACCCGGCTTGAGCTTTCTTTTTTGCGTGTCGTTCCCGCCGATTTTTTCTGTGGGTATCAAGACGTTTTTTCGCGGCCTTGGATTGTTCCGGTGTCGTCTCAATAAGATGGATCTCCCCCGCTTGTAATTAATCGGACGTCCTGAATATCAATTGCCTAACTGAACTTTTCTGGTTATCAATGCCCTCCATCTCCGCAATTTCATAAGGTCTCAGTCTAAAAAGCTTATTGAACAAAAACCACTTTTGACCTTTGGGCAGGCTCCCGGATCTTTTTTTTACTGTCTTTTTATAAAATCCAACTTTTTTTGAAGGGACCTCTGCGGTGTCCATGGCCTTGATTGCATCAAGGATTCGATTTTGACCGTTATAAAAGGTCTTGATCGCCGTTTCTTTGCTCATATCATATTTTACGGCTAAATCTGAATAGCTGAACCGATTGAAAAAGCGGTCGATAAATATTCCGGTCTGTTTTAAACACGGCTCGAAGGATCTAAAGTGATTTTCATTTTCTGTGGCAAGAGACAAAGGTTTCAGGCCTACACAGTTGACAGATATGTTTCTTGGAGTCAGCGAACGAGCGTTATAAGGCAATCATTCATATTTACAGCCTTATGGACAACCATTACTTATGTAGAGCTCTACATAAATAATGTTATGTGCACTAATCCATTATGTTAAGCCATACCTAAAACCTTCCTAAATTCCAGCTTTCTTCTTTCTTTTTGCTTCACATAATCAACATATATAATCTTCATTTTTTATTAACTCAATAAAAAATGGAGGTGTATATGTCTTTATCGATTAACGATTTTTTTAAATGCCCAGCTACTTTAGATAGACTTCACAATTGTGGTTATTTGAGCACATATCTTAATCCCTTTGCAGAATGGATGAAAAAACAACAATTCGAGGATTTCACGATACGAAGCCATATAACGAATGTTGCCCATCTTAGCCATTCATTAAATGGGATAAAGCCTGATATTGAGGATCTTAATGACCATATTCAAACCTTTTTATCCAAGCATATTCCAACCTGCAAGTGTAAAGGATGGAAGCAGCTCCGGCAAACCGGACGGGTTTCTAATTCCTTAAATCGATTCAAAGATTATTTGTTTGATTGCCATGGCCTGGATTTTAAATCTGAAAATCCGGTGTATTCAAAAATCCACAATGAATATCTTTGCCGGCTTTCTGAAAAATTTAAATTAGAAAACAGTACGATCAAAATACGCTCCGATTACCTTAAACAGTTTCTGGAATGGTATAAAGAAACTTCAAACTATCAAGCTTTGCAAGGGCTTAAACCTTATGGTGTTGAATCGTTTATTATAAAAGCAACAAGCCGCTGGGGAAAGGCATATAAACGCTCATTACAGGCAACTTTGCGCAGCTTCTTTGATTTCTGCCATCAGCGGGGATATACCATGCAAAACCTGCGTTTTTCACTTCCGGTTATCAAGACCTATCGGCTGTCTGAAGTCCCCAAAAAAATTGGTTATAATGAAGCTGCAAAGCTTGTCGATAGCATTGACCGATCAACTGACAGCGGTAAAAGAACTTATGCAATTGTGCAAATTCTATATACTTACGGTGTTCGCGGATGTCAGGTCAGAGCGTTAAAACTAAGCGATATTGACTGGCATAAAGAACAAATACATTTCCCTTCAGTAAAAGGCGGAAAAAGTTGTTCTTTTCCTTTGACCGCCGAAGTTGGCAATGCTCTTGTAGATTATTTGAAAAATGTCAGAAAAAAGTGCCGATATCAGGAAGTTTTTTTAACTTAAAGAGCTCCTTTTACCCCTCTGAAAAAAAGTTCAACCCTCTCTCAAATATGCAGATCAGCAATGCTTAAAGCAGATGTGAAAAGGCCCACAAAAGGAGCTCACTGCTTCCGCCATGGTTTTGTTTCAAGGATGAAAAGCTTGTTCATATTCAAAAGGGTAAATTTCGTAAGGAAAGATATCTCGTTCTTAGTAACTCGGCAGCCAACCGGTTAAATGAACACATACAGCACTACAAGTCCACATTGGCTTTAGAAGAAGCATCGCCTTTGTTTGTCAACATTCGCAAAAAGCCCCTGATATATAATAATGCATACTGCGCCTTTATCAAAACACTTAATAAATCAGGCATTAACAAAAACGATAGCGGTCCAAGGCTACATGATTTTCGTCATAGTTTTGCAATTCACCGTCTTTTGCAATGGTATAAAACCGAGCAGGATATCAATGCCAAATTACCCTTTTTGAGTACCTATATGGGGCATGTGGACATTACCTCAACTCAGGTTTACCTGGAGGCAGCCAACGAACTTTTGCAAGCAGGGCGTGAACGTTTCTATAATTTTATCATAAATCATATTAAATAATTAAGGAGTTGCCTGATGAAACAAAACCAATACCTTTCATATTATATTCGTTTATTTCTCATTCAGTTTCTTTCAAATGAACGCGGGCTTAGTGAAAATACAATTTTGGCATACAGGGATGCATTGAAGCTGCTTCTTAAGTATTGTGCGGACCATTTAAAAATAAAAATAGATAAGTTGCTGTGCGATCAGATTGATGATAAAATTGTTCGTCAATTCCTGGATTATCTTGAACAGCAGAGAGGTTGTACGGCCGGTACTCGCAATGCACGACTGGCCGCGCTGAAAACATTTTTCTATTACTTGGGACAGGAAGTTCCGGAGTGTCTTGATAATAGTCAAAGAATCAGTGCTATCCCTCAAAAGAAAACTCCTCATAAAATAGTTGATTATCTGGATCCCGACGAGCTTAAGGCAATTCTTGACATCATTGATGCTGC